>JAAUYJ010048211.1_pt1 | contig 12392 bp, 14 predicted proteins | sample 7278031 | NCBI WGS metagenome assembly JAAUYJ01 (sample SAMN14350222, study PRJNA611818) | marine sediment metagenome | isolation source: surface marine sediment (1.8m) | place: French Polynesia: Moorea | collected 2018-08 | reverse complement strand
GAGGAAAAAAATAAAGATATAGGAAGAAAGAAACCACCCAATTTGCATCTTCCTCACCTTTTTTTCTTGAAGATGCTTGCCCCGATAGCACTTTTTGCTTCTTTTTTCCTTTTTCTTTTCTTCCCGAAAAAAGTGGGGAAATGCTCGTGTATAGAAAAAGGTCCTTTTCCCCCTCTTTCTTTGATGTTGGGCAATTCCTCTTCCTCTATTCGAAGGCGGAGGAGGTGGTAAAACTTTTTTCCCTCTCCTCTTTCTCTCCACGGCTCATTCCTCCTTCCGACCCCGAGGGGTAATTTTATCAGATTTCGTCGTCTCTCCTTCTCTTTTTTCCGAGCGCGTTTCCGCAGATAGAAAAGGAGAGAATCCCGTCCGTGGTGAAAGTAGGGAGGGAAAACAAAAAGGCCTCAAAGCGAATAAAAACCCGCTGTTTTTCGCCTGCTGGAATGCCAAGACAAGTGTGGCAACAGCAAAAGGAGGAAGAGAGGAGACGGTTAATTTTTATGTGTGGGACATGACTCTCGTAAGAACCCCCCTCTCCCCCTATAGCAAGAAAATGATGTCGATTTTTTGCACATAATGGGGCATAAATCAAACGTCCCTCCGTCGTTTTTCCTTCCTTCCTTCCACGATCAACAAACTCCCCATATTCCGCGAGAGGAGAGGCGGCGCTAATAAACAGCCTTGTCTTTTCGTGCTATGCACGATCCAGGCGAAAAAACCTAAGTTTTTTTGCCTGGATATGTCCGCGTATAAAAAGTAAAGGGGGGTGGGTTACCCCTCTTCTTTACGGTCTCCACGACTTTTTTTGGTGCGAATAGGGGAAAGTGCTGACGCCGAGATTTTTTCTCGGGACTTTTTTTCTGGGATGCAAAAAAGTATCCTCTGTGGGTGGGGAAATATGGTAGGGGTAGGGTGTGTTATTTATGGCCACGTGTGTGACACCCTCCGCTTCTGCGTCATCCGCCTATTTTACGCATATTCCGCGTCATCGACGCATTATTGCGAAGAAATTCCATACCGTTTTTCTCTCTTTCGCAACTTGCACGCTTTCAGAAAGCTGAGAAAAAAGTCTTTAGTTTCCCCACTTCAATTGCCCAGAAATGTTCGCACCTCAATTTCTCAAAATACGATGTGGGAAAAACTGCATTCTTGAAACAAGATAAGTACCCGCACAACGATCTCCCTCCTGACTTTTTTGCCCCACTTTTTCTGCGCCGTTTATGCGCGAAACCGCGCGCTCGCGATGCCGATCTCTTTCCTCGATGGGATAATTGCGCAGCGTTGAGACAAGGGGCTTGTTTCCTCCCGTGATCCTGCATCGCCTTTTTCCTCCTCCTTCCTCACATTGTGCAAGGGGCAAGGAGGAGGTATGGAATTCACCAAGGTTTCCCACAATATTCCAACATTTATTGCCACAAAAAGGAATTTATAGGACCGTCGATTACCCTAAACAAAACTAAAGTTTAAACTAAAGAATGTTTCACAAAGATATAAGTTACATTTGGCGAATTTATTTCTGTCGAGATTTTAATCAGCGCCTCTCGCCGAAAGAAAAGAGGGGAAGAATGGTGCCCCAATAACCTGAGAGCAAAGCATCCTGCCACCGATTTCGCAAAAAAAAATCCGGAGAGAAAAAAAAGACAAGGAAAACTATCACACTTGACTTTCCGACAGGGGATCACTGAAAAAAGAAAAGAAACCGGAAGAGAGTTTTTGACAGATTTTCGTCACTTTTTTTTACATCGGGAGGGAAAGGGGGGGGGGGGACCACTTCCTCCCCCTTTTTATCAAACTCTTTTTGGCTCAAAAATCCCCCTTTCAAAATATCTTTTGGTTGCACGAAATGTGGAGAAAGAAGGGAGGAGAGGAGGCATGGCATGGGACATCTCCCCCCGACATCGATTTTCCCTCAGACGGGCGAACTTGTTTGTCAGGCTCCTCCTCCTCCTCTTTCTTTTCCCCCCGGTGAAAGTTCTCTTCTTCCTCCTTTTCGTCACGATAGATATTCTCCCCTCCCTCCATTCCAAGGGATCGACGTGACTTGGGGTCCTTTCATGTACTGTACTACAGAGGAGAAATGCCTGAATATGATGGGTCGGTTTAATAGTGCGTTAAGCATCATTCGTGACACAAGTCGATAAAAATTGAAAACTCTTTTTTATATATTTCTTTCATTATTATAAAAGCCAAGAAGGAAATCTAACTTTCTCCCAAAAACGGATTTTTTTATAAAATCTAGCGTTATGAAACCCTGCCTCAGAACCCGTCGGACCACCCGTTTCATAAGGTACTATACCACGACATAAAAAAGGGCCATATGCATATTGGTCTCGGAAGTGCCATTGCATATCAATCTGAGGATTATCCCACGAAAGAGATAGATAGAGAAAGGCCACTTAAGGCCTCAGCCCTCCGGAGAGACTTTAAAGTTTTGACGCGCGTCTCAAAAATGAAGTCCTAATCCCCCCCATTCCCCTTTGCTACCATTCTGTGGTGGTGCCAACTTTCACCAGATTGGGAAAACGGATATTCCATTTGTTTTTCTTTTTACGGCGATATTTCTCTTTCTCCTTTCTTCCTTTATTTGGCCCGTTCCTCTCCAATCAGCGCCCCACTTCATATCTCTCCGCTCATTTCCTTTAAAGGAAGAGGGAGAAACCGAAAAAGCCATAATTCCGTTCTTTTTCTCGGAAAAGAAAAAAAAATGTGGGGAATTCTGTTTGCGCCCATAGGTCCGTTTTGAAGGGACGGAGCCATGGGCAGAAATAGACGGACGGGAAATTCGCATCTATCTCCATAATTTTTGCAGTTAGCGGAGAATGAAGCGAGGAGGGAAGTTTTTTTTCTCCTGCACTTAGTTCGACTGGCATGCCGCCGCCGCCGAGGCAAAAAGGATATCTTTCCTCCTTCTCCTCCTCTCTGCTTCGGTCGTTAAATTGCGGAGTTTTTCTCCTCCTCCTTCTCTCTCGTCTTTGAAAGATGCACTTGGACCGTTCAGAACTTTCCTCCATCTTTTATAGTTCTCCACCTTTTTCGCCTTGAAACGGGAAAAAAAGGGAAAATTGACACTTGCTCCTCCCCCCCCTTCTTTTTCCCAGACAGACAGACAGACCCGATATGAAGGGCCAGACTGAAGCATTGTTTGTCGTCTCGTGTTTGGTATTTTCCCTCCTTTTGGAAGATAGAAAAATCCTTCCTTCAAGGTCTCTCATATTTTCCTCCTTTTTTCCTGAACCATCATTAAAATTCCTCTCCTCCCTTTCTGCGAAAAAAACTGAAGAGCAGACCAAGAAAATTGCCGTTCCTCCTCTCCTTGTTTCCTTCCAGGAAAAACATACCCGAAAACCCTTCGATTCCCCCAACTCAAACGCAAACACGAGAAAGAGGAAAAGTCGGATCAAACTCCTCTTCGCGTGCCTCTTCCCCGCTCTCCTCCTCTCCCTCAGCCTTGTTTAATCATCGGTTGCCTTTCACCCATGACAGATAAAGAGGGGAAGAGGAGGAGAAGAGAGGATGTTCCCACGATTTCCCAAACCGGAGAAAGGAAAAGAGGGGGAGATTCGAACGAAGCGATACTCACGCGCTCTTCGATGCGGGAAAGGGAAGGAAGTGGAGTAAAAAGGGGTTCCCCCCCTTTTTTGCCCTTCGTGCAAGCATTTGCCTCTGGGTTGGGGGTACGACGTTCCTTTGCTTGGACTTCAGCCGCTTCCGCTTCCGTTTACTCTTGCATGAAGCGCGGCGAGGGCAATATTTACAACTTGTGGGAAGTGACAGTGAGTGTCAGCCCGCAAGCACGAAAAGCCCATCCTTTCCTTTTCGTGTGTCGTAAGGGCGTGGCGGAGAGGAAGGGGACTTTTCTTTTTTCCTTTCTCTAGATCTCTCAATTGTGTCCCCCTTTTTGATTCCATCTCGGTGACTTCTACCACACTGCCCACAAAGCATAAGCCCCTCCCCCCCAAAGCTTCTGGCGGCAAAGAAAGGGGGTGGCGTACTTTTTTTCACAATACCGGGGCAAGCTCAAAAAATAAGCAACCGCTTGGTAAAAAAAGCCGGTCAAGCGAGCAAGGGGATCCTTTACTTTTATTTTTCAAGGAAGGTCTTCTTTTGTTTTCCTTTTTTCTTCCCGAAAGATGTATGGGAGGGGACAGACCTTGGATGGAATTTTTTCTCCCTCCGCGTTTCCCCGTGGGGGTGGAGCGTAAGGGAGGGGCCGTATTTGGCCCTTAGACATTTTTTCTTCTTCCCCCCCCTTTTCTTTAAGAGGGCGGCGGCGGTGTCAGCGCATGTAAAGAAGGAGAAGAAGAAACACTTTAACACCGCCATCCCCACACCCACACTTGATTTTTTTTCCGCTGTCGGCACTTCAAGAGGGGAGGGAGGGGGTTTGAACTTGATCTTGAGGAAAGGATCGCTTCTCGCCACCCTCCTCCTTCTTTAAGAGCTTTGCAAACTCTGTGTACGTAGACAGAAGGAAGAAGAGGAGGAGAAGAGCGGGGGCGTATGGACTCACTATAACTGCCCTTAGACATGCAAAGAAGGAAATAAAGGGTTTCGGACAGATTCCTCCTCTCCACCCTCTTGTTAACGAGCAAGGGAAGAAAAAGACCAAAAAGGAATAAGAGGAACGAGAATGGCCCGCCCATTCAAGGACCGGAGGGACAGGGGCGGCGTAGGGTCAAGGCGGGACAAGAAAGTTTTTTTTCTTTGGATGTGGTGTGTTCCTTCCTTCCGCCCTCTCGCAAATCTTGTTCCTCCACCCCCGGTCGGTCTGTCACCTTCGGCCAAGTTGGGCTCGGACGTAAAAACCCGAGAAATATATTTTTTGCGGGGAGGCAGTATCCTTCTTTTTGGGTTCGTTCGCTCGTGTCGCGGTCGGAGGGTTTTTTTTCGGGATCGGGCTTGGCTCGGTGACATTTCGCGCTTTTTGCGACCCCCCATCCAAGGATCACTGCACTGTAGTAGAAGGGTGCGGTTTTGTGCCCCACCAAACGACTCAGGATTCGACAACATGCAGTTTTACGGAGGAAAACAAAACAAGCATGTCGAACAGGATTGGCATATTTCGATCCATTCTAAACGATACGATCATTGCGTTGCCATTTTCCTTTAAGATCTTTGTTTTTTTGCTCGCGTGTCCCTCGTCCCATTTTTTTGCTGGGGGGAATCCAAATGTTCTTCCGCGATCTATTGTACCTTGGTTGCTGCACCCCAAAACCAACAGCAGCAGTCATTTCCCTTTTCCTTCCTTTTGTTTGCAGATCAATGCATTTAATCCCTTCCCCAATTCCCCAAAATTGACTGACGTCGGTCTATCTAATTTGGCATTGGACTTGGTGGCCTCCGCTCATTTAATTGCTGCTCTTGGATCCTCTCAAGGGCTTTTGTGCATACACACACACATTCGATCTAATTCTCCCGGAGTCCCATAAAATTTATTTCCATGGCGCGCGTGCCGGTGTTGGGGGATTGTTGGGATCGCGTGTCAGGTTGCTCCACTTCGCTTTTGGAAAATAAAAGGGACAATAAAAAGTGGGGGAGTTAAAGTCAATCCAAAGTCGAAACAGGAGGAGGGGGGAGGGAGGCATAAAACCCGCAATTCGAACCACCCCACTGCACTGGGAGGCCCACCCCAAACTCAGTGGGGGGTTTGGCTGTCGCGAAAAAATGGGAATTTGCCACCGCAGTAGTGGTAGGACTTTATTATCGGCAGTGGGAGAAGCGGAAAGCGGGCAAATTGGGCAGTAAAAAATGCCATCCTGCTCCGATGCACCGTTGTATGCTGTAGGAAATATGGGCCGGTTATGGGCATTCCTTTCCTCTCGTATCCTCTCGGGATACGATTTTATTTCGCTCTTTTTTTGCGTCCGCCTCCCTCCCTCCTTCGGTAGGTTAGGTAGGCCTTAAAGATGAAGGGGGGGAATATTTGAGCCTCCTTTTCCTCCTCTTGGAGCCCCATTGATCCCCTGTTTAGATGACCTTGCCCGAAAGAAGGAGTCGAGAGTCGAGTTGAGTTGACTCTCAGATCTGAATCTACAGACGAGGGGGAGAAGGAGGGGGAGCTACGCAGAAGCGAGATGTGTCATCCATCTCTGCGCGTTTTGTCTCAACTGTGAGGGAGGCGAATTTCGCCGATTTTTGCGACTATTGTGGAAAAAACTATGGCGCTCTTATTTAGCGTCTGAAAGCAAAGTTTTCTATACGGTATTTTGGAGCTTTTTTGGATGTGAGATATGATCAAAGGCTGGAGAATCTCGTACTCCAAAACATGGGCCCGCTTCTCAGAGATCTTGCAAAATTAATAAAGAAAAAGTGTGAGCGAGGATTAAGGAAACAAGACAAATGTCATCTTGTTTGCGAACTCCCACCTCGTTTTTCCCTTCTTCTCTCGAATCTTATCTCAATTGAGGACAAAAACAAGCGGGGGAGGAAAAAAGGAGGAGGATGCCGAAAAAGAAAAGAGTGGGTTTCGTTGCATCTATACAGTCGCCCCAAAAAGGAGGTCCAGATGAGCTTTGGGTGGTCTCCACACCCAAAAAATGCTTCAAGGAGAAAGGCAGTCAGTAATAATTGGGAGTCTCCCCCCTTCCCACCCAGCACCCAAAGTCAGTCAAAAATCCTCCCTCCCCTTTTTAAAGTGCCGACGACGAAAAGCCCAAAATGTCCACAAGGATGGGGCAGGGGGACACCCAAGTCCGAAAATGGGCAAAAGATGGGTCGAAGATGCCTCCAACCCAAGTTGAACGGATGGTCAAGGTATGGAATGACAGGTGTGTGTCCCTCCCTTTGCTAAAGCTCACAATTCTTCTGTCCACAATATGTGGGTATCTAGTGGCGTGTTTATATTCGCCAAACTGTCGTGAGTGGCTCAGATATATTCTTCTTTTGGGGGGCTTCGGCGGGGAGGAAGGAAACCCAATCCCAATGACTTAACCGTTGCCTCGGCTGATGGAATGCAAATCGCGACCGCAAATTTGCCCGCAGAGGGATTGAATGCTTTTTGGGCGACCGACTTTTGTGGGCGCTTTTTGGGTTGCGGCGGAGGAATGGGCATTATCGCCTTAAGTGGGCCCCGCTTAAAGAAAAAGAGGAGGTGTTTTTGGGCGTGTGCCCATTGGACTCGCTTTAGGGATATGGGGGGATTATGGCGGGATCAAGTTTCACGAATGCACAGGCAGGCGGAAGGAGGGAAAATATGAGACGGTGGGGAAATGAATTTATGCGCCTTGCGGATTCCCGCAAAAGGATGCTAGATGCTCAAAATGGAAAACGGAATCCCAGCGTCGCCACAAAAAAGCCGTAAAAGGGAAAAAAGTGTGGGAATTCGAGAGGAGGGGAGTTGACACGGTTTCCAAAAACGGTATCAATTTCTGCTTCTCCCGACACCGGTGCTGTGGTGCTGTTGGAATGCGTGTGTGACGACGATGCCCTTTGTCTATCTTCCATTTTTTAACACGCGGGACCCCCCCCCCCTTTGCCAGTTTTTTGGAGAGGGGATTCCAAAGTCAACATCAACGCAAATCAAGTTGCCCCCCGCTCCCTCCCTCCCGATGTAACAGCGACGGCGTTAGGGTGCCAAAAGGGGCCAAAAAACGAGGGGGAGAGGAGAAAATAAAAGAGATGGCTATTGTTTTTTGGCGGCTGCGACTCCAATCCTCCCAGGTGGTGGTGGTGGTCGAGACTGTGACCGTGGCATATTTTGAGAACTTAGCCGCCAGAGATGCCAAATGATTTTTCCCCGCCGTAACTCCTAGAATTCTTTGCTTTATCGCCACCTGGCAAACCCAAAAGAAACAAAAGTGAGCTTTTGCGTTCGTTTCCAATTTACGACTTTTAAAATGGGCCACACTCCCTTCTTTTCCCTTATTCTACTTTGCTCCGCCACCTCTTTAGCTTTGGCTTTTTTGGGGCGTCGCCGCCCAAAAGTCCTCCTCTTTGGGCAGCCACACTACAAACGCCCATCGTGTGTCTTTACCCCCCACCCCTAAGATGACGCTCTGAGCGGAGGCTGTATTTGCACAAGAGTCCAGCGACAAAAGGAATTCTACAACTCCCGGGATTATCTAGCATTAAGGCATTGAAAAGGAAGAAAAGAGAAAGAGAAATGGCGGCAGAATCCTTTCGGTGGGCAGCCCAAGAAGGAGGAAACGATCTCTGGCGCCGCTCCACTTTTCCTTTTCATATTTTTTCGCATCTGGGAAATGAAAAGACCCATTTCCTGCCTCGGATTATGCAGCGCTTGTCATCATGTGGTGCGAGGTTATGTTTTTTTCCGCTCGTGCCTTCCCGCAAATAAAGATCCGCATCGTTTTTCTCGTCTCCTTCTTCTCTTGGCATCGTCCCAGGATCGAGGTTTAAAACCACCGCCATATGTCACCACATCTCCTTTCATCCCTTAGGAATTCGCAAATAAAAGAGAAGGATTTGCCAACGAAAGAGACGGCATATTTTTCTTTTTCTAAGGCAAAGAAAATACGAAATTCGTAGCATCTCTTTCGTCAAATTTCCTGCCCCTGACCTTGCCCTAGCGTATGTTCTTTTCTCCTCCTCTCTTTCCATTGTGGAGAGGATGTGGTGGAAGGTGTCAAAGTCTCTTTTGCCCCTGCCCATGAAGCGAGATAAAAAAAGATGTGGAGGACGTCCTTTTTCCCATCCTGCCTTTTAATTTACAAGGCGCCTTCTCCTCCTCGATAGAAATATGTGTGTGGAGAAGAAATTAGATCCCATCTTGTTCTTCTCTTGTACACTATGCCACCGTGCAAAGAAGAACCACGAAGAGAAGAAAAGTTTCAAATTCGTGTTCTCCTCTCCACGCTCCATTTGGCCATCATGCTCCAGATCCGTCCTCCTCCTCCTCCCCTAGACCGAAAAGAGATCTTAATTGGGTTATCCCTCTTCCTCTCTTCTTTCTCAAACCAGCCAAGGATGCTTCAAGAGTCGTCCTTCCTCGCCCTCCTCCTAATCCTCTAATTGTCGTCTCCTTCTTACCTGAAAAAAGAAAGAAAAAAGGTAACGTTAATGACTTGGTAGTGGTGTGCGCTACCGTTTGATGATGACGAAAATGACTAGGTGCCGGTCGCCTTCTTTTTTCCTATTCATCCATTCTTTGTTCTGTGCGAGAGGGTCTGAAACACGGTTCAAGTACACGGGGGCAGAACGGTAGCAGCGGAATTTTGAGCGGCACCTCTCATTAAGCCGTCAGTTTTTTTCCTTTTCTTCTTTGGCGCTCTCTCCTCTTCAGTCTTCATCATACAGTACAGCGGACGAGGGAAAGGGGGAAAAGAAAGGGGGAGGGTTGAAGGAACATTACCAAGTGGCCCCAATGAGGCCCTGTATACAAGATACAACCTTTGTGTCTACACGTAGCGAAGAGAGCCAGAGAAAACGCATGCATGGAAAGCTCTTTCAAGAAGGCCCCATAAATGCATTCCATCTCTCGGGAGCCCCATTCAACAATCGAGTGCAATCCTCCTTTCCAGTTGCGATTGTGGATCACACAAAGACCACTAAAGCAATAACCGGAATGCACCAATGAGAAAATGACGACTTCACTTTCCCTTGCTCGTTTCTTTTCTCAATAATGAGATTACAGGGGTCAGGGAAGAAGGAGTTGGCAGAAGCTGTAAAACGGGATGACTGAGAAAATGACGAGGGGAAAGGGTTGGTTGATGATGGGCCCCAAAAATGACTTCCTCGACGTTATCCTCGCTGCTCCTTATGACTCCATGTCGGAGCCCAAGGTTGTTGTTTTTGAAGGGGGGCGGAGAGAGACCTCCCAGCATGCAGCTCTTTTTTTGCGCGGGACATGTTCATACCCCCGTAATAAATGAGGGAAGAAACCATTCTTGAAAGGGGTGGGAAGGAAAGAAAGGGAAGAAAAGGGAAAGGGCGTGAAGGTGGCTGAGTTTTTTGGGAGCTGGAAGGAAAGGAGGTCTCGCTTTCATCAGGTCTTTGTTGTTTGCTGTACGTAAAGCCCTTTTCTTATTCCGTGGGTGCAGCAGAGGAGAAATGCAGAAATTTGATCCGCGGCGCGTGCCAACAGCAACAGAAGTCGCAATATAAAGTTGCAATGCAATGTGCCCCCTCTCGTGGCATCTCGTAATAATCATTTTGAGGGGTCGAGGATTTGCCGATTTTCCCCCCTCATCGGTCTTGTTCCATATTGGTGATTCTTGGGGCGTCGCTTTATTGTTATTCCCCTGGCATCTCCTCCTCACGATCTCGACACATTCAGACAGGCAACAGGTGACGCAACAACAACAAAAAAGCACCCACATTCCTTTTCAATGCAGGAATTCTATTGCTCAAAAAATATTCCTGTTGGGCGTCCGCCGACGTGTCCAAAAAAGAAACAAAAACCCGCCGCCCATCTTCTTTCTCTCTTTCACTTATGGGCAGGGAGAGGAGGGCTTGTACTGCGATGCTCTGTACCGCGAACACGTGTGATAGATTGGTTCTGGGCGGAGAAGGAGGAGGAGGAGGAGGAGAGGAGGAATCAATTGACAGATAGCACGGGGGGAGAACAGAACGCAACGCGAGTTCTCTGATGCTTGGCGGGTGGGCGGCGGCATGGGTGTCGGGGTTGGGGAGAGGGCTGGTGGTGATTTCAATGCAGATAGCGGTGGCGGCGCATTCGACAATAGCGACATGTGTCGCTTCAAAGGCAGAATAGGACGTTGTAAAATATTGGAGATTGCCATTCCGGACGCGAGAGAATCCCAAAAATAAAAGAAAAAGAAGAAACAAGGGTCTCATTTTTGTTTTTCTGGGAACAAGCAAGAGCTGTTTTATATCCGTAGGAGGTCGGCCATCCACGGGCCTTCCCCGTCTCCAATCCCCCGCGAAATTGCCTTCTCCTCCTTGATGCCAATTTATTACCTGGGTGCTCCTGCTGCGGTGAAGAGGGGGATCTCTTGGCATGCATTTGGGCTACACAGAAGGGGAGGGGGAATTATTCTATTTCCTCTCCGGTTTTTTCCACATATGCAGCGAAGGTCCAGAAAAGGCATTTTTCTTCCTTTATCTGGAACATCTGGGCAGCCCTAGCTCCTCCCGCCTTTTAGCCCTAAATAATCCTTCAAGAAAAGAATTATTTGCCAAGGCGGCAGATGTCCGCTTCTTCCTTCAGCGTCAGGCACAGAAAGTACTATTTGCCATTTCTCCAAAAACTCTTCCTCCTTCCATTTTCCCGTACGTGAGCTGCAGTAAAATTTGCCCCTCTTTTCTTTTCCTTCCTTTAAAAAATGTGCCTGTTATGCAAAGCCTTAGGGAAAAGGGGAGGAAAAATTCTTGGAGATTTTTCTTGGCCATTTTTAAGGTGGAATGCGAGGGTTGGACTAGAAGCCGGCGGCGCTGAAAGTAGAACTTCAGGCAGGGGTGAGGCGAAAGTGGAGGAAGCACCACCTACTACTTTTTCCCGAAAAAAGTTAGTAGGAAAAAATATAGGGCATTCCCCCCACCCCGTCAAATAAATGCGTGCGATGGCTGTGGGGCAAAGTAATATCACTTCTACTTCAATCCCCCCTCAGGAGCTTCTGTCCAAATGCGGTCAAAAAAAATGTGCCTCAAGGGGGAACTTACGTAAACAGAAATTGAAAGGGGAACGTGCACGCCTGCACATGTGCTACTCTCCCAAAAAAGCAAATTAAAAATGAAACGCGCATGATTTCCCTTACTCTTTTTTACTTTTCTCTTTCGTACCCCCTAAGGGGGTCGGAGGGATAATTAGAGGAAGAAGAAAAAGAAAATGTTTACGACCTCCTTCTCTTTATGTTTTTTCATGTGAATACTTTTGGTACGTACGGTAAGCACACTGAGCCATCTCACGAGTCATTTGAGGGGACCCCAAGAAGCTCCCCAACCCCTTCCTCCTGTGGTCTGCGCTAATGACTCAGAAGTCCCAAAAAACACCTCTTGATGCCATCGCTGAAGAAGACTGGAGGAATTAGGGCATTCCTCTCCCTCTTCCTCTTTTCCGCCTAATTTCACCGCCGCGCAGACATTGAGGTGTCATAGGTTGCGCAAGACGGAAAAAATCCCCTTCCTCCGGAACTCTAGAAATTTATTATCCTTGAATTAGTGCACCCAAAGTCAAGGGAGGTCGAAATCGGGCATTTTTTTCTGTCTCGGGATTCGGTAGCTCCTGCTGCTGAGACAGGAACAAGATTGACAGCTCTAAAGGGACACAAGGAATGGGGAAGGAAAAGGACCCTTTTTTTCAGGGACTTTAGTGAAGGGGAAAAGGAAAGTTGATTTTTACCATTTCTGAAATTTTCGCCAAAACGAGAATGAAGAAGAGGAAGTGGGTAGGTCGGTGTTCTTCTTTTCTTTTCTTTTCTTCCTCGGCGTATTAATTACGGCAAAGGAAAAGGAAGGAAGAAAGGAAGAGAGCTGCT
>JAAUYJ010222798.1_pt1 | contig 12398 bp, 8 predicted proteins | sample 7278031 | NCBI WGS metagenome assembly JAAUYJ01 (sample SAMN14350222, study PRJNA611818) | marine sediment metagenome | isolation source: surface marine sediment (1.8m) | place: French Polynesia: Moorea | collected 2018-08 | reverse complement strand
TGTCGCTTAACCCAACCTACTTGTTACATTATCTGGGTTTGTGTTGGGTTCGCTGTCGCTTAACCCAACCTACTCACACCCTCAATATCCTCATCCGCTACCTCATACAACTCCCTCAACTTCTGCAACTTCTCCTCATCTGCTTGCCAAAAACCGCGTCCGTTCGCTTCCAACATCCGCCCAATAATATTCCTAAATGCTTCCGGGTTTGCTTCCCGTAATTTCTGCGCCATCTCTGCATCCAAAGCATAAGTTTCGGCAGCACCATCATAAACCCAATTATCAGCAAAATTAGCGGTACCGCCCCAACCTATCAACGCCGTCATCCGTTGGGAAATTTCGTAAGCTCCCCCACTACCTTGATTTGCCATTGCTTCTGCCCACTTGGGATTTAATAATTTTGTGCGATATTCCATCCGCAACAACTCTTCCAATTTTCGGGGGGTGGTATCCTTGGAGAAACTTTCCACAAAACTCGCACTCACTTTTTTACCCCGTTTTTTCTCTGCTGCCAACTTCAACCCACCAGTATTCGCATAATATTCCTGAATATCTGTCAAACCATATTCCACCGAGTCAATTTCTTGCACGATGCGATCGCAACCTTTCAACAATTCCTGCAAAATTTCTGGGCGTGCCTCTCCTTTATCTTTGCGTCCGTAACTAAAGACATTTCGCCCTTGCCAAGTATCGCCTAACTCATCCCCAGACTCCCAGTTTCCATCCACAACTCGGTCATTGACTAATGAACCAAAATCACCAGCAGGATTAGAAAATAACCGCGCCGAAATATTTTCTACTCCCTGCGCTTGCAATGCTAAGGCGTGTTTGCGGATAAAATTTTGTTCTGGGGGTTCGTCTGCTGTTGTTGCTCGTTGGAATAGATCGTCTAATAATTCAATAATATTGACGAAACTATCCCGGAAAATTCCTGATAAATTTCCTAAAATGTCTATGCGGGGATGACCGACTTCAGCTAAAGTCTTTAATTCATAACGAACGATGCGACCTGTACCTTCTTTTACTGGTTCGGCACCTACTAATTCTAATAAAATTCCAATTGATTCACCGCGAGTTTTAATAGCATCCAAACCCCATAACATTACTGCCACAGTTTCCGGATAATTATCATTTTCTTCCAGATGTTGAGCAATAATTTTCCGAGCAATTTCTCGCCCTCTTTCATAAGCAGCAGGAGAAGGCATTCGATAGGGATCTAAAGCATGAATATTTCGTCCGGTTGGCAAAACTCCTGCACCATCTCGTAATAAATCTCCTCCTGGAGCAGCAGGAATATATTCTCCATTTAACCCCCGCAAAAGATTAGTCAGTTCATCAGTATTTTGCATTAACAAATCCCGAATATTATCAACACTTTGCTTAACATCATTATCCGAGTTTAGCTCTCCGATTTCTTCCCCAAAATAAGCCTCTAAGTAAGATTTTAATTCCTCCTCGTTCGGTACTTCTCCCAAAGTATGCAAACCAGAAGAAAATAATCTTTGTTCCACAACCTGCAAATATTCGTAAATTTCGACAAAATAGGGATTAACCACATCTGCACTAAACATCCGCGCATTTTCCGCAGTAAATTCAATCCCTAATTTTTTGCCATACTCAAACGGACAATCAGAATTTAAACCAGTATCAAAAATTTTCTTAAAAATTGGTTCCCGCAACCCCGAATTTTTCTGGGGGTCTTCGCGATATTCAGAAATTAACTCTCGCAAACTCACCAATTCTTTATACAAACCTGCCCGACTATAAGGCGGAATATTATGAGAAATTAAAACTCCATAACCCCGACGTTTTGCCAACATAGATTCTGAAGGATTATTAGCTGCATATATATATAGATGTGGCATATTTCCTAACAGAATATCTGACCAAGAATAGCCAGTATTTCCCAAGGGTGAACCTGGCAACCATTCCACAGTTCCGTGCATTCCAAAGTGAACAACTGCATCAGTTTGAAATTCATTTTGGAGCCATTTATAAAAAGCAGCATATTGGGGATGGGGCGTTAAATCTCTTTCAAACATTAAGCGCATTGGGTCGCCAGAAATTCCTAGAGGTGGTTGTACGCCGAGCCAAATATTTCCTAATTTAATTCCGCCAATATGGAAATTTTCACCATCGGTTTTTATGCCAGTGCGGGTCAGATTTCCCCATTGTTTTTCCATGCGGGTTGTTGATAGATAGCCTAACCATTTTTCGAGACTTTTAATATTAACTTGAGAAGGAGGGGATGATGAAGAATGGGAGGATAAAGTATCGGAGGATGAAGAATGGGAGGATGAAGAATGGGAAGATGATACTCGCACTGGGTCTGAACTATGATAAATTTCGTCTGCTTTTTTGATCTGACTAATTAATTCTTCCCCATCTTCAGGAATTTCCCCAACGTTGTAACCTTCCTCTTTCAGAGCGTGGAGAAATTTCAGGAGCGATCGCGGCACATTTAATAAAGCTGCTGTACCTGTTGCGCCATAACCAGGAGGGAAACCATAGAGAATAACAGCAATTTTTCTTTCTGCAGGGGGTGTCTGACGCAGTTTTATCCAATTTTTGACTCTACCCGTCAGACGTTTCACTCGTTCGGGAATTAAATAAATGTCTTCTCCCACTAAACCACCTAGGGGAACAGGGTCGATCGCTCCATCTAATTCTGGCAGTGCATATAAGACTACACTTTGTAAACCCCCCACACCTTGGCGCGTCCAAGAATGGATATCTTGAATCAGTAAAGGTGCTGCTACAAAATAGGGAACATTTTTGGCAGTGAGAATGCGTTGAGAAACTTCCACTTGTCGCCCTGCTTCCATTGAACCCGCAGGACCCCCAACCAAGGGAAAACCAATAGTAGAAACGACTGCATCAACTTCCACTGCTTCGGGAGACAGAGAAAGTATTGGTTTAACAGAATTAAACTTTTGACTTTCACGGGACTTACGCACGGACACTAAATCCACTGATGGCGAATGCCATTCGCCCCTACCTCTGTGGTTTTCAAGGTTAATTTGCGTAAGTCCTGTTTCAGGAGAATCATACTTTTGACTTTCATCTAACTTTTGACTTTTGACTTTTGAATTTTGAATTTCATCTAACTTTTGATTTTTGCCTTTTGACTTTTGAATTTCATCTAACTTTTGACTTTTGACTTTTGAATTTTGAATTTCTGAAGCGCTGGTCATCCAATCTCTGACAGCGACATGACCTTCTACTCCGTTGATAAATACAGGTAGAGGAGTTAAACCTGCTGCTTCAAATTTGCGAATAAGTTGAGGAATGTAGGGTTGTTTGGTAATGACGTGCTTGCGGTAAAGCAAAATGCCAACAACTGGAGTCGGAGAAGTTTGTTTTTCTTGGCGATACCATTCCAGATATTTTTTGGGAGACTCAAAATAACCCTGGTAGTCTGGATGCAGTAAACCCATATTGGGAGTTTCGACTGGTGGGGGTATTTCTCCGACTTTTAAATCTAAATATTTTTCTGCCAACACCCAACACATAGCAGCAACGTTTTCTGTACCCCCCGCATTCCAATAACCGTAAATTATCAACCAGTTGCGGAGGTCTTGCACTTTTTTGACTGGTACAAACTTGAGTAATTTCGGACCTGTTTTCAGGAAACTGATATAACCAGCAAGTTTGTCTTCCTCTCTCCCACTGGAAAATTTGCTGAGAATAAACTTGACTGGTTTTGGCATTCCTTTCGGTTGGTCGCCAATAATAAATTTTCCCAATTTTGTTAATGCCATCAATTCCAGTGCTGATTCAAAAACGAGACGGATGGGAATATCTTGTACTCTTTCGCGCAACCATAAAACTTGGTCGTAGTCAAAAAGGAGACTGCCGAAAAACACATCAGCATTTTCCAGAGCAGTGGCGACAGTTTCCGGTTGTTGGGAAAGGGCGCGATCGCTAAATACTTGGATATCTAAGTCTGGACATCGGGAAGTTGCCAATTGAGCAGCTTGGCGATATAGTCCGGTGTTAAAAGACTCAAAACCTGCGATTAAGACAATACGTTTCATGGCCTAATTTTTATAAAAGTTACTATACTATTAGGGTAGCGAAAAAAGACTAATTATTATCCATATCATCAGTCGAATTTAGTAAAACGGACTCAAGGAGTGCCAAAACTTCTGGAACATCACTTTGAATGACATCCCAAAGGGTATTAAAGTTAAGGCGATCGTATTGATGAGCAAGAATATCTCGCATTCCAGCAATATCTTTCCAAGGAATTTCTGGGTATTGTTCTCTAAATTATGGTGATAGTCGCTTGGTAGCTTCTCCCATTACAATAATTTGATAGAGAATAGCAGATTGTTTTTCCTCATTGGTTTCTAACTCCGATTTATCAATCCCTTCAGCAAAATGCAAAACTCGCCTTGCTGCGTTAACGATATCCAAAAGTGATGCTTTATCCCTGCTCATAAATTACCTCCGCTGTTTTGAGAATTTCCTGGCGACGAATCCAATTTTCACTATTTTCAATAGATTCTTTTACGGCAATATCAACTTCACGCCCGATACTTGCTTCTAATTCATGTTTGATTTTGGCAAGAGTTAATAATCCCTGGCGAGCATTGGGTGCAAAGCGAATAAGAATATCAATATCACTATCGGCATGAAAGCGAGTGCTTAAAACTGACCCAAATAAAGCCATTTCTGTAATATTCCAACGTTGGCAAAATTGCGCAATTTCTTCTGTCGATATGCCCAAACGTTTTTGTAATTGAGGATTTAATTTTAGTAGCATATATATTTCAAAATAACTAATATATTAACATAATTTCTAAGCTTCTAATATTTCTCGTCTCAACCATTTAATAATAGAATCTATTAAATTCGGATTTTGGGATGAAATACATTCTATATTGTCACATTTTTGGTCTGAGATAAGACAGATGGAACTGCCAAGGGTGCTTAAGGTAGTGAGAAATGTTTCGCTGAATGAGCGATCGCTGACTTATTATCTCCCCACCCTAAATATATAAAAATATTGTCTCCTTGGAATAAAAATACCGGAAAAGGTAGGGAAATTTATTCTAGAACAATATATTGTTTGAAAATCTCAAAATAGAACATTGCTATATTTGATTATTCCACGGGAGGTAAGGCAAGATAAAACTTTTTTTAATACTATGATAAGTTAGCTTTTCGACGATTGTTTAAAAAAAAGTATAGACAAAAAACAAAAAAAGAATGAGCAGCCATATAGACGAAGAAAAGATAGTTGAAAATTTTGATTGGAGTAACCTTTCTCTAGAACAGTTGAAGTTGCTTCAATCTCAAATAAGCAAAGCGATCAATCTCAAGATAAGGGAATTAAACTTACCAAATACTACTACCAATACAGTGCAAGTTCATTTGTATAAAGCAACTTTAGCAAAAGTATTTCCCCGTCGTCTGCATAATTCGCTTTTTAAGTATCCAAAGTGTGTTTTAGGAGTAAGTTTAGGAAGCAAAAACTTTATCGATACTAACCGACTCGAAGCCTGCATTAAATGGATTAGCGAAAACTTCAAGGCTTGTCTAGTGTTAGTTGGCGACAGCGTATATCGACTGACAATTATAATTAGAGACGGAAGAAAGAACAATGAAACTCGGCTGAAGGCACTTGATACTGGACAGCAATTTATCAACAAAAATTCTCTGCTTTTCAAGCAATACTCGGAAAGCTGTCGTTTCGAGTTCAAATTGGCTTCAGAAATTGAGAAGCGATCAGAGTTTAATATTTATTATGAAGAACTTCAGAGTCTTTATCAAAAGAATGAATCTTTTCAAAGCTTGGTAAACTCTTTTGCCCAGACATATCTCAACCGAGGAAAGCAGGTAGAAAAGGAAGGAATTGATGAACTCGGACAGCACTTGGCAATAACTTATCTCCTGGAGGAGTCGGCACTATTTGCTTACCTTGCTCAAGCAGGATGGTCTGTTTTTGTTTATCCAGGCTCCATCAAAACTTTTGAAGAAATATCGGAAGGACTGCATCCAGAAGTTCCATCACCTCTCCAGCAGATGATTTGGGTGAGCTTGCGCCTGAAACAAAAGAGTACAAGTGATAATGAAAATATAGAAGAGAAAATTACAAGATAAAATCAACGGTATTACTGCATATTAATAGTCAAGTACAAATTTCTATATCAGGACTTACGAAAAATATCCAATGATACAAAATCTGTAGGAGCAATTGGCCAATCGCCCCTACTAGATATGGCGGTTATGCGTAAGTCCTGTATATTAGATTGATGTATCAAGTTTCATAATATATCAATTAAATTTAGGGGTAAATACTAAATTGGCAATCCCAATCAACACTATAAAAATCATCAAAATAAATAAATTCAACTATCTCCTACTGAGCATCTCCATTTTAATAGGTGCTATCCTCCGTTATAATTTCTCAGCTAACAAACCCGCCGACTCCATAGAAATATCAACTTTAGGCTACAGTCTCGGTAATAACTTTCTCGACATCCCCCTAGATACAGTCATCACTTGGCAACAACTCCTCTCACCCCTCCGCTTCGACTCCACCGCCCAATATAGCGATGTCATTCACAACCTAATGACCGAAAGCACTCATCCCCCCCTATATTTTCTGCTGACTCACTTTTGGCTGAAACTATTTACCACAGACGGAGAAATAGTATCTCTCGCAGTGGGGCGATCGCTTAGTTGTTTATTCGGTGTATTAGCTATTCCAGCTATATTTGCCCTTGGTTGTTTTGCTTTTCGCTCTCAGATAGTGGGGCAAATAGCTGCAGCACTGATGGCAGTCTCTCCCTTCGGTATCTACATTGCCCAAGAAGCACGTCATTATACCCTAACAGTCCTCTGGATAATACCTTCTGTTGCTTGTCTCATCGCCACAATACGTTGTCTTCAGCAGCAAAAAATATTGCCTTTATGGTTAGGATGTGTCTGGATAATAATTAATAGTTTAGGTATCGCCACCCACTACTTTTTTGGATTAGCACTCGCAGCAGAAGGCTTAGTTATGGGTTGGTTTTGGCTGCGCGATATCAAATATTTTTCTCAACGTTATTGGTGGCGAATATATGGGGTTGCATTGGGAAGTTTAGTAGGTTGTTTGGTGTGGTTGCCAGCAGTAACGGGTATTTCCAATAATGAGTTAACTACTTGGATTGAAACCAGTTATGACTTTGAGGATATTTGGCAACCCATTCCTCGCTTATTTGTTTGGGGTGTAACAATGATTTTTATGTTGCCAGTTGAAGGAACACCTACTTTTATTAGCATCCTTTCTGGCGTAACAATGTTGTTAGTATTAGTTTGGGTTTTTCCGAGTTTATGGCGGGGGTGGAAAGTAGCATTCGCTTCTCCAGAAACCAGTCTTTCTCTGCAAATCTTAGCAGGATTTTTCGGGTTTACTATTCTACTATTTTTGTTTGTAATTTACGGTTCAGGAAAAGATATTTCTTTAGTTGCTCGTTATGGCTTTGTTTATTTTCCTGTGGTTTTGCTATTATTGGGGGTTGCTTTAGCGAATAGCTTCCAAAATATTGACAATAAAAAACTCAGGGAAAAAGTCTTTAAAATTATTCCTAGTTTTTTCACCGCAACAGGTAAAAAAATCATTGTCATTATATTAGTAATGGGATTGTGTGGAGCATTAAGTGTAGTCACAAATTATGCCTATCAAAAATCACGACGAGCAGATTTATTAGCTCAAGTCATTCAAAGAAAATCTCAAGCTCCACTATTAATTGCCATGACTTATGAAACTCACTCAGAAATTCGTGCTTTGATGGCTATTGGTTTATATTTTCAACATCTGGAAAAAAAGGCTAATTTTACAACAGAAAAATTAGAATTTATTCTAGTTAAAAAAGATAAAGATGAAGAAATATTAGCAGATTCACCTCTTGCCAAAATCTTGACAGAAAAACCTATATCTTTAGATTTATGGGCAGTGAATTTAGAAGTAAATGAAAAAGATTTAGATAAATTTGGCTGTTTGGAAAATGCTGCTTCTTTACCAAAAACTAATTATAGTTATGAATTATATAATTGTCGATAAAAATAGGTAAGCATTCAGCAGTCAGCCATCAGCTATCAGCTATGTGTTATTAACTCATTATACTAGAAGGAAATTATCCACCAAGGAGAATTAAAGTTCATTAATGAAATTGGCTGTAACCTAACCTCAGTTATTGTTTGCATAAGTTCAAAAGCTGATTGCTGACAGCTAATAGCTGAATGCCTACAAAAATAGAGTTGTCATAGCGATGGTCGGGAAGCAATCTCTAATACCAAGTTTAATAAAGCTAAATACAGCTATAAATATCTGATTAAGATTTATTCCCTACCTGCGACCTAAAAACTAAAACCTAGAACCTAAAACCTAGAAATTTATTTTTAGCAAACATTATATCAAATTGGTATAACATCTCGATATGTTTTTCTCCATCAATCCAAAATTTTTGAAATTTACACCAATATGCAGAGTAGTCTAAAATCTCATTGATTTCTGGTAATCTCAGTATTTAATCTAAAATTTATCTTAAGTTTTTAATATACTAAAAATTAAAAATTAGTCTTAATTAAACTTGAAAGTAAATATTTGAAAAAATAGATGAAAAAATATTTACTTTTATATCGCAAAATTAACAAAAGTTAAAAAACAAAGAGGTAAAGACAAAAATGAATACAAATATTTGGGAATAAACAGTGTTGTAAGCTACAATTATTTCAGCATAAATAGTAAATGATAGTTTACAGGAGAAAGTTAAAGACGACTTCTTAACATTACTTTAAGAACTTTCCTGATCCATGAAACCTAGAATAATTGTCTGTGGCTTGGGTCGAACCGGCTACAAAATATTTCGTTTATTAAGACAGCAGGGTGCAACAGTTATCGGCATTAGCGATCGTCCTCTCCGTGGGGAAGGATCGGAAATTATTGTTGGTAACTTCCGTTCAGCATCTACTTTATTAGCAGCAGGGATTCAAAGTGCTCATACTCTGGTTTTAGCAGGGAAAGATGAGTCTGTTAATTTAGCCGTCTTAATGTTAGCCCGGATTCTGAATCCTAAAATTCGGATTATCAATCGCTTATTTAACACGAGTTTGGGCGATCGCCTAGACCATACCCTCACCGACCACACAAGTATGAGTGTGTCAGCATTAGCAGCCCCAGTATTTGCTTTTGCAGCTCAGGGAAATCATGCTATTGGACAGTTAAGTCTGTATAATCAGACCTGGCCAATGCACGAAGAATTCATCAATGAAAATCATCCTTGGAAAGGCAAAAAGCTTAGTAAACTGTGGGACGATCGCTCTGTGATGTTAATTTACTATATGCCAGTAGAAGATCCCATTGATTTGGTATCTGCAGTAGTTCAGGGGCGACAGTTAAAAATCGGAGATCGTCTGATTATCGCTAGCAAGCCTACTGTGCGAACTCGTAGACAAAGTTTAATTCATAACTTTTTCAAAATCTTTGCTCGACTGAGACAATTTCAAAGACACAGTAAATCAGCAGTAATTCTCAACTTAGCTCTTCTAGTAACTGTTTTAGTTTGTACTATTACCTATATTAGTATTAACCTGAATAACAGTTTTGTCGATTCTCTCTACTTTACAGTTGGGATGATTACGGGAGCAGGAGGAAATGAAAAAATAGCAGAACAAGCACCAGGCAGTATCAAAATATTTACCTCGATTATGATGCTGGTAGGAACGGCAATAGTGGGTATCTGCTACGCACTCCTCAACGACTTTGTATTAGGAACTCGCTTTCAAGAATATTGGGATGCAGCCCGTATACCCCTTCGCCATCATTACATCATTTGTGGATTTGGTGGCATAGGTATACATATTGCCCAGCAACTTATTGCTAACGGCCATGAAGTAGTAGTGGTAGAGCGTAACCCTAACTGTAGATTTCTCAATACTGCTCGATCCATGAAAATTCCTGTGATCGAGGGAGACGCAAGTTTATCTACGACTCTTGAAGTGGCCAATATTGAAAAAGCAGAAGCTCTCTTAGCTGTAACGGGCAATGATATTGTTAACTTAGAAATTGCTCTGAGTGCCAAAGGACTTATGCCTAAAATTCCTGTTGTAGTTAGAAATCAAGACCCACACCTGGCTTTGATGGTGCAACAGGTGTTTGAATTTGAGTCTGTATTAAGCCCCACTGAATTAGCGGCTCCTGCTTTTGCTGCTGCAGCGATCGGCGGTAGAATTCTTGGCAATGGAATTACAGCAGATAGTTTGTGGGTAGCATTAGCTACTCTAATTACACCGGGACATCCTTTTTGCGGGAAAGTTACTAAAGAGTCAGCTCGTAATGCTGACTTTGTGCCTTTGTATATAGAAAGTAACGGTAAAGAAATTCATGGGTGGGATTTGCTCAATACTACTCTGAATTCTGGTGATGTTTTGTATTTAACAATGCCAGCTAATAGAATTGACCAACTTTGGAGAAATACACCAATACAACTATTGACTAATATAGTTGAGTAGTGACAATATTTTGACTTTTATCTCAGTCAAAACTAAAAACCTAAATTCATCCGATTTGGTTTTGGTAATATTGTTGACTTTGATTTTGTCACTACTTAATTTTTTTTCATTTTGCAGCTATTTACAGCGGTTTTCATATGAATAAACCACAATGTTCAAACCAACCTACGGCATCATCTTCGGTAATTTGAGCGATACGGCTAACGCCACGCTCCGCGAACGCTAAACTAATAACTCGATCCAATTGTTCTGAAGTTCGGGCCTCATCAGAACGGAGGAAATTTTTAAATTTTGACCAGCATAATTTGAGCTTGTGACAAATCTGGAGAATAAGCTGGTAAGAATATTAATTTTGCTCCTGCTGAGTTAATTAATTCTTCAATTCTTTGCCCTCCCGTGAATACTTAAATTATCCATCAATACAATGGCTCCAGGCCATAATTGAGGTACTAAAATTTGTTCAATATATACTTCAAATATTGTTTTATTTGTACTGCCAATGACTGTCATTGATGCAATTAAACCATCTATACTTAATGCCCCTAATACACTTGTATTGCGACCTCTATTTCTAGGAGCATTTGTGACTACTCTTTCTCCTACTTTTCCTCGACCATAAACACGAGTCATACCTAAATTAACCCCTGACTCATCAACAAATACGCTTATTATGTATATCTATTAAATTTAACCATTTTCGATACTCATAGCGTTTTTGCTTAATATCTTCTCTTTCCTCATCCGTTGCACAAATACTTTTTTTTTCTACTTATATTGAGTTTTTTCAAAGTTCGATACATTGTTGATACACTAATTTTTACTCCTGTCTTACTCTTTAAATACTGGCATAATTCACAAAGTAAAATATCTGGTTTTTTGTTGAATTTTCTGCTGAATTTAAAAATCAAAATTATTCTCAATTTTAGTCTTTGGCCCTCCTCCATGTTGTTTTGGATTCACAGTTCCTGTGTTTCGATAATGCCGTAATAAATTACGGACAAAAGTCAAACTAACTTCAAATCTTTGTGCTATTTGACGTTGAGAACCTTCTTTGTTTTGATAGGCTCTAATCACACGAAGACGTAAATCTGGTGAATATGGTCTGGCCATTTTATTCGTTTGGCGTTCGCGGAGCGTGGCGTCAGCCGTATCGCTCTAGATAACTATTTTGTCTTTAGTTACATTTTACACTTTTGTGGTTCACTCATATGAAAAGCGCTGTAAAGAGTAGGAAAAGCTTAACCAATGGCTATTAGGAATGAGGATTCCTCAAGAAGCCAGCCTGGAGTAATGCTCAGGATATGCAGACGTGGGGAGGCATTGCAGGTAGGCGTAAAACCGAAATTGTATGAAGCCAAAACGCACTAGACGAGGTAAGTAGGCTCAAATCAAGAGTAGGAGACTCTTGTGAAGAAAAATCTCCAGGTAACCAAGCCGAAGAGCAGCGAACACCAAAGCCAACAAGCGTGGACAAACCCTGAAATATAGGTGCGAAACTAGGTGTAACCAACCTTGAAGAATCCTGTGATGTCAGGAGCCGTATGAGTTGGAAACTCTCATGTACGGTTTTGAAGTAGAGGTGAGGGATAGTGATATCCCCATCGACTACATCTCAAACATGGCAAATGCTGCTCCTATAAAACGGCGACTAGGTAGCGATATCTAACAGTAAATACTCAATTCATTTATTTGTCTGAAAACTTTTATTCTATCAAGCGATCGCCAGTATCATTGTCTTTTACAGTATATTCACAGAAAATATTTAGTCCAATTTTGAGAATGTATAGAAGCCATTTGGTATCTTTTCTTAAGATACAAAGCCTTCAGGAAAGCCGTTTTCAGGAGCCTAACAACTATAAGAGTTCAGGAGACCGAAAAATTCGGAAAAATGA
>JAAUYJ010135028.1_pt1 | contig 12402 bp, 7 predicted proteins | sample 7278031 | NCBI WGS metagenome assembly JAAUYJ01 (sample SAMN14350222, study PRJNA611818) | marine sediment metagenome | isolation source: surface marine sediment (1.8m) | place: French Polynesia: Moorea | collected 2018-08 | reverse complement strand
GCAGAATGAACAATATCGGGGATATCTTCACATAACATTGCTGCTGCTTGACGACCTAAAATCCTTCTACCTCTTGCTGGTAATCGGACGACAAATCGTACTTCTACAAATTGAGTGTCAATTAATACTGATGTTCGTTCTAAAACTTCTTGTCCTGTAGCAGCAATGGCAATTAAACCGCTTTTTCCCGTACCACGATGGGAACTAATACTGCGAGAAACTTGATGAAACTGGCGCGTAAGATAATCTCTTAAAGCAATTTCCCGCCCTTGAGACTGATAGAGTTGCTGGGAAAAGTTGGCTATAGATTGGGGAATTTTGACTCGAAACTTACTAGGGGAAGCAAAAGGATCACCTTGTACGTAATCAATGATTAAAGTGAAGTCAGGAAATTGATAGTTTCCTCTAATCTCCTTATAAGCTTTATAGCTAGCACCATCAAGATTGAGTAGGGTAGCGCGCAGACTTTTGTCAGACATAAGATAATTCAATTAAAGTAGGGATGGTAAAACAGTGTATGCAATTAATTATCTCTACCTTACCCATCCGTTAAGACAAATCGTGGGAAAATACAAACACAATAATTCCTTAAAATTTTTCATCTTTTCTTCGCGTTAGAATTAATTAAGATGGGTTCAACTTATGACTATTACTCAATCTCCTAAAAAAATTGGATTAGCTTCCCGTGTAGTTAATCAAGTTCTTGCTATTAAGCCCTTAGCCAACTTTGCCAAAAACCGCGCACGGAATATGATGATTAATCGTGCTGAGTCCCTTGGAGTACCTTGGCGGGAAAATTATCGCCAATTAAGCGATCGCACTTGTTGGGAGCAAGAACTAGAAGCAGTAACTAACCCTTCCCTAGATTATCCAGATTATTATCTAACATCTTTTCATGCTTACGAATCAGGGAATATGAGTTGGCAAGCAGCCTGGGAGGTTGAATCTGCTGCTTATGCAGTTCACGCTAAAATTTGGCAAGATACAGGAGCTAAAGGAGATGCTCAATTACGAGCTAGCTATCATCGTCTATTGCAACAAAACTTAACAATATCACCTCAAACAATTCTGGATTTGGGATGTGGTATCGGAATGAGTAGTTTTGCCCTACAAGAAAATTACCCTCAAGCTAAAGTTACAGGAGTGGAGCTTTCTCCCTACTTTTTAGCAGTAGCTCAATATCGTTCTCAACAAAATCAACATCAGATTCAATGGCTACACCGTGCTGCGGAAAATACAGGCTTACCAGACAACAGTTTCGAGTTAGTATCTGCTTGTTTAATATTTCATGAATTACCTACTACTGCTGCTAAAGCAATTATTACTGAAGCATATCGCATCCTACGTCCAGGGGGATATTTAGCAATTATGGATATGAATCCCAACTCAGAAGTATATCAAAAAATGCCCCCTTACATACTGACTCTTCTTAAAAGCACTGAACCTTATCTAGATCAATACTTTGGCTTAGATATGGCAACGACTTTTACAGAGATCGGGTTTAATCCCCCGACAATTAAGGTTAACAGTCCTCGTCATCGTACTATTATTGGACTCAAAGCCTAAATTTTCTTGCCTTTGGTGATGGCATCATCCTTAAAGTATTAGCTATAAAGGATTTAGTAAGTTCTTATAGTTGAATTAATTTTTATAGATTGATTTGATAGCAATTGCATTTGCCAATTAAATTCAACATCTAAAACTAAAACAGTTACAAATAATCTCATGGTACATATCTCTAACGGCGATCGCCCTCATACTAATCTTACAGATAATCAAAATGATACAATTCGGATTTTGATTGTAGATGACCAAAAAATGATTCGTGAAGGTCTCAAAGCCCTGATCAAAACTGAATCTCACTTAGAGGTTGTAGGTACTGCTGAGAATGGACAAGATGGGATCAAGAAAGTAGAAATCCTGAAGCCAGATGTAGTGCTGATGGACATGGAAATGCCTGGAATGGATGGAGTAAGAGCAACCCAAGCTATCTGTCAGAAATTTCCTAATGTAAAAGTATTAGTATTAAGTACCTTCGATAACCAAGAATACGTAACTCGTTCTTTAAGCTCTGGAGCTATGGGATATCTGCTCAAAGGCACTCCAGCTAAAGAGTTGACTACAGCGATTCAAGCAGTTTATTTAGGATATGCCCAAATAGGACCAGGAGTCTATCAAAACTTACCTTTGACTCCCCAAGGTGAAACAAAAAAACTACCAACAAACGCTACATTCTCCAGTAATGGTAACTCCCTATCCGACCCAGAAGCCCTTAGTCCCCGTCTTAACGGACAACTTGCCAAAGTAGCGGACTCTGATGCTGAGTCTTCCGCCCTTACCATCAAACAACAATCTGCTCTTGCTCCCCGTAAATTTGAGCAAACAGTATTATTACGTCAATCCCCCAAATGGTCGAGAGCCACAGTTTGGGCAGTAGCAGGAGTTACAGTATTTGCTATAGGCTGGTCGATAATTGCCAAAGTCGAACAAGTTGTACCAGCAGTGGGTCAACTCAAACCCCAAGATGACGTTAAAGAAATCCAAGTCCCCACTAACGGAGTTGTAGAAGAAGTAAAAGTAGAAAAAGGACAAAAAGTTAAAAAAGGAGATATTCTCTTAGTCCTCGACGCTACCACCTCCAAAGCTCAGGTAGAGTCATTGACCAATGTTCGTCAATATCTATCTCAGGAAAACAAATTTTATCGCGCCCTAATGAAGGGGGAAATTCCCACTAACGAAGTGGAAGCAGCAATAACAAAACTGGAAATTCCCCGTGAAATTGCGTTTTTAGCTCGCAATCGCGCCCAACTAATCTCAGAAAATCAATTATACCGCGCTCAATTGGGAATTGACTCTGGTAAGCTCAATCCACAACAAGAAGTGAGACTAAGAACAGCCCAAGCAGAATATCGTTCTCGTGTAGCAGCAGCCAGATTAGAAGTAGAACAGCTAGAAAAACAATTTAATCAAAACCAACTACAGCTAGCAGATGCTAAGGAACAGTTAGCTACGGCTCGCCAAGTTTTACAGGAAATTAGACAGCGTAACGAACAATCTATCGCCCAAGCAGAAGAAAGTTTAAGAATTGAAGAAAAAACCCTCAACTCCATTGCACCTCTAGTAGAAGAGGGAGCTTTAGCAGGACTGCAACTAGATAGACAACAACAAGAAGTTAATGACCGTCGTGCTGACCTCATTGAGTCTAGAGCTAGGGGTCGGATTGAATACAACAACCAACAGCAAGAAGTTATAACTACCCAAGCAGAAATTGAGAGACTCCAAGAAGAACAAAAGAGACTCACATTAGATATTGCTCAAGCTAAAGAAGAATTAATCAACACTACAGCTTTTTCGGAAAAAGATACTTTAGACAACATTGCCGAAAATGAACAAAGAATTGCTGATATTGACACTCAGTTAAACAGGAATACTGTTGAGAATGATAAACGCATTCAAGAGATTAATAGTCAAATCAGTAGTGCGAAACAAACCCTGAAATATCAAACTATTTCTGCACCTATAAGCGGTACAATTTTTGACCTCCAAGCCTATCCAGGTTATGTACCTCCAGCAGGACAAGCTGCTCAACCAGTTTTAAAAATTGTTCCTGACGATAAATTAGTAGCGGAAGTCTTCATCAAACCAGAAGATATTGGTTTTGTCAAAGAAGGGATGAATACAGATGTTAGAATCAGTAGCTTTCCTTTCGGAGAATATGGGGATATTAAAGGCACACTTACTTATGTTGGTGGCAGTTCTCTAGAACCAGACAACCAACCACCTTACAATTTTGTGCGTTTTCCTGCGGTTGTAGAACTAGACCAACAATACATGGATATTAATGGGCGACAGCAACCACTGCAATCTGGGATGTCAATACAAGCCAATATTCGAGTCAGAGAAAATCGAACTGTGATGAGTTTATTATTTGAGAAGTTCTTTACTCCATTAGAAAAATTCAAAGAACTTTGATGAAGTCGAAGCTGACTTCCGCCGACGGGCGGGGCAGTACTTTAGACCTACTCCTCCGTTTTTAATTATCTCTAATTAAAAACGGGGGATTCAGGGCTGCGAGCAGAGATAGTAGTCCGAGACTGACTTACCTAAAGTTCTAAAGTAGTACTTCTTTGAATATTAATAAGAGTTGTGTCTTTATCATTTGAGTATAGATTTACTTGTTAGCATGAGATGAGCGAGAAATACTTTTGGATATTTGACTAACGACCTAGACTTCTCTCCAAACCTAAATCTCTACACCCTTTTATTGAGGAGAGGTTGTATGTCAATTTATCTTAGCAATCTATCTATTGTCTCACCAAGCTTTGCCCATTTTGTGGCTTCAGAATTGCCCCTGCAATCACTGACCAAAAAAGACATAGTTAAATGCCTCAAAGCTTTGGGGGTCAAAAATTCAGAGATTTTAAACCTTAAGTGGAAAAAAGAATTGTGGATTCATCTACAATTTGCTGCCGTCTCTAAAATCTGAGTCGGATGTTAACAAAAATCAGGTAAAAAAATGCAAGCTTTATTAAATAAATCTCCTCAACGGCTGGTTCACCCTAAAACTGGGAGTAGCCATATGAATGCAGCTACATACCATAGCAATCCTATGATTAGTAAGCATACTTGCCTTTGCTGCTCATACACTTTACTTCGTCATATAGGTTTAAGAGGTCTTTATTGGCGTTGTAGCCACTGTTATCAAGAAATGCCAGTTTGATAACCGATTACTCAACTTACTTTTCAAATATATATTCAGGAGACAAAGATATGGATGCTCAAGAAATTTTAAGTTCAAGGAGAGGTTAGAAAGGAAAAATTAGGGGCAGACTCAAAGAGAACACTACGCGCTCGCTTTGTTAAAAAGATATAGCAAGTGAACTTGATTTGCCTGGACATCATAATCTTGGTAAAAAGGGAATAGGGAATAGAGGGTTAATAGAAAATGTCTTAATCTTTGCGGTCTTCTGCTATAAATATGAAGAGAGGGTCGGTTATGATCTAAGAATCCAGAAGAGATGAACCGCTTGATAATTCTACTGTTCCAGATTTTAGCGTAACTGGCAATCAAGAAGAAGAAACGCTTTTAGGAAAATAATGTAGAAGTAACCTACTTGATTCCCAAAAGCGTTAATTTTTAAATTTAATGAAAGAAGCTTAGAAGCGGTTGTTTCGACGACCACCACCAAATGAACTTCTGTTTTCACGAGGTTTAGCTTTATTAACTTTTAGCTGGCGATCCATCCATTCTGCTCCGTCTAAAGCTTCAATAGCTTTATCTTCGTCTGCTTCGGATTCCATTTCTACAAAAGCAAATCCTCGGACGCGACCTGTATCGCGGTCGGTGGGAATATGAACCCGTTTAACAGTTCCATACTCGGTAAAGACTTCATTTAAGTCTTCTTGATTAACTTCGTAAGATAAATTGCCTACATAAATTGACATAATATTAATTGTCTTCTCAATGAGTGTTGTGTTTAGAGAGACAAGATTATTGGAAAAGAAATGGCTCAATACTTTATGGAAAAAACCTTTGATACTGAATCAAAACTTAATCATTAATATGCTTGATTCTCAGTCCTAATCATAACATTTTTCTGGAGAATCGATCTATCAATATTGCTCAAAGCGATCGCATGATTGCAGTGCGGGTCGTCGGATCGCCTTCCTCCTTAACCCCCGACACCTCCAAAATGTTCTTCACTGACACTTTTTCCCCACCTTCGGTACTAACTACTGGGGAATAAACTTATTATTTTTTCATATATTTCCTTCAATATAGAATTAAATTTTCAGTATTGCGATCGCCTTATTGCCTACTTCAAGAAAAAAATGCAGATCTCCACGGTGAACATTATTTTGCTAGTAAAGGTGCTGCGGAAAGTAAGGTTTGAGTGTAAGGATGTTGGGGATGGTTGAAAATTTGCTCGGTTGTACCGATTTCCACAATTTTCCCCTGATTCATTACAGCAATACGATCGCAGAAAAACCGCGCTACCCAGAGATCGTGGGTGATAAATAGGTAAGTTAAGTTAAATTCTGCTTTAAGCTCTAGCATCAAGTCTAATACTTGGGTTTGTACTGTTGCATCTAACATACTCACTGGCTCATCACAGATTACCAGTTGGGGACGAGTAATTAAAGCACGGGCGATCGCAACTCGTTGTTGTTGTCCTCCAGATAACTCGGAAGGATAGCGATGATAATAGTCAGAAACAGGAGTTAAACCCACTTTTTCTAGCATCTGTAGCACTTTAGTTTTGGCTTCTTCCCCGTTAGCAAGGTGGTGAATGAAGAGAGGATCGCTAATACTTTCCCCTACGGTCATTAGGGGGTTAAGACAAGCGTGGGGGTCTTGAAAAATCATTTGTATGTGACGGCGTTTGGCTCGCATTTGGTTACGAGATAACTGGGTTAAATCTTCCCCCAAAAATTCCACAACTCCCCCAGTGGGTTTTAAGAGTTGTAAGATAGTTCGAGATAGAGTACTTTTGCCACAACCAGACTCCCCTACTAAGCCCAAGGTTTCCCCTGGAGCTAGTTCAAAACTAATATTATCTACTGCTTTAATGACGTTTTTTTGTTGGGAAAACAGTTGTTGAATAAAATTGCTTTCTAAAGTGAAATATTGCTGTAAATCTTTGACCCGAAGCAGAGAATCTGTAGTTGTTTCTGGGGTTTTTCCGCTCTGTGTTTCTGAAATAGTATCTATGTGAGATGGTTGCTGAATCTTTAAAGCTGCTGCTAATAAAGACTTAGTATATTCATGTTGAGGCTGATATAAGATCGATTTTATCTCTCCTGTTTCTACCATTTTACCTTGATACATTACCCCAATGCGATCGCAGTATTCCCCTACCATAGCCAAATCGTGAGAAATTAAGATCAATGCCATTTCTCTTTCACTACACAAGCGAGTCAACTCCTCTAAGATCTCGGCGGAGACAGTAACATCTAAACTAGTAGTTGGTTCATCCGCTATAATCATTTTGGGATTGAGGAGTAAAGCTAGAGCGATCGCAACTCTTTGACGCATTCCACCACTAAATTCATGGGGATATTGTCCCCAACGGTTAGGAGGAATTTTTACCGCTTCTAAAGCTTCTAGAGCCTTATCCTGGGCTGATTTACGAGATAATTGGGGTTGATGAGCTTTTAAAGTTTCTAAGCAGTGATCGCCGATAGTCATGAGAGGATCGAGGCGTGTCATGGGGTCTTGAAACACAAGAGCCACTATTTCTCCCCGTAATTCCCGTAATTCCCGACTATTTAGCCCTAAAATTGACTTCCCATTCAACTTTATTTCCCCTGTTACCTGACTTGTTGGGGGTAATAAACTCATAATTGTCCGACCGATGGTAGATTTACCACACCCCGATTCTCCTACTAATCCCAATCTTGTTCCAGGGTTGAGGGAAAAAGAGATATCATTGATTGCCCAGATTGTTTCTGAGGAAGATTGATGAGGATAGGCAACTCTGAGGTTACTAACTTCTAACAGGGACATATAAATCAAGCATTAAAATAATAGCGAATTTCCTGCATTGTAATGATTCAAAACCAAAAATGCTGCACATTTATTAGTTAAGTCGGGTTGAAGCAAGAAGCCTCTAAGCCTTTAGGCTAGAGGTGTGTCACTACCATTTTATCTATTGATGTCGTTAAACAGTATTACGAGAATACCTCGCCTAACAACGGTAATTCGAGGTGGGTACTGCCTAAAGGTTAATTATTGGTGCATTTCCGCTGCTCTTGCCAAGAATTATATCCCGCAACATTATTTACGTCAGCCACAAGTTCTACTTTACCTTTTTCATTTATGATCCAGCCAGTAGCTTCCACAATTTGTGGAGTAGGTAAGGAGTGAGAAATAGAAGAAAAACTTGGTTTAGAAGAGTTATTGTGTTTTTGTGGAAGCTCTACCCAATCTGGTGGGATAGGATTAATGTTTAGAGTTTCTAGGGTATTGGGAGTGATACCGCCCCTCCCAGTAATAATAAATTCGCTCTTGGCTTCTGTTGTGCCAGAGTGACAAACTTGTGCAATTTGTGCATTTAGAGGTTGGTTAGGTAAAATCAGTGTTTCTTGAAATTTGTTAGTATCAGGAACATTAAACGTTATATCGCCATCCAAACCAAACTGTGAACTAGCATCAATATCATTAGTTCTGTTTCCTAGTATAGCTTGACCTTCTTCAAGACCTAAAAGAGCTTCTGCTGTGATATTAATATTACCTCCGTCTCCTTGTTCGGCACTGGCAATGATGTCATTACCATTACCACTACTAGGGAAAGCGATAATAAAATTAGTATCAATAGTTAAGTTACCTCCATCAGTATTGTTGAAAGCCCGAGCAGAAATAAAACTGTTATCTCGTAAAACAATTTCATCAGCAATTTTCAGATTGATATTGGCACTCAATTCATCAGTTTCAGCTTGAGTAGCAGCCACAATTCTAGCTTCATTATTTAAATTAAGAGAATTAGCTTGTATATTAATACTTCCTGGTTCTCCTGTACCAGGAGAAGCCAAACCCAAACTTTGAAAATTACCAGCAGAAATAGTTGCACCATTACTAATCTGTAATTCATCAGTAAAAATCTTTATATCTCCGCCTTCACCACTTCCTTGTATGGAACTAGTAAATAAACCGCTTCTTCCTGTTGGGGAACTACCATCTAATTCAATAGAATCACTAGCATTAATGGTGACAGTATTTGCATTCCCTTCAGCAAAAGTGACACTCCTAATTTGTCCCCCATTGGTGAGACTTAGGTTAGTAGTATCAATGCTCACTTCTCCTGCATTTCCTACTGCATTTGATTCAACCGTACTTGCGATCGCAGCAGAAAATCCTAAGCTCCTCTCTCCATCTAGAGAAATAGTATCCCTGGCATTAATGATGATATTTCCTGCATCTCCTCTTCCAAGGGTACTACCAATAATTTGCCCCCCATTGGTAAGAGTGAGGTTAGTAGTATCAATGCTCACTTCTCCTGCATTTCCTACTGCATTTGGTTCAACCGTACTGCCGAGCGCAGTAGGAGATCCTAAGCTCCTCTCTCCATCTAGAGAAATAGTATCCCTGGCATTAATGATGATATTTCCTGCGTCTCCTATTCCACGGGTAATACTAATAATTTGCCCCCCATTGGTAAGAGTTAGATTAGTAGTGTCAATGCTGACTTCTCCTGCATTTCCTACTGCATTTGGTTCAAGATAATTTAAAATAATACTTTGATCAACAGTTACATTGTTAGTGGCATTAATTGTAATATCACCAGCTTTTGCTTCTGTTGAAGTTGAATCTGTTGTTATTCCTGCTATAATCTGACTTCCCGCAAAATCTCCAGCAGAAAGACTTACATTCCGACCATTAATCGTGATACTTCCACCATCTGTACCTGTAACGTCTATATCAGAAGCATTACTCAAACTTATATCTGCTCTACCTACATCTAATGGAAAGCTTAAACTACCATCATTATTTAAAGTAACTGTTCCTCCATCTTCTAAACCACCTAACTCGATTCTTCCTCCTGGTGCAGTAGCCTCACCAGCTTCAAAGCTAATATTCCCACCCACTAAACTTAGGGTAGAACCTGGTGCTACTTCTAATCCGACAGCATCACCAGCATTATTTTGTACAACTGAGCGATTTACTATCTCCCCTGGATTATTCCGAAGATTTAAGCCAATGGGAGCATTGATTGTTAATACAGGTCTTTGTGTATTAGTCGCTGTAAATTCTACACCATCAGGAAATAAAATACTATCGGCGGTACTGCCATAAAATGAACCACCAAGAAGCAGGCTAGCATTGTTACCAAAAATAATACCGTGCGGATTGATTAAAAATAAATTAGCTGCACCATTAGCTCGAATCAATCCGTCAATATTGGAGATATTTCCGCCTGTGACGCGAGAAAATATGTTAACTATATCAGTAGCATTGTTAAAGAAAGCTTCACTTCCATTTGGGACAGAAAATTCTCCAAAACTATGAAACAAATTCCCTCCAGCGAGATCACCATCATCAATTCTGACTCCATTATTAGTGGGAGTTAAAGTAGTCTTGGTACTGCCATCAGTAGTAATTTGAGCCGATGCCGAGTACATTAGTATCGATGGGTATAACAGACCGAGAAATGACCAAAATTTTAGTTTCATGTGAAAATCAGTCAAATTTTCGGCTATTTTACAATTTCAATACTTATGCTGTTAAGTAAAAAAATACTTTTTTTTTGATCGCCTTATTTGTCAAATTCAATCTCTTTGCTGCACTATCACCAATGTTCGGCGGTAATTGATTAAGAAAAGTTAGGCAAAATTGACTACATATTACTAATAATTATTAGGATAGTTTTAATAAAGTCACTCACAAGGCGCAAATATTGGTGTTGCCTAAATTGGCCGCAAAATTATCGTCGGTCTGGTATTTTTTTGTAACATAACTGCCTCTCGGGATTGACTAATGTGGGCAACCAAGACAGTACCAGTTAAAAAACTTAAATTTAACCACCAGGAGAGAGTTAACGGAAAGAGATGATTGAGCAACTAATAGGCGGACGCTATCAAATTGTCACAAATTTAGGGTCGGGAGGCTTTGGCAAAACTTATCTAGCTGAAGATCTACACCAGTTTAACCTTCGGTGTGTAGTCAAAAAACTCCAGCCTTTATCTCCATCTCCAACAACTTGGTCTATAGCTACCCAATTATTTCAACGAGAAGCCCAAACTCAATATCGTTTAGGGCATCACCCCCAAATTCCTCAGCTTCTAGCCTACTTTCAAGACCAGCAAGAATTCTATTTGGTTCAGGAATTGATTGAAGGTCATAATTTAACTGAAGAACTTACTCCAGGTAAGCAGTTCAGCGAATCTGAGGTAATTTCTCTGTTGCAAGACATCTTAGAGCCTGTAGCTTTTGTTCATCAGCAAAAAGTGGTCCATCGAGATCTCAAACCCCCCAACTTAATTCGACGCCACCGAGATCACAAGATTGTCTTGATTGACTTTGGTGCGGTTAAAGAGTTAGCAGCCATTGAAATACTCAATCCTCAAGGAGAAACCAAAATTGTCACTACCATTGGTACTCCAGGTTATATGCCTAGCGAACAAAGTAAAGGTCAAGCTAGATTTAGTAGTGATGTTTATGCTGTCGGCATCATCGGGATTCAAGCTTTGACTGGAAAAATGCCTCAAGAGTTGCCAGAAGAGCCGGAAACGGCCGAAATTATCTGGCGAGAGCAAATTAGAGTTAGTCCTAAGCTAGGGAAAATTTTAGACAAGATGGTCCGCTACGATTTTCGAGAAAGATATCGCTCTGCCTCAGAAGCTTTAGAAGCAGTACAACAATTAACTACAGAAGGCGTTCAGGGAAAGGGACTTCGTACCTACAATCATCTGTCAATAGTTCCCTTGAGGTCGCCTCAAGAGCTTGGGGATGACCCCCTTTCACGGTCAAAGTCCCAAGATTTAAATCAGAAAAGCCCCTTTTCCCCCCAAGTAAGAGGGATTATTGCTCCTGAACAAGTGACCACTAAACAATTCCCACCGCAGAACCAAAAATATGGAGAGATTAGGAAGAGGGGGAATCTTCAGCCAGTCCCTCTTGAATTCCCTGCCTTTAATAGGGCAACGGGATCGAGGTCTCCCCAGCACCGTGAGATGTCCCTGCAGGGGGAGAAGCTCCAGCCTCCTCAACACCAAGAAATCATTAGATCTCTTCATTTAGAAACTAAATCGGGTTCCCCTTATTCTTTACTTAAAGAAGTTTTTGACTGGACTGGAGGACATCCTTTATTAACGCGACAACTTTGTCAAGTTATCTCTAATGCTAACTATTTTATTCCTTCGGGAATGGAATCTACTTGGGTCGAAAAGTTGGTGCAAGAGCATGTGATTCATAATTGGAAAAATCAGGTGCTTGGAGAATACTTGAAAACAATTGAAGCTCATTTATTAAACAATACAATCTGTCTTCCTCAAACGTTACTCAAACTATATTTACAGATTTGGCACCAGGGAGAAGTAAGTACGAATCAAATTCGGGCAAAAAAAGAATTAATTAATTTAGGATTGATAATTGAACAAGAAAATAAGTTAAAAGTAGCTAATCGTATTTATCAATCAGTATTTAATCCAGATTGGGTGAAAAAGCAATTATTGGCTCTAGAAAAAAAGTCAGCTGTTGACCTCCGTAAGACTGAGGTGCCTGGGGCTGACCCCATTCCTCGCTCACCAAAGACTTCCAATCAAGCTAGAAAAATTCCCCCTCCAAATCAACAAATTTCCCAAACCACTCAAATCAAAAATGAACCGCTTACGCAAATAGCTGCTTTGATGAGCTTATTAGGATTGTTAATAATTTCACCCCTAGTAATTTTCTTAAACAATTCG
>JAAUYJ010040631.1_pt1 | contig 12408 bp, 10 predicted proteins | sample 7278031 | NCBI WGS metagenome assembly JAAUYJ01 (sample SAMN14350222, study PRJNA611818) | marine sediment metagenome | isolation source: surface marine sediment (1.8m) | place: French Polynesia: Moorea | collected 2018-08 | reverse complement strand
TAAATGCTGCGCTTCATCGACAAAAAAGATATCTGGGTGACGATGAAATAAAGCTTTTTCTAATGCTTGTCGTAATTTGGCAGCAGAAGTGGATTGTTTAATGAGAACAACTCCTTCGTCATTACGTCGAATGCCAGGTATGTTGTAGTCGAAACTAACTTTATGTTCGATTAAAGGCTCTTCTAGAGCAATCAAAGCACGGGTATAGTAATCTTTCCAATTGAAGTTTCCCGACTCAGGGGCAACTGCTTCTACGCCAATAACAGGAATTTTGCCTCTATCTTTTTCTAGTTCAGGTAAAGCTTCTTCAATCAACTTTTTCTCAATTCCCAGTCTAAGAGTAGTTTTTCCCACACCAGTAGGACCATAAACAGCAATCAATGATGCTCCGTCTGGCTTACGAATAGAATCCATTACTAACTTAAAAACTTCCTGAAGCTTGGGATGATTGACTTTATAGTTTTCAAAATAAGCAACTCGATCTGATATAGATTGGTCTAATAAATCAGACGGAAATTTTGGTTGATTCATACCAGTTAAAACTCCTCGTAAATTTCTAATTCATCCCACTCAAGATCGGTATCCAATTGATTTGCTGTACATTCAGGTTTATCAATGATGGATGGTTTTGATGATTTAATGGCAACTTCTTGTTGTTGCTCACCTTGATTTTGATGCTGAGTTAAAGGAGTAACTTTTCCCTCAATAACTTGTATGACTTGCCTTGTTTCAAAATCGTGGCTTCGTTGTTTAAATAAAGCTTCTTGAGCTTCGGCTGAAGCCAGAAAATTAGCTAACTTTTTGGCAGTAACTTTGTTATTTTTAGAGTGATTATGGTTACGTTTTCTGATTTCGCTACTGGCTAACTTTAATTCTTTTTCTGTATGACCTTGAAAATCAATATAATATTGGGAAGTACATTCGACCCATTGACCTTTGACATAGGCATAAGCAATCCCTATGTTGAATGGATCGTAGCGTACTGGGACTAGGCTATTTTCAATTTCGGGATCGCGAAGCAGTTATATTTTTGCTGTGCTACTAAATATTTCTTTTTCCAGTCCCTAATTGTTCTTAAAGAAACTGTCTCTGTTTCTGGAGGCGTACCATCTAAATAGGGCTTGATAGTTTCATAACGACGAAGAGCCTCTACTTGGTCTTCAAGACTGGCTTTCTGAAAGTTTTGCCAAGCTTCTTCTTTGATGCTGGCAATATCTGTAGATGGAAGACTGATGATTTTACCTTGACATACCAAATCTTCAAACATAGATTTGGCTATAGTTATAGACCGATCATCTTCATCAACTAAAGTAATTTCTGTTTCTCCTGCATGAAGAATTTTCTGTCCTTTTCCATCCCATAAAATTAAACTTCCTGTTGCTAAGTTAATTACTGAAGAATAAATTGAATTATTTTCTGTTGTGCCATTGGTTACTAATTCATAAGCTTTTGCCGTTTTTTCGTTACAAAAAATTTTGGTTCTTTGTGGTTCTGCTAGTAAATATGTTTCTAAATCGACATAGATATCTTGGTTAACGATCGCACAGTAAATATCATCGGCATTAAAATTATTATCCAGCAGTTCTGCAAGAGTTATACCAGCCTGTTCTGAGACAGTTGCAATGAGGCAATGTTTGACAGATTGCTCTATTTCCAAAGATTCCGCCCGATAGTAGTCTTCAAGAAATAAAAAATTTCTCTGGACAGTCCAATTAAAATCTTTATCGGAACAAACAGTGTAGCTTAGTCCAAATTGCTGACCATATTCTTCTCCTGGCGGACAACGCCATTTGCCATCAGCATCGCGATGATAACGATTTGAATTTTTTTGTTCTAGTTTTTTCAGTTGTTCTTCAGGTTTACACTCAATCCAACCTGCTCGATCTTTCTCCAAAACAAACAAATCAGGAGTATGTATTACTCCGAGATTTTTACCATTTGCTCCTTTGTAATTAAGTTTAATTGGTGGTGGCTGATCGTAGTATTCGAGGACATTTTCATCTTGCTCTAATTCATAGATTTTCGGAGCTTCGACTCGATGAGACTCGAACTGAATAGTTTTCCCCATCTTTTGACTGGGATATCGTCCACAAACGTTATTGCTTCTGCCACTAACCAGACGAGATGGCTCAGAAAAGCGAATGTTTTCGATTAGCTGTCGCGATTTTGTACTGAGATTAAGAAGATCGCACCAATGTTGAAATTCTGTTTCTGACAACATCGAACTATAGTTTTTCTCGTTCTGCTATTTAGATTATACACAATTTTAATATGTATAATCTAAAAGTTTTGTAAACATTACTTTGTCACTGTTGATCGGCTCAAATTATTCGACATCGAAAATTTTTGAGAAAATCGATGTAATAAAATATTGAGAGAGTTGAGGAAGTCATAATTTGATTGAAAATTGGGATTAAACTGAAGAAGCTTTCAGCATTTTTTTCTCATCCAAAAACTTGTAATAATGCCCAAAGGACAAAAGAAATCCAAAGGAGTCCCAGAACTTTACGATGAAGTAAAAAAGAGAGTAAATTTGTCCTTAACTCCCAGTGCGATCGCTGGATTAGATAAGCTTTCTCAAGAACTGAATTTGTCTCGTTCGGAATTAGTAGAACAAATTGGACGGGGTTCGATCCCAATAGCCGAACAAAAAAGTCTGTCTGAAGAATTTATTATTTCTCCCATCCAGTCTTTACCTATTACGGAATGCGATCGCTTACCTGAAGCAATGGGAGCATTTCTAGTAACCAATTTTGCCCAATTTGCTTATGTGGGGTCTAGTACTAATTTAAAGAAAAGATTTGAAGATTTAAGTTTTTTAGAACAAATAGGTAAATTTAAGTCCGAAGTAACTGTATATAGCTCAAAATCACAGATAGAGGTATTTTGGATTGAATGCGATCGCTACCAGGTCATATCTAAAATCGAGCAACAATTATTAACTCAGTTTAACTACCATTATTTTTCTCAGCATCGCTTATCAACCAATAAATAAGCGATCTATGAGATGGATATGTTGAATAAACAAAGCAAAATCTTAATTTTTGCCAAGAAAATCTAAATATTTTCAGCAATTAAATTATGGTGATACTAAGAGTAATTTAAAGTTAAATATCAATAAGTAAAAGGGTACTTTTGAAGACAAAAAGTATCTATAATTTCTGATGATAGACACGAATTATGTAGATTTGGCATTTCCCCTAACAGGAAAATTCTTACCCTTAGATAATGGCTATATTATCTATTCTGCCTTATCTCGTATTTGCCCTAATATACATAAATTAAATACCATCAGCATTCATCCCATTGCAGGAATCCCCAACTCAGACAAGCAACTTACACTAACAAAACGCTCTCGCCTTCAAATAAGAATACCCATAGAACAAATACCTCAAATTTACGAATTTCTAGTGGAACAAACATTTAATATTGATCAAAGCAAATTTCACCTAGGAATTCCTGAATATAAAGCATTAACCTCTTCCTCCACTGTTTATTCACGCTTAGTTGTAATTCGACGTTGCATCGAACCTGAAGTTTTCCTAGAAGCAGCACAGCGTCAGTTGAGAGAATTAGATATTCAAGGAAATATTAAACTTCTCAAGAAAAAGAATGCTCAATTACAGTGTAGGCAAATGGTGATGAAGAAGAAAGAAGGAACTTTCCCCATCAGAGGATACGGAGTAGAAGTAACAGACTTGAATGAGGCAGACTCTTTGAAATTACAACAACATGGGATTGGTGGTAAACACAAAATGATGTGTGGAGTATTTGTTCCCTCTTGGAATAGTCGCCCTGAAGCAAAATGATTCCCGCGCCACAGCCTAAAATATTGCTTTCCATCAAAGCTACCGATACAACAATCATTCATCGTGGAGGAATGACAGGATTATGGATGAGTTTAAAAGTATTAGAGAAAAAATACCCCAATCCTACTAAACGCCCTGGTAATGTAACCTGGAATTTAACAGCTACTTCTATTAGCCTTGATTGGCAAGGAGAGGATTTTCCTGTTTTAAATTGGTTGATTCAGCAGTGTTTTCAAAATAAAAAATCTCAGCAAAGAGCTATATTTGATGTTCAGGATTTTACGATTACACCTCAAGCAATTAAAGATTATCAATTTATTTGTCAACAATTTGCTAAAAACAGCATCTTTAAAGAAGAAAAAAAAAGCTTCATCGTTAAAATTAACTTAATCCGCTCCATTATTGCTAATAACTTGGCTCTTAATTTACCTTGGTGGACAGACTTTTGGGAAAGTATATATGAAGCAAATCCATTAGGAGACATAGAAGAACAGTTAGCCTTTAATCGCAAGGGATTATGTGCCATGATCGAACAAGATACAGAACTGGAAATTTATCAAAATTTTATTCGTGCCTTTCACGAAGCTTTAAGAAAAATCTACGCCAAAACTTATGATGAAAAAAAGAGTAAGAAAGAAAATCAATCCAGAATTGAAAAAAAGTATGAAAGCATTAGAAGTGAACTCACTCGATGTTATGACCAACAATCATTAGAGGATGTTATTAGCGATTTAATCTCAAGAGCAGGCTGGAATGGTGAACTACGTAAGATTTGGACACCAATATTACCATTGATTTTTCAAGATATTTTTTGGCAAAAAACGAGAAACTTAGCATTGATTGCTTTAGCTAGCTATCAACCTCAAAAGAAAAAATTTTTGTTAAAAGATATAGATGTACCAATTAAGTTTTGGATGATATTAATTAGTATTAATCATCAAGCAGGTATTTTCTACTTGTATAAAAAATCCATTGAAAATCTTGTTTCTGACCTAGAAGAAATTTTTCAAGAATTTGAATTGAAATCTCAAAACAAACGACAAATTATCAATTAAGTTGAGTTATAAATTTATGTATTATTTGTTTGGCACTTTAATGACTCACTATGGTTCGGCATCTTTGAATCATGGGAAAAGCAAGGGTAATACTAGTCCTCTGCAAAAATCCAAGTGGCGTAACAAATTTCATTCGACAGTTAATAGCGATGCTATTCGTTGGTCATTACGCTACTATTGGCAACAAAATAACTATCCTGTTAATCGTATTTGGAATGGAGATGAGTTTAAAAATATCTGGACAGATAGGAATTACGATCCAGTAAAATTTATTGATGATGATGTGTTGGGTTATCTTCGTCCTAAAGCTGCTAGAACAGAAGTCACAGAAGAAGTGAATGTAGAGGATTCAGATACAGAAGATAGTGAACAACGCCAAACTAGACATCTTCAGAGATTAGGCGCATTAGGAGTAAATAGAGCATTCTCTTTAACTCCTTTTGATGGTGGAGTTAAAAGTAACTCCACCAGTGGCGAAAAAGACCGTACTTCTCTACACTTTATTGAATTCCATAATACTCGCTATCAATATGTATTCGGTTTAGATTGCAATCATCTCAAAGATAAAGCCCGAATTTTTGCTGTTTTAGAGGGGTTAATGTCGATTCGTAAAGTGGGAGGTCATAATAATGTGTTTTGCTACGATTTTTCTCCTGAAAGTATGGTGCTTCGTTGGACGGAGGATAGTTCGCCAGAAATATTTTATTGTTTTGAGCAATTAGAAACTAGACCAGGAGTCTATACAGAACCCACCATATCAAAGAATTTAATTGATTTAGTGACCACAGGAGATATCAATCCAGATGAGCTATGGATTGGAGGAAAAATTGCCAAAAACTTTGAATTGGAAAATGCTCATATTCATCAAGGTAAGAAGAAGATTATTTCTGATTTGAAACAAGTTATTGCTAGAGATTTAGATTTAGAAATACCGGCATCAGAAACCACTTCAAACCCATGAATTTCATTGCTTTGTATGTTGATGTTCCTTGTGCGACTTTTCGTCAGTCTCGTAGTAGGGAATATGGTAAAACTTATTCTGTTCCACCTCCATCAACAGTTTATGGGATGTTGCTGTCTTTAGTGGGAGAGACAGATGCCAAAAAACATTTTGGGGTAAAACTAGCAATAGCTATGCTCTCTCAACCACAAAAGTCTAAAGTGTTGAGGAAGATGAGACGCTTCAAAGTTAAAGATTATAGTGACAAAAGAAATACTGTACCTGAACATCAAGAAATTCTGACTGATATTAAATTCATTGTGTGGATAGATTCGTCAGTAGAGGATATAAAGCCGACTCTGGTAGAGAGAGTCTATCAAGCAAAAACCAATCCTGCTGCTGTGAAACGCTTTGGTTGTTTGTATTTGGGAGAAAGTAGCGATTTAGTTAATTCGGTTAGATTGGCTTCTGATAAATACTTGAAGCAAGATAAAAGATGGTTGGTGAAAGACGATTGGGGATTGATGAGTCTGCCCTATTGGGTTGACCATGTGGGTTCGAGGGGAACAAGATGGTTAGGCTATTCTTTGAAACAGATGGATGTCGATTATCCCCCCCTATCTTCTTGGACAGTGATTCAGACTAATTAAAAACAAGCACCTGGTGGATGTTGGACAGTTTTGAGGGAGAAAAATACTTGTAATCTATGTATATCAGTTGTTTCAGGGATTTTATGTCGGGGAGAGATGCAAGCATTTTGCTTAAAGCTTTGTAAATCAATGGATTCGGTGATTGGTTTGATTGATAATATTGAGTCGTGAGTTTATTTAGCAGTGTTTTGGGATGGGTGCTTGTAAAATCTTTGATCAGCTATTGTCTATTATGGGTTGTAGCATTTGCCCTGCTTCTTGGTTATATGTCTAATGGCGTTGCTCACTAAATGATATTAATTATTGTAAATGTTATATGGCTTTTCTCAGCTAATTATCATGATAGTTCAGCCATTGCTCCAAGATTTTATACTGTATCAATAAATTATTCCAAGCATTGTCATAACGAGAATCATCAGGATTTTCTTGTTTAAGCTGATTTATGGTGTTTAATAATTCATGCCAGATACCCCATTGAGCATATATTTCTGCTTTCTCCATTAAATTGCTATTTGATAACTTATCAATTGCTTCTGAAGGAATTTCAATTCTCTCAATGTAACCTATTGTTTGTCCAACTATTTTCCCATCTTTACTGGCAATAAATGTCCACTTATATTTAGTATTGGACTCTAGAGAAGGCGCGTTTTGAGGCAGTTTTATGGCGAAGTTATGGGACTGAGAATTATCTATGAGAGAAAAGCTATCTTGATAATAATAGTTTTGTCCGTTATTTTGAGTATCTCTTATTTCTAAGTCAATGACTATAGGGGTATCTAAAGTAGATTGACTGTTATAAGATAGCCAAAAAACAGGATGGCTAGAAATAGTGTGTCCTTCATGAATTGGTCTGTTTAAAGGATCGGTTATTGTCCACGGTACAATTGCTTGTAAGTTTCCTAGAGAACGAGCAGCAGTTCTACGTGGTTTTTGTGTGCCGTTACCTGATACTTGACCACGATTTGGAGGAGTAAATTGGAGAGTATAGGAAAATAATTTTTTAGATTCTGCTAAAAGCTGATTCTGGATTGTGAGAAAAGATATTTCTATTGAGGTTGTCAACAAGCAAATAGTTAACAAACGTTGAATAATAACATTTAATTTACTTTTATACATGGATGAAAAAATAGGTTAATTCTAATTTCAAGATGGGTTGATAATTAATCAGGTTTGATTTGATTAATTATTCTGAATTAATGTGAAAGATTAATTGTCTTTATTCTGATTACCATAAAAAAGTCCTGCACGATAACTTCCTAAAAAACCTAATTCTAAAGGAACTAATGATATCCATCCGCCATAAACTGAAAAAATAAACCAACATAATCCTGGTAAAATAATTAGCCCGAGACCAAAAACAATCCAGAGGATTTTACCATCGCCATAACTATTATTTGCTTCGGCAAGTAACCCACCGATAACAGCACTAGCTAAAATCAGAGAAATTTCTACTCCTAGAGGTAAAATCGAAATTAGAGGTCTTTTATCAATGGCATTGGCTAGGATTTGGCTGCTTACGTGGGCAACAATCATTACTCCAGGAACATCATCTTGAAAGGGTATTTGATGACGATCGCTGTTAGGAATGTCCATGCCGATTATGACTATACGATCGCGTATCCAGTCTGGATTAATTTTACCATCTAGTACGTCAGCAATCGAGACTGTTTGAAAGGGAGTTTTCCCCATGCGGTAATTGATTAAAATTTCATAGCCCCAATATCCTTTTTGTTGATAAGTACCAGTGTAGGCTGGTAAAGGATGATATTTTTGCTGTTGTATTTGAACGATTTTTTCTGATGTAATTTGAGGGATAATCGAATCAGTAGCGAGGTATTCAAGAGCTAGTTTACTCCCTAAATATTTATCCGCTCGACACAGATCGTTGCTGTTGGGTGTTTGAAACAAAGAAACGCGACGCAGTACGGCATCATAATCGTAAAATACATTGACAAAACCCATTTTTTTATTTGAGTTTAATGGCGAAGATAAGCTATTTTCTGATTGCTTGGTTTCTCCAATAATGCACGCTCCACTAACAATTTTGAGGTGGGAAAAAACTTGTTTGAGTTGATTTTGAGGGTCTTTTTGAGATAAATCACGAAGAAGATCTAAACCAATTACTCTTGGCTGATATTGATTGATGATTTCTATTGTTTCAGCAATCACTTCATCTTCAAAAGGATAACCAAATCTTGCTTCATCTCGACCAGTTACAACTAAGATACGAGGATCTGTTGCTTCATCTTTGCGCCAAGATAATAAAGTATCATAAAGCGCGAATTCTATATTTCGTAGTAATCCTGTGGCTCTGACTCCTAGGACTAAAGTTGTTACTAATAAACTAGCTATTAAACAGTTGCGCCAAGAAAATCCACTAAATGCTTTCAGTTTTTGCCAAGTAGGAGCTTCAGCAGTAGGATTTTGAAAAATTACTGGTAGCCAACTAGCACAGGGATAGTCATTTTCTAAAATTTTGAGTTGTTCTCTGGCTTTTCTGGTGGTTGAGTAAAATGATTTGCCTTGAGAAAATTCCAAAAGCCACAAGGTAATAAAATCTTGAGCAACAGGATCGGGGATAGGTTCACCCATTACTATGACATGGGAAAAACCGACTCCTTCTAAAGCATGGGCTAATCCAATCCCATCACAAGAATTAAAGATAGCAAGTTGAGTTCCGTTTCGAGTAGCAGCAGTTAAACAAGATGTTAGTTGGTTGGTAGTCAAAACATCGGAATCATTAATTCGCAATATCCCTAGATTATTCTGAGTGTTACTATGTCCTGCAAAAAAAAGGATGTCCCAACCTAGACTATTTCGGAGTGCTTGATCTAGTTTGCTTCGCTCTGGATGTTCTAATATATGTGTGTCAGAATTGGGTAGAGATTCTAGGATTTGGCGCTCGTGATTGAGATTGAGATTTTCAGAATCACCGAAAACAGCTAAGATTCTAACTTTACCTTTGGGTGTGGGAGATTTATGCTGATGCTCGTAATTCGCAGCACTGAGGGCGTATTCAGTACAGTGTTGACTATCAAATAATCTCCATAAATGCCAGGGAATTCTCTGTAGTGCTTCTTCATCAGTGACTAAAATAATCCTCGATTTTTTAATTTCTTGGAAAAGATAAAGTAATTCACGCTCTAAAGGAAATAACCATCTCTCAAGAGAAGCTTTTAACTGCGCTCCCAATTCATCAAGATCGACTACTGACACATTGGTAGGAATGAAAGGATTTAGTTCAATCCCATGACGCAGATTGTAAGCTCCGTTAATGGAAAGATACAAAGTCCGCCACTTTTGGAGTAAGGAGTCGATATTTGGTGCTTCTGATAGGCTTACTTCTTTTTGTGCCAGTAAAGAACGATCTAAATCGAACAACTGAATGGTTACAGAAGGAAAACCATTAGTTAATGTTCCTGCTCCAAAATTAATCGTAATTTGATTTTCTTGGTTAGCAGAAGTGTCATTATGGTTTTGCCATAGCTTAAAAGAGGTAATTCCAGCGAGAATTTTTTGTCTCCAATTGTGAATCATGATTGAAGCTAACACCTAGCATTAATTACTACAATAAAAGAAAATAACTATTCAAAACAGAAAAATTCTTGAAGATAGACTTGTTGTTGAAAAGTCACTTTAATCTCGAATGAAGTTTCAATCGGACAGCTAAAGCCTAATTGGAGATAGCGGTCTTGAGAACGAGAAATAGCTTCTTGTATTAATTGTGAATCAGATAGTAAGCCTAAGTTAATTGATTCGGGTAAAAATTTCTGACTGTTATCGGGATGTAGTCTAACTACAATACTATATTTACCTTCTGTTGTTTTTGCGATCGCAATTAGTAGTATAATTTGAATTGAGCTATCTAATTGTAGTTTTAGATCGATAACTTTAGCTTTTTTGATCCATTTTTCTGTTGTCTGGGAATTTTCCTTTCTTAAAGCGAAAGATAGTTGTGGTGTTTTAGTAGGGTTGATAGACAAAATCTCACTTAGCTCTTGCCAACCTGATCTTAAAGGGGTTACAAATTCTTCTTGTAGCCATTGAAGTAAATTAGTAGCTGAATTGTTGGGTAGTGAATTAAGACATCTTTGCTGATAAAGTTTTTTGCACCATTGTTTATTACTGATTAGGGTTGACCAAATTTCAAAAGGAAGGTCTAATCTGGGACTATATACAGATGGACTGCTTAATTGTTTTAGAATCTGTTGTTGATCAATTTTTTTATGTATGAGGTTTTGTTGTGGCTGTGTTTGGGGTTTGGCAACAAATGGTTCGGTGATACCAAATAATTCTAGGTCAAGAGACATCTGATCTTGAGACAAAGTATAGTATTGATGGCTGTGATTGAGAGTTGCTTCTTGCTTGACTGTATTAATATGAACGTATCCCCAAAGCAAAACTAATTTTTGTTGCAAGTCTATTTGAGTAGCGATAAAGTAATCAGGAGTCCACTGGGGAATATCAACCCATTCGCGAGGAATTGAGATTCCAGCAGTGTCTATGGATTCGCTAGGAATGATCACGATTTTCATCGAATCTAAAGCTAGAGGTGTTCCTGACACAATGCTCCAACAGGAGTCAAGATATTCTGCTTCGGGAATAATAACAGATTCATTTTCTTCGGTAATATTTTCTTCAAGCCATTGACTGACAGCATCAAGACATAAAGAATTCAGAATGTAGTTATGTTTGGCAGTGGTATTTGGCATCTTTTGTTCTGCTTTGGCTTCAATATTTGCTAACTGGTCTGGATTAATATCTATTAGAATTTGCGAATCAAAATTTAATTTAGAAGATAAAGAAGGTGAAGTCATAGTAATAAAAATTGTCCTCTTTGATTTAAGTAGAATTTAAAATATTTGCAGTATCAGCTAAGGTAGTCTAGTTTTTGAACAAAGTTATCTAGTTTTTCTAGAAGATTGTCATTAGTGACTAAAGGCTTATTTTCTAGTCTCTTTTGCAGGAATGTTAACAAATGGTTGCTAGTGAATGAATTATGTGTTTGAGAAAGCGATCGATAATAGTTTTGGATTGCAGACTGAAAATAATTACAGACTATATTAACTAATCCTTCTTTTAAATCGGTTAAATTTTCAGAAGATAATGAACTATTATTTTGAGAGTTAGACCCAGTTTGAGTAATTAAATTTTTAATTAGTTCTTGCCAAGATTTACGATATTTAAGGCTAACTGTCTTTTGAGTACAAGCGATCATTACGGCTATCTCTGTCTGTTTGAGTTGGACTAATTCTCTTAAAAAAAGTACGATCCATTGTAGTCGTTCCATTTGTTCTAAATATTCGTAAACCTGTAAAGTGAGATTATCTAAGGTTAAATTTTGCTCGACAGAAGTCAGGTCTGAATCTGTTATTGAACTGTTATCTGGAATCAACTCTGATAGACTATTCTGATTATCTGAAGATATTGGTTTATCTAAAGATATCATCGGTGGGTCTATATAGTAGCGAATTGCTTTACCTATGGTTTCTAAATTAGCTTGAATGCTGTTTTCTAGCTCGACATTTGAAAAAATATTTATATCTATCTTCCCTTTGGTTTTGAGGTAATTAATTCGCTCAATAATCACCAAATAATCTGTATTTTGGGAAAATTTTAGATTAATTTGCTGTGCTTGTTTAACCTCTATAAAGCATCGCCAAATAATTAAATATCTTTCTAGCTCTGTATCCCTAATACCAGCTAACATTAAAGATTCGATTACTTTAGTTTCAGTTGCCTTAGCTACTAAACCAAGATTACTCCGCATGAAAGTCTTACTACCTTGTTTATTTCGCCAGCGATCTATTAATTTTCCTTGTGCTTTTTTCTGGCAGTAACCATTTGATATCTCCTACGTTTGAAAACGCAGGATTCTAAACGGATGTCGCTACGGGTACTAAAAGTACCTCTTCGCTCCGTTTGCGATAAGATTTGCTCATGCAAGTTAAATC
>JAAUYJ010046778.1_pt1 | contig 12426 bp, 10 predicted proteins | sample 7278031 | NCBI WGS metagenome assembly JAAUYJ01 (sample SAMN14350222, study PRJNA611818) | marine sediment metagenome | isolation source: surface marine sediment (1.8m) | place: French Polynesia: Moorea | collected 2018-08 | reverse complement strand
CCCCCCCCCCCCCCCCCCCCCCCCCCCCCCCCCCCCCCCCCCCCCCCCCCCCCCCCCCCCCCCGCCGGCCCGGCGCGAAGGAAAGTGAGGGCGGTCTCGCGGCGTCATCCCGCAGAAATAGAACTCCCTGGCCTTGTTGCCTTGCTCTCCTATACACAGTGCAGTACTGCATACAGAAAAGCCCGACAGAAAAAGAATTTTTGTTTTTGGTCCGCTTGGCTTCGTGTATCTAGAAGGAAACTGCGTGCAAAATTGACATTATTTATTTTTATGCAGTTTTTAAACCGTAGGGAGACCTGAGACCCTGAATGTGTTCTGTATCTGCCGTTTCCTGTGCTTCCGACTCAAAGACGTTATCCCCCCTCCGACTGCATGTATCACAACTCCCGCAATGAGTGTCGGGGCTGCGGCTTCTCCTTCCCCCCCTTTCCCTTCGGCTTGTCAGACATAGCATACTGTGGTATTCACAAAGGGGAGAGGGAGAGCAGGCAGGAAGAGGGAGTGGGGCGAAACGAAAGAGGAGGAGGAGGAGTCATAAACCATATCGAGACTGCGCACAGGGCCGGAGGAAGGGGACGAGGGCGAGGACGCCTTTTCATTCTCCCTATTCCCTTTCAATGTGGCCTTCTTCCTACAACCTCAAGGAATGAGATGAGGATACAGGGGAAACCACTGTACTGCATGTACGTAGGTTCGAAAAATATAAAGCCTTGAGGACTCATTCACTCGCTTGGCTTGGCTGTTTTGCAAGCTTAAAAAACAAACTGTTCCCGTATTACCGAGTTTTCATTACAACAAGAACAGATAATGTGCTAAAATTCTACTGAGAAAAGAATTATGGGAACTTCGACTGCTTCCGCGCTCTGATCGCCTCGGGTCTCGTTTTGTGTGTGTGTGTGTCAGCGACAGGGCTCATGAAATTTCTTTAAGAGCAGTTTGGAAGAATGGGAAAGAAACGGAAAAGGAGAGGGGGAGAGGAGTTAGCCTGAAACCTACACAACCCCCGTAAAAAGAGTGAACCCTCCTCCTTCCTACTCCCTAGTGCAGCTGTCAAAAGATAGCTTTGTTCTTGTTCGTTTGGATTTATCAATTAAACATCCAAGTGAGTACTTTTTCTAGCTTTCACACAGGACAGGAGGCTTTTTTTATCTTATTCGTTTCAAAAGAATCTTTGAACTTGTTTTTCCTCTGTTTGTGCGAAGTTCAAGAAGCAAAAGAGCAAACACAGAAAGGAGGAGGGAAAAAGGAAGAGAAATGAGAAGATATGAAAGCCAAAAGGGGAAAAAGGGGGAAATCTTGGCGAAGAAAGAAATGCGAACTTCCTGCAAAAATACCCTTTTATTTTGCTCCGATAACACTTGATAGAAATTCTACTTTCAATCTTCCCGCGCAGGTAAGTATAAATTGACAAAAAAGGTTTTACTTGCTTGTAGATGCAGGAATGGTTTTTTTAAGAATTACGTTTTTTGAGTACTTACCGAGTTGCTACAGTATTCTTGAAAGGTAAAGCATACCCCGGCTATAATATCCAGGTGCCATATGTACAATGTACCGGTACACTCCTTTAAAAGACATGGTAATTTGTAGCCATCATTCTTCTGGAAAAGGACGAGGAGGGAATCTTTCGTGGATGATTTTGACAACTTCAGAATGAGGAAAGGAACGAAATGCAATCTGCATTACAGGGTGTTCCGATAGACACAGCACGGAAGAGGTACTGTACACAGTACCTGTACAGTGTACACGCCACGTATGTACCGGTACATGGCAAAAGAAACTCGTAAACTAGCCACATTTAGCAACAATAGAGAGGTTTCCTCTTTTCTCATAGCAGCTCGCTTGTCAAAAAGTGTGGAAAAGCTTCTTTTCTTCCCCGATCCAAGTCTGGCAGGAAGTGGAGGGGAGAGAGGGGGAGGGGAGGGGTGCTATCTCAACTGACAGCGCCGCTGTGCCTTCTTCCTCCAACGGATTCGTCTCAGAAGGTCATACATGGGAAGGACTTTTTTTAAAAAAAGTGTGGACCAATGAAAAAGGGGGAAACAGAACAGGTAGACTGGTTCATACTACCGGTAGAACATTGGAAGCTGTAACATTCTGTGCACTTTTTCAGATTTTACTTTATATTGTACAGTAAGGATAGATTCTGCAACTCCTCCCCATGTCTGCACAGAGGCGGGGCGAAGGGGAGGGCTTTGACGGGAGGAAGAAGGGCTTTGCTTGCGCCCTCTCCTCTTCTCCCTCCCATCGATGGTATCCCCATGGGTGCCCTTCATGTGTGTCAAATTGCCCTCATCACTCCTTTCCTCCTCCTCCTCTTCCTCCGTCTCCTCCTACCGCTGCGGCGGCGAAGCAGCCATCGATCCAAGAGAGCGGAGAAAATAGAGGGAGGGAGAAGAAAAGAAAAGAAAACGGCAAAAAACCGTCAAGGAAAAAGACGAAGGGACCTTTTGTGGTGAAGAAGCCTTCCTTCGATGATCGCGTGTGGGACCTTTTTCCCCTCCCTTGCTTTTCTTCCTTTTGCATCCAACCAACCGATACTACACACGTCTCCGTTCGTTGTGCCGCCGCATGGTACAGCCATGACACGACAAAGAAAACAGAAGATGTTTTTGACTCTCGTCGTGATTCGGGCGAAATTACTGATCAAATACTCACGCGTGTTTTGCCCGCAAAAAAGATTTGCTTTTGCTGAGGAGCCAACGGTTTAATAACGCGGCAAGCCGAGAAAAAAATTGCCAAACGTCATGTTGCGTGTCAAGTTATAAAAGAACGCCTAACTGTTGAAGCAGAAACACCCACAAAAATTACTAGAGTAAATTCAAAAGAGGAAGAGGCTGCTTTCGGGCCTTTTTAGACAGAAGAGCGTGGGAACAAAAGAAAAGGGGAGTCAATCAAATTGGACCTTATAGCATATAGTTGGTCACAATACGACACCGCGTCTGTCTCGCTCGATCCAGAAAAGGGAGAGACCAAACCGACCGAAGCGGTCGCTGTGATTAAAGGCCTGCGGGGTGTGGTGTGGTCCACGAGACCTTCGCTTCGATCGGAGACACGGCGGAGAGATTCGCCAAAGTCGTTGTCGGACTATAGTTACACTAGTGTCAAAAAAACCAATTGAATCCAACGCTTCTTCGCTTCCTTGATTGGTGAATTCCGTACAGTTTCTCTCCCCCTCTCGTCCGTCAACTTTCCTTGTCCCCTCTCTTCCTTTCCTTTCTCTCTCTGCCGTTCGATTAACGGTTGAGATTGACGTCAGCCAAAGGGAAAGGAGAGAGGGCGAGTTGCCTGTCTGAGCAAACCAAAGAGTGGAGGGGGAGGGAGAGGGCTTCTGAGAAGTGCAATTGGATCTGTCTTTGCTTGCGGCCGCTCGATGGGAGAGCATTTCCCCCTCCTTTCCGCTGCACATTTCATGGTACACTAAGGCCATGAAACGTCATCAGGCAAAAAAGGGCAAGCCAACCTCCTTTCCCACAAAACAAGAGATCCCTCCCCCCATTCACCGTGCGTATGCATCAGGACCCCGCATGAAGTGAAAAGAGACATTTCCGTTCTGCTTTCCCTCCCCGTCCTCCTTCCGCCTCTCTCTCTCTCTCTTCCTTTGTCCACGTGGAAAACTATGACGGCCCAGCTGAGAGAGGGGGGGGGGCACAGGAATTTCTCCATAATTAATTACTTTTCGCCGGAATTTTTTTACCAAGTGCGGACCAAGTACACGTGAAGTAAACATGCAGTATTTCGTTGCAATTCGGTACCCGGCACAGTTTGTACTTCAGATACGGCATGCTCTTCCTTTTTTAACATACCAAAAATACAAACACAAGACCAAGAAATGATTGTATCTTCCAATATGCACCTGCCCTGCGCAATGCACCATTGCGAAAAAAAACTCGAGTATTTAGAATATAGCATGGAACCTTGGGTCTCTCTTTTTCACGGGGGGGCGGAGAGATCTCATGCTTCGGGGGCATAAACGAAAGCAAAGCCATTGAGATCCGTTTCGTCGTCCTCGTTCTCTCAGAGCGCGCGCCGCCCCATCCCTCTCTCCTCTCCTCGCAGTACAGTAATTACCGCCGCCGGGGTTGCTAATGAGAGGGGGCTCCTCCGTTCGCGGGCGAAGCATACATGGTCCCTTATAAAATTGCGCTAACAAATGTGTGCCAGCAGGGTTTTTCTCCCGTCGCACGGCCCTGCCCATGTGTCAAGACTAGTACCTATCCTGCAGTATGATCCGTGCATGCGTGCGGGCAGGTATAGAAGAGAGAAAAACACAGAGAGGAGATCATACACGAGAATATGAGAGGGAGGAGAAGGAACATCAGCTGCTGGCGCACCTCCACGACGCGGAAGGTCCCTCCCTCTTTTCCTCGCTCCCATGGGAGGGAAGACGGGCGGAGCGGAAAAAGCATACATTATTTTTTCGCCATCGCCGAAATGCGGAATGCTCCTATTACGTTTTTCTCCCAGGACAGAAAGAACCTTCCTCTTTAACTGGCAACTTTATTTCAACCGCAGGGACCGTCCCGCGGTCGGCTTGCCTAGCACGAGTTAGGGAGGGAGGGGGAAGAAGCGGCCTGGATGGAAATCAATAGCCTCCCTCCTCTCCTGTCTCTTCTCTCCACGCGACAGTGGCGACCGACCGACCGGCGGCCTTGGCTCTCCCTCTCCCTCCCTCTTTCCACTTTGCATGTATCTCTCCGGCCGGATCTCCGATGAGGAGAAGGGGAGAAAATGGAGAGAGAGAGGCGCGGCCGAAAAGGTTGGTTTGACATTTTCCAACGTCCTTTCTCTCCACTTTGGACTGAATAGTTTTTATATTTGCTAAATTCAAGAATGGCTTGCCCTCTTGAATTTCCCCAATCCCCTCTCAAAAAAATCTCCCCCTTCTATGAGTACAGTATGGTTGACGGCGAGTGATGATGGCAATCTCTACTGCGGTGGCCTTCTCGCCAATATATGAGAGGTCTTTTGCCCTCCGGCAGACGTGGAACAAGCACCAGAAAGAACACTGAGCTTTTCGAAAGTTAAAGGACGTCTTTTCACAGGAAGCAAGATGCATTCGGTTCTGGAAAAAAAATAGAACAAAAATAATGTGCGTTCAACTGGACATTTGGTCAAAGTAAAACATGGTGTACACCCTTGTCAAGGGCCTTTTTCTGTCGGATGGTTCATTCTTCCCCCGAAAAAACCGCCGACTCGGCCTTCGTTCCCTCATACTCCGAAATGGCACTTTGAGAGCCCCAATATCTACTTTTCATCACGCCAGAAGGGGGCATCATGCATGAGTGTTTGCCCCCTTTCCCCCCATCTTCTCCGCCTGATCGAGTAAAGATCCCCCTACCCCAAGTTGGCGAGGGAAAGAGTAAGAAACCCCCTCATTCTCTCCCTAGCGCCCGAGGAAGCAGAGAACTGTGTACAGAGTAAGAAGAAGAGGGAAGAGAGCAGAGTGAGGGCTAATGGAAGCATCATTTCGCGGAGATAATCCAGCCTCCCCCTCCTCTCCTCCTTCCCCCTCTTCCTTCTTCCCTCTACTCATGAGAAAAGGAGGAGGAAATGGAGGAGGACGGAGAAGGAGGAGGAGGGGGGAAGAGGAGCCAGTCAAAAAATCATCAGCCCCTCCTCTCTCCCTTCTCGTCTTTTTTTCGTCGCCGCTTTCTGACTGTTGTGCAGGCAGGAGCTAGGATGCGCTTTCTCTGTGTTTGTGTATGTACATGCGAGTACATTTACCATACTTGGCCGCAGGCACGGTTTCTCTTGCTCAGGGTAAAAGCTGTGGGCTCACAAGTTCAATGCATACATTGCTTTGTTATATTATGTGATGATAGTTTTTTTACAGTGGAATTTCCCAGATTTATTCTCTCCTCCTGTGCACCCATGTGTGACTGTGAGTGAGTACACACACAACCAAGGCACCACAGTCCCCTTCTCCGCTGGGTGCCCCTCTCACAGCGGTCCCCTACCGACCGTTCCCTCCCCTCCACTTCCACAAAGAATGAAGATGTAAATGGGACTCCTGGCAGAGCGGCGGCGACGGCGGCAGGAAAGGAGGGAAACGGGACAGTGGCAGTGCGAGAGAGGCGGGAGAAAAGGCACTTACCGTCCCCCCTTTTTTGGCCTCTCCTTGCGGCCTTGACATAATATTTAGTGCTTACCCTACTATTTCGGAGGAAAATTGGTGGAAAATTGTCGCGTTTAAAAAGGGCAAAAAAGGAACGTTGGAGAGAGCTGCGCCTTGGCGGCATTTTTGCGCCACATCCTTTATCTCCTCTTAAAGCGCCCCAATCCTGTAGTAGACGGATCTGAGAGATCAGGGGAAGGGCTAGGGGGGAAAAGATCCTCAACTTTTGCCAGAGAAACGACGACGATGATGACTCAGCTCCCCCACTCGCAAAAAGACGGGAGGGGATAGGCCAAGCTAAGGGTTCCCCCTACTGGACTTGGAGATCAAAAACCATCGTCGAGCAAGGGAAAACCTCGGTTTACGTCCTTGTGCCAAGTCGGGGAAAGTTGAGGAAGAGAGGAAAAGCGTCCCGACGAAGACGACGACTTTTTCTCCCCCTCCCTCTTTCTCGTTTTTTTGCTGGCATACTACATCCCCCCTAGCTCCTCCTTCTCCTCCGGCAGTAGGCTTCCGGCCTCTCCTCTCCCCGTCGGCGGATCTCAAACATCCATCCATCTATCTCGTGTTCCTTCTTCCCCTCGTGTCTGCGGCGGAGGCGACGGTGTCGGGGGAGAAAAGAAAGAGATAGTGCATGAGGAGGAGGAGAAGGAGGAAGAGGAGGAGAGGGACGGGGCGCCGCCAGGGAAGAGACAAGTCCGGATTTAAACGCTAGCGACGTACTTGCAATTCCAACAAGATCTCCCTGTTGCACAATGTGCTGCTATTCCCTATGAGAATATTTCTGAATGGCGTTCAAGACGAGAAGGCAGAGACAAACTTAAATTCCACTCTTTGACCGCGGGGCATCGAGATCCTCCTTTTAGAAAGCCTCTTCCTCGTCCTTGAGTGGGATCGATTCGAAAATCCACTCTCCCCCCCCTCTCCCCCTCTTCCGCCCCTCTATCCCTCTCCCTCCGCCAAAATGTCAACATGCTAAAGACTAGAAGCTGCGCTTCTCTCCCTCTCGAGGTTCTTCTCTTCTCTCCGCTAGCCCCGAGCAGAAGAGAGCCGAGATTCGGAAAGGGCATCCACGCAGGACATTTTTTTACAAGTAGTGGCTTTGCCTTCAACAGTACTACACCATGCAGCACACTACTGTAGGTGTGTACCGGTACGGTATTGTTGTTTTAGTTCTGTTTCATATGCCTAAAATTGACGCTTCATTGCTCTCATCGTTTGCATTCACGGCCATTGAGTAAAAATTAAAAGCTTCATCAACTTCTTGCATGAAAAACACTGACGATTTTGCATTTCATGGTTATTTCGAAAGTTAAACTTTGTCGATTAGAAAAGCCCATGCTTGCTCTTTGTCCGCTGTCATGCACCAAATTCGAACAATTCAGATGCATCTCGCAGGGGGCAGAGTGGAAATTTTGCGCAAGAAGAGGAGGAAAGAAAGTGGGAGTTAACTCGACCGTAAAAGAGAAGGAAGAAGGGTTTTACGGTTCAATTTGCATTCAAATTTAAATTAATCTCCCCCTCCCCGTTTTCCGCCGGTCTGATCGCTAATCCACTTATCCTTTTTTTCTCCCGCCCTCTTCCCAGCTCTCAGCTTGCTGCATTCTCAAGTAAAATTGTGCTTTACGAAGTAGTACACTTGTGTAGCCCTTGGTAAGGAAATTTAAATCCTGGTTTTCCTAGTGGAAAGGGAAATCCACTGTCTCTTCGCCCTTTTTTTCCTGGCCAATATTGACTTTCTGGCGTCCCTTAATTGCCGCGGACTCGCAGCATGGCCGTATCAATTACTGAATTACGGATTGGCCCGGGACGATCGGACTGCCGCCAATAAATCAATTGGATTTGCAATTGTCCCAGGCGCGGCGAGCAAGGAAGGCAATTACTGAGCTGGCCACATCATAGGCTACACTTTTTTTTGGCTTTTTACTTTTTGGGACTCTCTTCTTCTTTTCGGCCTAGCTAATCAAAAAGGTTCAGATCCGTCTTCAGATATCAGCGTTATGAGGTCTCCTACCTGAGTTACCGTCGCCTCCGCAGTTCCCCCTTCGGCCCGCCTCCTCCTCCTCCTCCTCCCCTTTTTGTCCCGCGTTTTCTTCGTTTCTTTTTTTTAGGCCAGGCGGGGGAGGAGGGGAGGGAGACCGTATCGGATTTTGTCTCATGCAGGCACTGAAGCACGGAAAAAGGGGGGGAGGAAGGGGCAGTTATGATGAATCCGCTCTATTTCCCCTTCCGTGCCCTTGTCGTAAGGAGGAGGAGGCCTTCTTCTCTTGCGGTGCGGCCCCCCCCCCGGCGACCACCGCCTCCGCTGTCGGCCGGCTTCGCAGTCGGAGGAGGAGCAGCCTTGCTTGAATCAATATATTGACACCGGCGACTGCGGCAACGAAAAGGCTCCTCTCCTCCTCCTCCTCCCCCTCCTCCCCCGACGCAAGCGAAACCACCGCCCGTGAGAGAGGTGGAGGAGGACTTGATCGAAGTAGAGTCTCTCTTTTCTCTCTCCCCTAAGCAGGCGTAGTTACCATGTAGGAACAGCATTCGCTCTTGCACCGTGCAAAAAACTGTTGAGGGAAAGCGAGCGTCGCTAATTCAGGGAATTTTTAGGCGGGTGCGCACAGGGGAAAATATGTATCAGAGAAGGGAGGGGGAGGCGCCAGCGCCTCCGATTTCCTTCTCCGGGAAAAAAGGCTGGGATCTCCAACGCGCGGAAGGGAAAACGGCCACTTTCGGACCTCCTTCTCTCACAACACTTTCCCCGAAGAATCGCGATTCCGTTTTATTTCTTTATTCTCACAACCACCTTCCACTCTGCTCGCCTCTCCTTAGACTGTATTCCAAGCCAAGCGAAAGGGGCGGGATTGGCGGCGGAGGGGAAGATAAGCACGGGGAAATGCGTTATTCCGTCTCCTCCGCTTTATGTGTGCGCGGGAGAGAGCCAAGCAAGGAGGCGATTATGCTAATTGCGAGACCTGCCTTCCTTCGATGCTTCTCCTTCCTCCCCTTCCCTGCGAGACGGAGGGACACTGACTACTACTACGGGAAAAGGAAGAAAATCCTGTTGGTGGTGGAGGAAGGAGAGGAGAAAAAAGCTGCAAAAGAGGGAAAAGGAGTGCGGACGGGGAGAAGGCCGCCGCCGCCGCCGTCGCGCGCTCCGTCCCCCCTCTTCGTCGTCGTCAGCAAAGGCCTCCTTTGCACAAAAGCCCAGCGCAGGAGGGGAGAGAAAAAGCTATTCCCCTTCTCTCGTTCTCGGAACCCCTCTCACTTTCAACGGGCGTCCGCGCCGCCGCCGCCCGGTCGGGGTGAGGAGGAGGGAGGATGGAGGAGGAGGCCTCAATCCCTCTCTCCATCCTCGGACTTCATGGGACGGTTCCTCCCCTTCTTCTCTCTTCGGGTGCTTTCAATGTTGGAGACTTGAACAGCAGCAGTGGTAGGACTCGGTAAAACAGTTTCGGATGTAAAAATAAGGCGTGCATCGCCGGCATCCTTGAGAGTACAAATTGATATTTGCCATGTTGGATTATTTATGAACAGGTAGATGTGCGTCACACTTTTTTTTAAAAAAAGTTTGTACATCCGCTTTTGCATCTTCTGGGGGAAAAGGTTCGAAACAGATGGAAATGTGCTGGCTCGAATCAAAATCCAAAGAACTCTTTGCGTTCCCTTCCACAATCTTCAACACGCTGGGAAATGATTCCTGTAAGCAGAGAGGAGACCACATGCTGTTCTTTCTCTCTCTGTCGGGCTTCGAGAGCGCAGAGGTTGTTCTTCCAACTTTGGATTGATTGAAAACACGGTCCAACCCACGAGGCGGGCTCATGGACCAAGGGTGGTAATACGTGGGCGCTCTTTTTGAAACAAGTTTTCTGCAATAATTGTTATGATCACGATCGAGAGCATCAATATACTATGTGCACCAATCTTCCACTTCATGTATGTTGTGCAAGTTACTTTGTTGTTAGCATAAGCTGCGCCCGTATATGTTTCTCTCTGATTCCCTACTGGCCCTCTCGCCGCTACGTACCGCAAAACCCGGGGTAGGGAGGAGAGGCAGATATTGACAAACAGCATGATGGATCGCCGTCTGGCAAACGAGGCTTCGTCGTCGTCGCTTGTGCAAAAGCCGGCCTGGGCGGGCGCGAGGCAGAAATACCTGGCCTCCAGGTCTGTAGGACGTGTGTGCAACAACGAGGGTTTGACAGGCGAGGAGGGAGGGTGGGAAAAGGCTTGTCTACAACGTTTATGGAGCCGGAGAGAACTATCCTCGTGCATACGGCACGCTGCAGCGCCTACGATAATATAGTTTTAAAAAGTTATCTAAACACAGAGTCACTACCTTTAATGGCACAGTGAAAAAGTCTCAATAATAATGGGACAAAATTGATTGCCTTCATAGCTTTTACACATTTACCCGCCACGTTAGTGTGTTTCTTGACTGATTTTTTTTACTGCTCGTGGGTTTTTCCTCCGAGAAGAACACTTTCCAAAAAGTAGTTTTCCAGTGTACTTGGTTCGTGTGCATATTATGCGCAGCATGGAAGAAAAAAGGGTCGGAAGGCTTCTCCGAGGGAGGGAGCATATGTCAAGAACCATCTCCGACGACCATTATGACATTCCTTTCTTCCTGCGCGTTGCCGCCGCTACCGCCAGATATGTCCTGCTCATGAATGCAATGAGCCCCTCTCCAGGAATAGAAAGAAAGGGCGCAGAAATGCCGCGCTCTGGCTCGAAAAAGATAGGGTGGGGGGTAACAAGACAAGGGTGATGGTCCCACATAATGGCTTAGGCGATCTGCTTCGTTGGGACAGCCTTGTCTGCGCACGTATGCCGCAGGATGAAACGATATGAGGGAATTGGGATGGAGGAGCCAAAATACCATCTGATGACATCAATCTCGACGATGCACATGCTTCCGTGCGCTCTCATTGCATAGCCCCGATTCCTAGATTGCTAGGTTGCTGCTGGCATTATACTACTGTGTACTTACATTTTTTCCTGCTGCATGCCAACGGTCTTGGAGACGATGCCGGCTGCGGAGATGAGCCGTACAAGCAATTTGAAAAAGATGGCACTTCACTTGTCAGTGTCTTGTACACAGCGTTGCCGAATGAATCGTGTCGAAGAAACTTGCTTGGTTTTCACAAGACAGAACTGACCCAGCGCTGTAGGTATGTTAGAACTGAGTAGAAATTGTCAGTCACAACGGGCGCAGATTCTCTCAACTTTGGAAGATGTTTGAAAAACTCTCCTTCCTACATTTTTTGCACTTTCTAGTCACGCGCCTGAGATTAATCTTGCTCACTCTCACTGTGCGATGCCTTCGTTGCCAAAAAAATTTTCCTTCACGTACGTATATGCATTTCGGTCGGTGGGATCTCTCTTTTCGCCGCACTCACAGCACCACCACCGGCTCGGTCGCCATCCCGCCTGAAACTAAACGACGGGTTTAAATTGATAAGAAGGAGGAGTGGTTGGGAGGAGGAGTAGGGGAAGAGTCCCTACTACTCTCCTCATCACCTCACACTCTCGTCTGCATGTCTGACTCCTCCTTGCTTGGGTGACGTGCGTTAGGACGGTCGGGAGGCTTTTTCGGGCGCTGGGCGGCATACATGGGCGCAGTGTGCAGTTTTGGTATGAACGAAACAGGGAAAACATTCGCTGAGGGAAAGTGAGTGTTCAACTCCAAAAAAGTAATTGTAGAAAGTGTTAAGTAGCTTTGACCACTCTTGCTGCCCGACTCGGATGTCTAGCTATCTCCCTCTCTCGCACCAACTTCTCCTTTGGTCACAAATACCGGATCCATAATGGCAGGAGGCGCACGTCCCCCAACCAGAGCTTTGGGAAAGTTTTTTTTTGCCGTCAAAGGAAACTTAAGAATTTTGCTGACTGTGACTGGCCAAGGCGAGGGGGTCGACCGGTCCACAGGAAGCACTAAGAGCTCTAGCTATACCGACATCAGGTTTTGCGGAGGAAAAGTACGCCGGTGGGTCTTGTAGAGGTAGATGAGGTGTACATCGATTGCACAATTGGTGAGACTTTCTCAATGAGTCGAAAATTGAGTCTGGGAAAAGGGGAGAAGCCTTTCTTTTTATGTTGAGAAAAACTACTTTTCTTAAGTTTACAAGTCTCGATCCTGATATAAAAGTTCCGTCCGCGTTCGCTGACGTAAAAAACAGGCTGGTCGCTACCAAAGAAAGGCAAATGGACCGGGAGGAGGGGGGGGGGGGGGGAGCAGGGCGCCCAGGGGCCATAAAACGAACCCCCCCCCGCCCCCGGGAACCCCGGGGAAAATTCAAAAAAAAAGAACACAATCATATTTT
>JAAUYJ010055933.1_pt1 | contig 12429 bp, 9 predicted proteins | sample 7278031 | NCBI WGS metagenome assembly JAAUYJ01 (sample SAMN14350222, study PRJNA611818) | marine sediment metagenome | isolation source: surface marine sediment (1.8m) | place: French Polynesia: Moorea | collected 2018-08 | reverse complement strand
TATCCTCTTGCTTCGGCGAGTAAATCTTTCTATTTTCCCTACTCCCCTACTCCCCTACTCCCCCGCTCCCTTACTATCTTAATCATAAGTATTCAACCGGACATGATATTATTTCTCCCTGCTCCCTCTTTTCCGGAGAGGTCTAGTTATAGAGGTGCCTACAACCTAAAAATTTACAACTTAATACAATCATTCCACCGCCAAATCATATATTCTTAGGCAACTCCTCTAATCAACCTTCTGCTAATACTTTCCTCGCCCACTCAATACATAACTTTGCCTGATCTGCCCAAAAGTCTGAACCCCAATAAACAAAGCAACTGGTCTCACAAAATAACAATATTCTAGTTTTTTCAGCCGAACCCTTACCAGATTCTACAATTTTGGCATAATCTTGACTCAACTGTTCTACTGCTGCTAACACCTGTTGTCGTAAATCTCCCTCTTGCCACTGTTGATGACCTCCGATCCACGAACCACCTGTAGACTTTAGTCTGACCTCAGTAGTAGGACCCTCTGTTAGATAAGTATCGATATATTGACTCACCGTCATAAAACCTACATCCGACCAGCGATCGCGCTCCCGAAATAGAGGAGCAAAACTATTCTTAAAATATTCAAACATCATCACATTACCATTTTCGCCATCGGAAGTTGGCACTACCAAAGCTGGGGGTTTTGTTCCGACTTCTTTACCCCGATATCGCACATCGTTAATACAACCGTCAGCATTTTGACCGCTTTGTTGCCTAATTCCCATATCCGTATCCCTAACCACACAAAGAATACGTTCCGACTCACCCTCAGATTCTACAACTAACCAATGCACCCGGTTTTCTAACTCTGGTGTACTCCAACCTTCAGGATGTTCTAATGCTGCATTGGGTAAAATAATCCATTCATAACCGCACTTTTTCAGCAAACGTATAAATCTCAAAGCTTCGCCAGGGTTGCCTGTTATACCCATTTCCGGAGGCCAGAACCCCCGCACCCGTGATAATGCTTCTTCGCCAAATAAATCCGCGAACACTCGTCGCCATTCCATAATTTGAGCTTCGTGGTTTCGTTCGGGAGTAGCAGGAAAATAACAATGACTGTATCCACTACCAGTAAATTCTATTGTGTCAGGATAATCATTGAGAATTTCTCGCCACAGACTAATCACATCTCCCATTGCTTCGCCATCAACATGAAGATTAGAAAAAGTGCCGTTCTTAGAAAGTTTTGCCATTTCTTCGAGCAACACACCAGAATAATCTACGATCATCCGAGGTTGATAACCCTCTGCTGTCAGTTGTTTGGCATAACGGGCAGGATTTTTATATGCTTGCGCAAACCATTGCGCATTCCAATGTTCTTCTGAGTTTGGTGTACCATTGAGCATTTTTTCTAAGTTGCCAATTAGTTGTCCATTACTCCAAATGGGAGGTTGGTGCATATGCAGCCATGGGACAAATATGGCTATGGGATTGGTGTTCATGCCTGAGTCTGTTTATGTTACTGCTACTTTATCTTTACAACTATAAGTTTTGGTGTGCAATTTACCAATACTTAACTCATAATTCATATATAGAGTACGCTCATTCTTAGGTTTTAGGTGGTAGGTGAACATTATTTGTTTCTATAACAATTCCTATACTGGTTTCGCTACACTCATTGGTTGGTTTTAGGGAAAACTTTACTGGGAATAGAATAGAAATTAAAGATAGGTGTACCTCATTAGTCGTAAGCATTCAGCTATTAGCAGTTACCTAGCCTCTTTTCCTTCGGAATGCTCCGCAAACAGAGGAACTGCGTTATCAGCTCTTTGAACCTGTACTTACAGCGCTTTTCAGATTGATAAACCACATCGTCACAACCAAAACCTTGTAGGGACGTTCCATGGAACCTCCCTACTGTGGTCTACTCAAATGAAAACTGCTGTAAGGACTGGGTTTAAATGAATATAGACTTTGGAGCTGACTTTTGTAGTAAGATTTTTCCTTTCTCAATTAGATATTGCTTTTAGTAAGTGATAAAAGCAATAGCTGATAGCTGACTGCTGAATGCTTACCATTAGTCTGGGAAACGCTATAAAGTTTAATTGTAATTTATTTGGAAAGGAAAACAATTGAATGTTGAGTAAAAAAAACTCTGATTTTTTCTGTTTTCCTGTTTACTTTAGCTGGAAAAATTATTAATTGCAGCAATTAATTCTTGAGGCTTGTCAATCAAAACATCTGGCTGATACTCAGATAATGATTCTCTAGAATGAAAGCCCCAAGTAACTCCTATTACCTTTGTTTTCGCTTTTTTCGCACTATTAATATCTCTAGTTTCATCTCCTACATAAATTATTTCTTCTGGACTAATGTTTTGTGATTTTATATATTTTCTTAGCACTCTATGTTTACCCAATAATGTTATCTTTGAGAACATGAATTCAAAAAGCAACAAATCATATTTTTGCAAAACAAATTCTACATTCTCTTGACTATTAGAAGTAATTATTCCCAATTTATAACCTTGATGTTTTAGTTCTAATAAAACATCTTTTATTCCTAGAAATAATTTGACATCTTCAAGTTCTTTTTGAAATTCTAATCTAATTCTTCTCAGTAAAAAAGGTATTTTAAAAATAGATATTCCTGATTGATTTATTACTTGTAGGGGACTTAATTTCTGAATATCTGGGATTTCGTCTTTTCTAGCTGGCTTATATCCAAATTCAACTGATAGACGATTTGTTATACCAACGATAATATCAAAAGTATCAGCTAATGTGCCATCAAAATCAAAAATAACTACTTTTATCATTATCTAATTATTGTTAATTGGTGCTTTATTCTAACATTAATTTTTGATATGTTGGCTCGTTAATTTGGCAATATATTTTGACTCTATAACCAAATTTGAAAGAGTAGATTAATTAATACAATTTTCAAAAAATATTGCTACATTGATTGATTTCTAGGTGTTAGGTGTTAGGAATGAAAGAGAACAAGTGTAAATTTTCCTATCCTTTGGCACAGGGATTTTACTGTAACAAGCTTTCTTGAATTTGGTCTAATATATGACAATGGATAATCTCTAATTTTTTAATTTAAACTTAATTAAAGATTGGCACAAGCATTTCGTCGCAGCATCTCTGGCTTAATACGTCGCAGTGCTGAAGCTGTAAACTTCTGAGCCCATTCTTGCTCGGATATCTGTGCTAGTTCTGTTAATTTAGGTGTTAAATTCCCTGGATAGGGATGAAATTCAACTATATCAGTTTCTTGAGCAAATCGTTGATTCCAAGGACAAACATCTTGGCAAATATCACAACCTGCAACCCATCCTTTTAAATTTGATTTAATAGACTGAGGCAGTTCAGCATCTCTATTTTCAATTGTATGATAAGCAATACAAAAATTAGCATCAATCACAAAAGGTTCTGTAATAGCATCAGTGGGACAAGCTTCTAAACAACGAGTGCAACTGCCACAGTGTTGAGTATGGGGGCGATCGCTAATCAATTTGAGATTAGTTAGCACTTCTCCCAAAAATACCCATGAACCATATTCTCTAGTAATTAGATTACCATTCTTTGCTATCCAGCCCAAACCAGCTTGCTCTGCCAATACTTTCTCTGGCACTGGGCCAGTATCTACATAATATCTGGCTAAAATTCCCTCTTTTTGGTTTTGTAGCCAGTTGGCAAGAGCTTTTAACTTTTTTGCCATGACTTTATGATAATCCCGACCCCACCCATAGCGAGAAATTTTGCCAATTTCAGGATTATCGGAATGTTGATGTGGTGTGTAGTAGTTGAGTGCCAAGCAAATGACTGATTCTACCTCTGCCATTACCCGCTTCAAATCTTGACGTTTGGGATTGGCCATCCATCCTAAGTTTGCTTGATAACTTTTGTCTAACCATGCTTGTAGTCTTTCTGTTGCTGAATCTAATCCATTCACTGAAGCTATCCCTACCTTGTGAAATCCTAGTTCTATAGCTTTATTTTTAATTTGACTACTGCTAATGGGAGATTTCATGGCTCTAGTTAATTTATAGAATTTGTACCAATCCCTGAAGATTTATATTTTTTAGCGCAAATTGGTGAAACTGTCTAGTGATTTAGAATACCCATAGCACAAATTTTTTATAATACTTTTGAAACTGTTCAATTTGTAAATTTTATTTGCAATTTTTAACAAAAAGTTACATAATGATAACTAAGGAGGTAGAGATTTGCAAGGCCACTCCGTTCAGGATTGGTGATTATACACATAAATATCTAAATTGCAGACATGACTTATACTGCTGAATCCACTAAATTTTTTATTGGTAGCGACCCTAACGCTGTTCCTGCAACTACAGCTCAATTCAATACCCTCAGTCTGGACGAGCAACTTGCGGTAATGTGGTATATCTACACTAAGATGGGCCGCTCGATTACACCTGCTGCTCCTGGTGTAGCTCGCCTACAATTAGCTGAAGGTCTGCTAAACGAAATTAAGCAAATGCCTTTTGAAGCGCAGTTGCAAGCTATGCGCGATCTGGCGTCTAGTAAAAATACCCCTATTTCTCGTGCCTACGGTGTACTTGGTACTAATACTAAGCTAGCTTTCTGGTATCAACTAGCAGAGTGGATGAAAGAGGGTTATGTAATTTCTATGCCCAGTTTTTATCAACTCTCCACTTCTAGTTCTCAAGTATTAAGTTTGATCGAACAATTAGATTTTGGTCAACAAATTACTGTATTACGCAATGTTGTTGCGAAGATGGGTGTTGACCCTCTCGCATAATTCCCAAAAAATACCGGGGATTTAGTTGATTATCCCGGTATCTAACTTTTGTTAGTATTAGTAAAATATTCACATTTTTGTAGTTGGGTCATTATTGACATCTCCAGGGTTTGAAACACCTTGGATTCTGTGGTTAGTCCACCGCAAATGGGACGTGGCGTTTAAAGTGCGGAATTTACTTCCGCAGGTAGCTCCTCATAAATCTACATTTAATTCAAGCCTGTCAACAGACTGCTATAATCCTAGCTCGGTATAGACCGAAACCTAGCTGTGAGCTTACCTTTTTTTTGTAGCTTTCACGAGTGGTTTTACTCAAGATATTGGAGCAATCTTCTCGCTGCTCTAGCTCTAGCTGCCTACTTGCTTTTCCTGGGGAATGCAGAGCTAACAGCCGTCCTAGGAAATTAAGTCCCCGTCTCCTGTCCACCGAAATCTCACCGCAAAGTGCGCTCTTGTAATGGCGATAAACCTTGTTCTTACTTGCTATCTCTAAGTAGACCAGACTTTGACTCCGGGTTAAAACCCGCGTTTCGTTATTCAACCAGGGGATAAATCTTCCGGGAACTTTCCTCCCAACGTTTTTCAGGTTTTTACTTATACTAAAAACTAATTTCCCTACTTCAATTTGTTTAGAAAATTCTGGATGTTAGTTGAATTAAAGTAACTTAAAAATGACTACAGACAATAAATTATCTACTGTAAAAATTCCTGGTATTGAATACCTAGTTGTAAACCGCTATTTTGAAAGTTTTAATGATAATGATTTTGACACTACAGTCAGTCTATTTACTACTGAGGGTGTGTTAAATGCTCCTTTTGAAGATCCTATTATTGGTAGGGAGGCGATCGCTTATTATCTCCAGACAGAAGCTCAAGGTATGCAAGCTTATCCTCAAGAAGGAGTGAGCCAACAACTTGACGATTTTAATGTTGAAGTTAAAGTTAGTGGGAAAGTTAAAACTCCCTTATTTTGGGTAAATGTAGCTTGGCAATTTATTTTAAATTCTCAGCACGATAAAATTATAGTTGTTACTGTCAAGCTGCTAGCTTCTCCCCAAGAGTTATTAAATCTACGTTCTCATACTAAATTTGATAATGGCGAAAATTAATTGCCAGATAAATTTATAGTTATTTAGTTTATTTTAAATTTTTGCTGATACTTGAAGGGAACGAGCTAACATTTCTCGTCCTAGTTCTATATCTTTAGCCGCACACTTCCAGTCTGGATTACTTGTCATTAATAAACTTTCTAAAGTTTCTTTGTCAAATAGATGCCAAACTAATGCTCCATTAAAATAACCTTCAACAGCATAGCAGTTTTGACTAATACAGCAGATATAGCAACTTTGTGCAGCTCTTTCAACAATCATGTGTGCCCCTGGTTCAAGGCCACGAAACTTGAAAATATTTTCTTTAAATTCTTCTCTAGAAGATACTGTTAAACCAGGAATTACGGCAGTTAGTGTTTTTTCTCCATTAATATGAAGCCAATAATTCCTTGTGGGATCAATTCCTTTTAGCCAAGGGGACTCATCATCGAGACGGTAACGAGGTGCCAAAGGAAAAAACATATTCATAATAACCAACCTAAAAATATTGTTATGTCAAAAAGTTATTTTTTATCTTGCGGTAGACTATCGTAGAGATGCAACCTAACTTAACAAAACTTATCAAAACCACAGCAATCTACTTAATTGGTTAAGCATCTTAAAATAGTCAAAGAATAGTTTGACTTACTAGCAAAAGGTTGAGGATTAAATAAAATAAAATAAAATAAAATAAAATTCTCAGATAGAGAAGTTAAAAACTAAAGCTTCAAAGTTATACTTTGGTCTGTCTCAATTATTAAGTAATTAAATTTTCATTCCAAAAGAGATTTTGACTCGATATGAAAGATTTTTTCTGAAAAATAAATTGGTACTAGGTATAATTTATCGTCTAAAACAAAAGTAAAAGTGATAAATTATATGTAATGAATTATATATTTATTGGTATAAAATGGCTTTCAGTAATTAACAATTAATAATTAATATTGTACTTTATGTATCAAAGTGTAAACGGGTTCAGAAGTAAGTTATATCAGTGCTTTTAAGGTTTTTATGTCTAAACATCCAACACGTTTTTTTTTACCTCGCTCTACTTACAGCGCTTTTCATTTCAGTAGACCACAGTAGGGGAGTAGGGGAGTAGGGGAGTAGGGGAGAATCGCGATTCGCCCCTACTGAGTTTTGGTTATGACGGTGTGGTTTATTCATCTGAAAAGCGGTGTAGAAGCTATTTGTAAAATCAATATACAAAATGCCTCAAATACTGACTATTTGGTAGGTTACACTAGTAAGGAAGATATTGTTTTTATTTTGTGAGATTATTCCCGCCTAACTCACTCTACTGGACTGTTGTAGGTAAAGTAGTGGATTAAAAAAGTGTGGGTGGGAGGTGTGGGAAGAGGGGGAGATTAATAAACCCAGAATTGAAAATCTATTGCAACATTTAAGATGAAACAGTCTACTACCTCAAGACTTATAGAGGTTTTCATTAACATAGACTACAGGGATAGAAGTTAAATTAACTCTGGAGAGAAATATAATTTTTTTCTACGTAGTCTACCTTTTTGAAAACTGCTATAATTTTTTATTTTTCTATTTACATATACCCTCTTAATTATTAATTATTAATTATTAATTAAAAGCTTACTTTTATCAACTTAGTCAATAAAGCTGATTTTTTTCTCCTCATTAATATCTGTAATATCTATATAAATAATGAATGTTTTATTGAACTTTTTCTGGTATACTTGCTTCTAATTTTAGACAGTTACGACCATCTATTTGCAGAGTGTAGTCTACTCTGTCCATTAATCTATTCATAATTAACCATCCATAACCACTTTCTTGCTTGGCCTCTGGTGTTGGTGGATTATAAGCTGCCATAGTATAACCCCTACCATGATCCCATACTTCCAGAGCAATATCGCGCTCCTTAACTTCTAAGCGAACTAGCACTGGTAAATTAGGTTGGTCTTTATGAGCATGACGAATCACATTGGAGTAAGCTTCCGCCAGAACCAAGCGTAAACGGTTGGATTGACGGGGCCAATCAATATGTTCTCCTAATTCTACTTCTAAACTACTGAGTAACCAGTTTTCGACAATACTCAAGAAACGTAAGTCGCTTGGCACCTGAAGCTCAGTTTTCATAAATTCACAGAACCTCCAGAGAAAGTATAGTTTGGTCATCTTCCTGAACTTGATTATCAGCCCGGATATGGGCTAATAAACCATTTAAGTCTAGCTGGCTTTGCTCCTGTAGGATTTTCCATAAACCATCCTGTTGCAGCATTACACGAGCAGGTTCACCATTGTCAGTAGTCCCTTGAACTACTGTAGCTTCAGTGATGCCATCACTGGTGAGTAAAAATACATCTCCTGAATCTAATTCTATAGTACCTGCTTTGCCTCTCCAAACTGGCAATATACCTAAAGGAATGCCACGATCTTTGAGGAAGTTTGGTGTTACTTCATTAGAACCTTTGTTTCCATAAGTTTTTAGTGCCGTTTTAGACCAAACTAAAGGATATATATGGCCAGCATTTGCATAAGCTAATAATCCTGTTTCTGGTGTAAAACGAGCCAAAACCATTGTAATAAAGCAATTATTACTGATTAGATCCTCTGAAAGACTACCATTAAGATTTTGCATTACTTGATATGGGTCTGGGGGATTTTCTTGCGAAAGTTCTCGTCGCATGACAGACATAGCACTAGCCATGAATAATGCGGCAGGTACTCCTTTACCAGAAACATCTCCCAATGCTAACCATATTTCACCTTGAGTATGAGTATACACTTCAAAGAAATCACCGCCTACCTCTCTGGCAGGATAGCAACAAGCTTGTATTTTCACCCTTTCCAACTCTGGCCAGCTTTGACGTAATAAGTTGGTTTGTATTTGACGGGCTACTTCTAGCTCATTACGCATTTGTTCGGCGAGTTCTCTGGTGCGTTGGTAGAGTTTTGCTTGGGATAATGCTAAGGCTCCCTGTTCTAATACACTTTCTATCAGATCGATATCTTCAGCAGACCAAATGTTGCTGCTGTTTTGTTGATAAAGGACTAAAACTGCTAGTAGGTCTTGTTGGTAAATTAGGGGGATGATTAATTTACAACTGCTGTCATCTAGATTTTCTTCTAAGTGGGTCTGCCGATTTTGTAATACTTGCAGTAATAATTCTTCAGTAATAGGGAAGTTATTTTCAGAAATTTCTGGGTGTTCATAGGAGAAATTATTAGCCATTAAGCGATCGCCTTCTACTGGCCATAATTTCCCTTTTGTTGCCTCAAAAGTTAGTCCCACTGTTTTGACAATCGTAGATAACATACTAGAGTAATCTAGGGACTCTCTGATGGCACTCATCACGTCATTCAAAAGAGATTCTCGTCGCAGAGCAAGGGTCAGAGTATTTGTGCGTTGCTTGACAAGTTTGTAGGTTTCAGAAGCTTGTTGTACTACTGCTTTTAGTTCTTCTGGGTTCCACGGTTTTGTGATATACTTAAATACTTTACCAGAATTGATTGCTTCTACTAAATCTTCTACATCTGTGTACCCTGTTAGTAGAATCCTTACTGTATCTGGAAATTTTTCTAATGTTTTGCCTAAGAATTCTGTACCATTCATTTCTGGCATTCTTTGGTCAGATATGATCAGCGCCATTTCTCCTTCGTCGTCTAATACTTTCATGGCACTGAAGGCACTATCTGCTTTATATACTTTAAAGTCCCGCCGAAACGTCCTGTACAACAGGTCTAGGTTGTCTGGTTCGTCATCGACCACCATCAATTTTAGTTTACCCTCTCCCCGACTCATGCTATGTCTTACTCCCAGACAATTTTTCTGCTATTGATCTGCTATTGATATTATACTCTTTGGTTGGCCCTGAGAGTATTTTATTAATTAATTGTTGTAATTAGTAAAAAATGAAGATGCTTGGTTTAGTATATATATCCTTGAGTCAATGTTCATAAATTTGGGCTTCATTTTGTTCCCAAGCTATAATCTTATCATATTACCAGATAGTTTCGAGTAGATTTTCCAGTTAGTTTCAGTTTTCATTTTTTAGTGAATATATTTTTTTATATTTTTCATTATTAAAATTAATTTATCATTTCAAAAATTATCTTTAATTTCTCTATTATTGATGATTTTAATTACATCTTAAATATGATTAGACTTTAGTCTTTATTACTAATTTTGATACTGATTTTCTTGATGACCTTGTATAGATTTGAGGAAGGTATTAAGTCATCAACTATCAGCTTTCAAGATTCCTCGTTTGTTGCATTTAACATAGGAATTAGGATTTAGGTAGTGCGATAATTGAAAATCTGGGTAAAAGCAAAACCATCAGCCTACTTAAAATATCTACGTTGATTTTTATTGCTGATAACTCAATACGGTTTAGTGAATACCAAAAGTCATAAGCTATAGAACAATTAGATTAACTTTTGAGATTACAGAACGGCAAAAAAAAATCCTTAATTGAACTGTATTGGCTGATAACTGAATGCTAATAGCTGTTTGCACAGCATTCAGCATGAAAGGCTTAAATATTTAGCTTAACTTTTCTGCCAATCTAAGTTTAGCAGAACGTGCCCGTGGATTAATTGCCACTTCATTATCTTGAGGTTGGATAGGTTTTTTTGTCAATACTTGCAAAATAGGTGAATCTCGCAGCCGGTGTTTTACCAAACGATCCTCTAAACTATGAAAGCTAATAATGCCAATCCTACCTCCTGGTTTGAGCCAGTTCGGAGCCTGATCTAAGAAAATTTCTAGGGCAGAAAGTTCCCGATTTACTTCTATTCTTAAAGCTTGAAAAACACGAGTAGCCGGATGTATTCTACCATAACGGTATTTGCGCGGAACACAGTAGGCGATCGCTTCTGCTAAGTCCGTTGTTGTTTCAAAAGGACGGCGTTCTAGGATTCTTCTGGCAATACGTCGTGATAACCTTTCTTCGCCATAAGTATAAAAAATATTGGCTAATTTTGCTTCTTCCCAGTGATTAACTATTTCGGCTGCAGTTAAAGTTTGTTGCTGGTTCATCCGCATATCTAACTTAGCCTCATGGCGGAAACTAAACCCTCGTTCTGGGGTATCCAACTGCACCGAACTTATACCCAGGTCAGCTATTATACCATCAAATTTGAGATTTTCTGGATGATAATCAGCAAAATTGCCATGCCAAAATTGGACATTAGAGCTGTAAGAAGCCAATAAAGTTTGACAAGAGGCGATCGCTTGTTCATCTTGGTCAATAGCTACTACCTTAATATCTGGGGCTGTAGCTAAAATAGACTGAGTATGGCCACCAAATCCCACTGTAGCATCTAAGTAGAGACCTCTTGGACAGATTGCCAAACCGGCGATTAGCTCCGCACTGAGAACAGGTACATGGTTCATTAAGTCACGAGTCAAAAATAAAAAGTCAAAAATTTATGATGTTAATGAATTCTATCTGGTTGGAATAACTTGCTCTATCTATAATTGTTTAAGTCTACGCCACAAAACATAATAACATTTAGCCTAAAAAAAACTAAGGCCAAATAAATTGGTATCAAACTAAAATAGCACTCATAGGAGAATATTCAACATGAGCCAAATTGAAACCAGAACCGAACCGATGGTCATCAACATGGGGCCACACCATCCCTCAATGCACGGGGTATTACGGTTAATTGTGACTCTGGATGGAGAAGATGTCGTTGACTGCGAACCGGTTATTGGCTACTTACACAGGGGTATGGAAAAGATTGCCGAAAACCGCACTAACACAATGTTTGTGCCTTATGTGAGTCGTTGGGATTATGCTGCGGGAATGTTTAACGAGGCCGTAACAGTAAATGCTCCGGAACAGTTGGCCGATATTAAAGTTCCTAAAAGGGCTAGTTATATCCGAGTAATAATGCTCGAACTAAACCGGATTGCAAATCACTTGTTATGGCTTGGTCCATTCTTGGCAGATGTGGGTGCCCAAACTCCTTTCTTCTATATATTCCGGGAACGGGAAATGATTTATGACTTGTGGGAAGCAGCCACAGGTTATCGGATGGTAAATAACAACTATTTCCGTATTGGTGGGGTAGCGGCAGATTTACCTTATGGTTGGGTAGATAAGTGCGAAGATTTTTGTGATTATTTCCTACCAAAAGTTGATGAGTATGAACGTCTGATTACTAATAACCCAATTTTCCGTCGCCGAATTATGGGATTAGGTGTAATTAGTCGGGAAGAGGCGATTAACTGGGGGCTTTCTGGTCCGATGTTGCGAGCTTCTGGGGTAAAGTGGGATTTACGGAAGGTTGACCACTATGAATGTTATGACGATTTTGATTGGGATGTTCACTGGGAAAAGGATGGAGATTGTTTGGCGCGATATCTGGTGCGGATTCGAGAAATGCGGGAGTCGGTGAAGATTATTCGTCAAGCTATTAAGGGACTTCCTGGCGGACCTTACGAAAATCTAGAAGCAAAACGGATGGCTGAGGGACCTAAGTCTGAGTGGAATGGTTTTGATTACCAATTTTTAGGTAAGAAAATTCCTCCAACTTTTAAGATTCCTGAAGGTGAGCATTATGTTCGGATTGAAAGTGGTAAGGGAGAG
>JAAUYJ010077241.1_pt1 | contig 12447 bp, 14 predicted proteins | sample 7278031 | NCBI WGS metagenome assembly JAAUYJ01 (sample SAMN14350222, study PRJNA611818) | marine sediment metagenome | isolation source: surface marine sediment (1.8m) | place: French Polynesia: Moorea | collected 2018-08 | reverse complement strand
TGCTGCACGCAGGGTGCCGAGATCATCCTTAACGAGCACAACCGCCTCCGCCGCCTCGTGGCCGCGGGCGACGGCGAGGGCACCGCCAACGACTGCAGCCTCCCCGCCGGGACCATCCCCGACCTGGTGTGGGACGATAGTCTCGCATTGGGAGCTCAGCTGTATGTAAATTACGATTGTTAGTGTCAGGCCTTTGACTTTGAAAAATGGGTTTTCACCTTCGGCGAATTCGTCAGGTCCTGTTAGAAAAGTGGAAGTTGTTGTTTTGGGTGTCATGTTTTGTTGTCAACATTTTGTTAAGTTAGGGGTACTTTTTTCTCAACCAGATTTTTCTTCAGGGTGGGGAACTATTCCCTCCTGACTAGATTTCTCTTCGGGGTGGGCTCTCTCTCTCCTGAATGAATTATTTGTCTGTTGTCTCCTTTTCCATTTTCTTTTGGGCGGGATCCAAGTTGTTCCCGGAAGACATCTCTTTTGTGACGGTTTATTTTAGACTTTAAAAAATTTCGTCGATGCGCAGGTCTATGAACAAAGTCTGTTCTTATTTCTCACCCAGATGGCTTGACCAGTGCACGTGGGCTCACGACTCCGGTCCGGCCCGCGCCAGGAGATGCGGCAAAAACGAAACACTGTGGGTCGGGCAGAACCTGGGGGCGATCATCCACCCGACGTTCAGCCCGGAGAGGAAGTACGTGGAGATAATCAACCTGTGGTACGATGAGGTGAGCTGTAGTACGTAGTGGTTCTCTTGACGAATTTCGCTCAAAATATTTGAATACATTTTTCAACAGATCAAGGACATGCTCCCCTGGAACGTGCACCCCAAGTGGAGTGAGACGGGCAACACCGGCGTCACCGGCCACCTCACGCAGCTCCTGTGGGCAGAGACGGAGAAGGTAGGGTGCGGGTTCATCTCCTTCGTGGACGAGAACGGCGAATACAATCAGGTGAGGGGAAAAAAGGTTTCAAAAAAGTATCAGTACAGTTTTTGGCAAGCTTTCTTTGCAGTGGCTTGGCTGCAACTACTACCCTGGAGGCAACGTGAACGGACAAGAGATACCGGTCTACGTCCCGGACGAAAGTCCAATCCCGAATTGCCCTCCGTGAGAAGGCTTTTGTGTCGACCGATTGAAAACAGTTTTTTTATTCATAGGCGTGCTTTTTATGTGTGTTCTATTGATATATTTCTATTATGCAAATCATGGCAACTTCAGTAATTTGTTTATATTCGTGTACGTTTACAATAAAGGAAAGAGAGAGAGACACGAACGAGTTCGCAAAAAGTGTGAGACGAGCGCACAATGATAATGAACATTTTGAATTGTCTGAATGGATCCTCAATTTTATACTTGGCACAACACGAGGCAGTCTGCAGTGCTATTTTTGTTTCAGGTTCACAACTGGTGCTGCTGCAGCCCTCCCGGGTGGTAGGGCGACTGCTGCAGCTGAGCCGGCTTCTTGTACAGCTCAAAGGCGGAGCCGCGGTACTCACGGTTGCCCGTCAGGTCAAGCCCTTCGCCGCTCTTGCGCGGGGACGGAGGGAGGACGCCTCCATTGGACGGAGGAGGAGGGTGTTGCTGTTGCTGCTGTTGCTGCTGCTGTTGGTGAGGTATGTTGTAGTAATACTGCCCTTGGCTGCTGTTGCCTCCGCCACTGCCGTTGGCCATGGGAGGATTTGCGTAGCGATACTGCCCTCCTCCACCGCCGCCGCCGCCGTTTCCGTTCACCGCGTTGTTGTACTCCCTGTCTAGGGATGACCCCTGACCGGAATCGAACCCGTTCGAGTCGGTCTCCTCGTGCAGGCGGCCATTGGGAGTGGAGTGGTAGCTGCTGGAGCTGTACTGCCCATTGCCGTTGCCGTTTGAGGCGCCCTTAGAGTACTGGGCGTAGTCGTTGTTGTAGTGCCCTCCTCCGTTGGGTTGGTGCGAGGAGGGACCAGAGTTCATGTAGTTTCCCTCGTTCATGCTTGGCGGCTGAGAGTGGGTCCGGGAAGGGTAGCTCTTGGGCTTGGGCGGGGGGACAGGCTTGTACACGGCAGTCTTGGGAGGGGGCACGGGCTTGTAGTCAGCGTACCTAAAAAATATTTCAAGTGAAATCATTTCCTCCAAAACAAATAAATATTTTCTATACCTGTACTTGTCGGAGTCGGTCTGCCCGTTGTGTCCGGCTGGCGACGATCCTGGCGCGTACCCGTAGGAGGACCGCTGGCTGCTCCCTCCGCCTCCGCCTCCGTTGGCGTTGGAAGATCTGCTGTAGCTGGGCTCCTGAGAGCTACCCCTGCTGCTCCCGCCGCCGTTTTGGCTGTAGCTGTTGTGGCTGTGCCTCGATTGCTGCTGCTGCTGTTGCTGCTGAGGATCCATCGAGGTGTATCCCATGGACTTTGGCCGACCGTCGGGAGAGTCCATCGAGTTGTAAGGGTCGTAGGACGACGAGGAAGGGCCAGAATAGGCGGACTGTTGTGAGGAAAACGACTGCTATAAAAATGTTTTCTTCATTCTCAAATATAAAAAAAACCTTTACCATTTTCATGTCCCTGATGTGCGAGTTCCTCTCCAGCGATCCCGACGACGGAGTTCCTCCGTTGGTGCCGGCGTACATGGATTCCTGGTGTCCGCCGTTTGAAGTGGCGCTTCCATTCATGCTCTGGTGGTGGTGCTGGTTGTTGGCGCTGGAGGTGGAGGAGGTGGACCTACGACTCGGCTTCTTGTGGCGGTCGATCTTCGGGGGGACGGAGGGTCCGCCGCCGCCGTTCATCTGCTGCTGCTGTTGCTGATTGTGATGGTCCGACGTTTTGGGCGGTGATACCCTTGAGGGCGGTTGAGATACCGATCTCTGCTTGGAGGACGATGAGTAGTTGGCGCCGCCTCCGGAGGCAGCAGGAGGAGGAGGCAGGGGGAGGTCGTCCACTGACTCTGCCGTGGACTGCTGCCTGTCCCTACTTGATTTGTGATGGTGGTGGTGAGGGTGGTTGTTGTAGTGCCCTCCTCCTCCGTGCTGTTGTTGTTGCTGATGATGATGATGGCCGTGGTTGTGCCTGCTGCCACCCCGGCTGAAGCCGTACTTGCTATCCCCGCCGGGGGAGAGGGTCCCGTTGGTGACCACGCCAGTGCCGGGGGTCGTGGTCTGGTAGTAGTGGTTCGTCTCCTCCTGCTGCTGCTGAGGGACGGCGTACGGAGGGGGCACGTTGTAGTCTGGGATCCCACCCGAGTTGTTACTGCTCCCCTCCTTGTTCGCCAGGCTGGGGTCTGAGGTGCTCCTGGCCATGCCTGAGCCGCTGCCGCCGTCGCCGTGCAGGATGCCTGTGGTGCTGAGGGTGTGGCTGCTGCCGACGGCGCCCAGGCCGGCCGCCACCAGGTGGGCGCGGGAGGCGGCGGAGGGGCCGCCGGACTTGGCGGCCGCGTTGGTGTCTCCGTCGCAGAATTCGCCGTCGCTCTCCGGGGATGAGTTGTAGAAAGAGAGGCGGGAGGAGGAGTTGGAGGCGGCGGCGGCGGCCGAGGACATGGGGAAGAGGAAGTCGTCGGAGAAGGACTCGTCCGGCTGAGGGAGGTGGAGGAAGAACGGAAAGGGAAAAACAATGGTGCATAATTAAACAAAGGAATGTGTAACTGACAAACGATAAGTATGTGCAGCAACGGAAATACACGGTATACGGAGCGAATACTACTAACAAAATAGAAACAGAGAATTGAACACAACGGATGATGATGAACACAACGGAATGTGGGTGCTGAAAAAACGAACTACGGTACTAGAGGAACTGCTCCTGCTCCTTGGACTCGAAAATGGGTGCGAGGACTGTGCGCTCTGGCGGCGGAGGGGGCAGGGAGGGAGGGGGGCCGACGGAGGAGGGAGCGGGGCTGCCGTGGCGGGGAGGGCGGGAGAGCGGGGAGGACGGGAGGGAGGAGTAGCGGAGGTGGTGGAGGTCGTGCTGGTGGTGTTCGCCGCGGAGGAACTTGGGGAAGTAGGAGTTGTTGTTGGACTCGAGAAGCTCCTTCAACTTGTCGTAGTAGGTCTTCTCTCTGTCACCCGGGTAGGGGGTGGAGGAGAGGATGAGGGGCTGCAGGGGGAATCTGGTCGGGGAGACTGCCATCCTGGCTGGTGGAGCGGGAGCTTGAGGAGGAGAGGAATTCGGGGGAATATCTCTGATGCTAGGGAACCTTGCCCTGGGAGGAGGGAAAGGAGGCTGTTCTGGACAAGGGTCCGCGGAGAGGAACTCGTTGGTCTCCAGGTCGATGGCGTCCACCGGAGGAGCGCCCAAGGGGAGGAGGAAGACGTCGGAGCAGAACTCTACCGGCTGAATTTTCCCAAAGCAACAACAACCGGATTCCCTATTGTACCTTCATAAAAATTTCAATTAAATAATCACCTTGCTCTCGGACATCCAGACCGGCGCCGTCTGCTGCTTGTCGATGAGGTTTACCAGTTGCGTGTACCAGTTGTCTGAGGAGAGGTCCAGGGTGGCCGTGAACACGTGGGACCAAAGCTTCTCCAGCTTCTGGCACTGCTCAAGGAGCTTCTTGGATGACAAGTGAGATTTCCTGGAAAGGAAAAACATTGAAAATTGCAATGCCAAAGGGTTTCGAAAACGAGCATATCAAGCGCCTTTCCCGCGTAATAAGCAAGCAGTTCGTTGTACCGTCGCTACACCATATATTGTTGTGCGCTTTTTGGATAAACCGCGTTAGTTTTGGCAAATAAGCTACGTCTGTCTCCCGCTCTCTGGTAATCATTTTTAGCGTCCGACGTCCCTAAAGTAATGTTCTCCGCAACCCGTCAGTGCTTTCAGCAGTCTTTTTTGCTTTTTGCATACGCCGTCGGCTCCACTACATACCGAGAGGGCAACCAGTCTCTCTTTGTCATGGGCGCTGAGTTGGTAGCGCTCCTGGGAGATCGAGTGGTCAATTTTATAACATTCAAAGCGTCATTTCCCGTCTTTTTAAGGAGTCGTCAACATTGGTATAAACTATAATTTTGACTCACTTTGGCACCCCGGTCCTGCACTCCTTGACGACCTGCTTGGAGTCCGTCCGTGCCAACACGACGACTGGGTAGAGCTGCCCGTAGGCCAGCTTGTCCACCGCACTGGGGGTCACGTCCAGGAGGGCGTGCTTGCCGCGGTCCATCGTGCGCTTGATGGCCGACAGGCGGACGATGCCCGACTTGAGGCCGGACCGGCCGCCGTCAGGGTCTTGCTCTGAAAAAAAATGGTAAAAAATCACATGAAGTTTTGTGCCAAACAAATAAATTATTTTCAAAAACTCACGTGGTGCTTCGAACTTTGCTGGGTAATCCTTGAGCAGCCTCTCCCTGGCGAGGTCAGCGACGGGTCCGAAGATGACGACCGGTCGCGGGAATCCCGGGTGGCGGAGGGAGACGCGCTCATAGGCGGGGAACTTGCTCTTGCCCTCGCTCCACACCAGGTCCTCCCAGTGGTCCTGAAATACGAAAAAAAACAGAATGTCGTATCGATGATAATAAAAATGTTCACCTACGCTCTACTTCATGCTATGTCTAAGCAAACAACTGTTAAGGGAACTCAAGATATACCGTAGACTAATACGTGGTTAGGAGAACTATCTTTGCCTACAACTACTGTACTGTAGTGCACAAGATCCAGTTTCATGCAAGAAAAGCATGCAAAGCCACAAAGCTACTACACAAAAGCCACACGCACTCCGATCCCAACCTCGGTCGTCATCACAGGCGGGGCTGCTGGAGCAGACGAGTCCGCCACCTTATCCTTCTTCCTCCTGAACCTCAGGCTTCCGTAGAAGGAGTTGGACCTAGAGTTCCTCTTCCTCTCCTCTTCCTCCATCTTCTCAATGTTGTAGCTCTGCCGCTGCCGCTGCTGTTCGCAACGCTCCCTCACCGCCTCCACCAACCCTTCACCATCCCTCTGATTCACGAGACATAAAACTCATTTTCCCATAATTCAATAAATTCCTCGATCTCACCTTTCCGAGCGACTTGCTCCTGGCCCTGGACTTTTCCCTCCTGCGGCGGAAGAAGCTCTTGCTTCCTCCTCCTCCTCCTCCTCCTCCTCCGGTGCCCGATTATACTCCTGTTCCAGGGCCGCCGCCTCCAGAGCCGAGGCTCCCCTTGGCCTCAGACATCTTCTTGGCTGCTATCTCCTCCGCGCGCGTCCGGTTAGGGATGATGCCCTTTTTCACCTGGTCCACGCCGTCGTCGGAGCTCGACAGAAAAGGATCTACGGTACGAAAAAGAAGAAAAAATCAGCATTTTTTCCAGTGCAGCTTGATTAATAAAATATTTTTCCTTACCCATTCTGAAGACCTGCCATGACCCCACGACCCCGTTGTGCAGAGTGTCCACCACGTGGAAGACGTCGCTCTTCTTGAATGCCATCTCGCCCTTGTCAGGGGTGTCGTTGTTGAAGTGAGCCCTAGATTGAGAGAGAAGATAAATAAAAACAATGAAAATATATAATTTTACTGAAATGTAAAATGTCCTCACTTGACGTAGAACGAGTCCCCCCTTTGTAGCGAGACTATCTGGTCGTACTCGTCCCTCCTGTACTGCGCGATGAGGTTTATCTGGTCCTGCAGCGAGAGTAGGAACAGCACGGCCTCCTCCCGGGTGACGCCGCGCGTGAAGTCGCTGTCGTTCACCTTGAGGATCTTGTCGCCAGGCCTCAGTCCTTGTCTCGCGGCGGGCGAACCGGGCTGCACGGCAGTGACGAATATGCCCACCTCGTTGCCGCCGGTCAGGCGGATGCCGACGCTGCCGTCCTTCTTGAAGCTGATGAAGCGCGGGTCGGGGCTGGAAAAAGAAATATTTTAAACGCACGCATTCTCGAATAAAGTTCGAATTAAAATGTCTCACAGGTCTCCCTTGGAGTCTGCCAGGTAGGGGTCGAGACTCTTGGCGGGGCTGGACGCGTATCCTGCGGAGAAGAAGAAGAAAAGAGAATGATAAATTACGTGGGGCTCGACCGGACAGCAGCTACAGCACTTTTTTCAGTCGAGTACAGTATGGTGCATGCGGGGGGATGATATATGTGAGTCGGATCAGGAGAGGTGGGTGAAAATTTATGGCACTTTTCCCTTTCGCCTCTCCCTCTGGGAAGAGGGGAAAGTTTGTGTGTACCCAAAACCGGCCCAAAGTGCTAACCTTTCGACGAGGACGAGGAGGGATCTGGCGCCGAGCGGTCAGACGCCGAAGGTGCATTGTCGGAGGCGGTGTTAGTGCGTCCGCCGCCGGGAGAGAGGTGCGAGCGAGAAGCACCTTCATTTTAGGACAAATTAGCGGTTGTTTAGTGAAAGCGGAACGTGCAAAATTAGTTATACAGTAGAAGCACGCTGCGTTAATCAAAGCAAGCAAGCGGATACTCGTGCAAAAGAGGGAATCATACACGTTCTAATTTCTTACCATCGTCAATGACTTCGTTTGCCCCTGGGAGCGGCGGCCGCGGAGGAGTGGGGTTCTCCCCGGGTCTCACTAGCGGAGGAGGCTGCTGCTGGCCGTAAGTGCCGTTGACCGTCTTGGACGGCGAAGGCGTCTTCTTCCCCGTCCTCTCCCTTCTGACGACAATTTCGAGCCTGTCCTTTGCTGCCTCCATGACCTTCCTGGCCTCCTTGAGCGTCATCGTGCCCTGGTCCGCCGGGTGGCCGTTGAGCCGACACACCACGTCGCCCTCCTTCAAAACGCCGTCCCTGTCGGCGGGGGAGCGGCGCACGATCTCCTTCACGTAGATCTTGCATCCCAAGATGACGCCGAAGTCCTCCTTGCTCTTCCTGCCGCGGCTCAGCAATACCTTGACGTCGTGCTCCACCTGCACCTGCTGTTGGGTGGCAGGTGCAGTGGGCGGCGGCGGCGGCAGGACCACCCTGCGCTTGACCACCAGGTTCACGGTCTGCCCAGAGTCTCTTAGCACCTGCACTGCTGTGGCGTAGTCCACCCCCTCAAGGGGGATCGAGTTGGCGGAGATGACGCGGTCGTTTATTCTGTGGGAAAAATCGGGAATGTTGGTTATTTGGCCTTGAAGGGAAACTCAAAATCAGAATTCAGATCCTGCAGCGAGGCCGGTCGGATTCGGAGGGAAAGGGGAGGGGTCGGAAAATCCCTTTTTATTGTGGACGGGCGGGGAATTGCTTCAGTACCATTAGGCAAGGTGGAAGGAAAGCTTGTCGGGCGGGGAGGGGGCGAAGAGGTCCCAAAAATGGAGAGGAACTTTTCTCTCTTTGGTCCGCCGCAATTTCGCGCCGGATATACCCCCGCCGGGATATTGCAACGTCATAAAAGCGCTTCCCTCTCTATATTGCCAGATGGAGCTGGGAAAGATTGGCGACTGTGGACGGATCCCATCCAGAAAACAGGGAAATGTTGGCATAGCTGTCACCCCATTTTTTCTCTGGTTCTTTTTCGGCTCCGAATCGTCGACAGTCGATCCGATCCCAAAGATGAATTTAACGAGGTCTTAAAAAAGGCCAGACATCCCGAGATTTTCCGAGATAAAAAAGGAAAATATATGCCGTGCAATCTCTGGGATGTGGGAAAGCTCGAGAAAGATATTTTTCTATGCCCAAAATCGGATTTGACTGAGTGACAATATTTTTTGCCAGATTTGGACTCAAAAGAATTCCTCTATTCCTGGCTGATGTATCGCATACTTTTCCCCGCCAGTCAGCACATCCCTCAAAGGAAAACCTCATTCAATCCGTCAAAAATAAATATATTTTTTCGGGCGACAACATGTTTTCCAACTCACTGGAGCTTCCCCTCCGCTGGCCCCGCCTTTAGCACGTCCGATATGGCGATGGAGGGATCTCCGTTGGTGAAGTGCGGGTTGTCCCTCCCCCCGCTGACGGCGATGCCGAAGCCGTACCCGGGAACGCGGCACAGCTGCACGTGGTGGAACTCCCAGGCGATCCGCTCGCCGCCCTGCAGGGAAAAAAACAAAGAGAAGACGGCAATTAGTTATACCGTAAATAGCAATTAATTATTTGGATAATCGAGACAGAGCGACGAATGACCTTGTTGCGCCGCTTCAGGCTGTTGATTATGTTGACAAATTTGAGCTTCATGGTTTGTGATCATGTGCGAATGCCTCGACCCATCCGAGGAAAAAGTCGAGCGAAAACTGTTGGCCTCGAAAATGCCTCTAGCAGATCCTCCCCACCCTTTTCCCCCTTTCCAGAGAGAAATAGAGAAGGGAAAACCGCGGACTCTCTTCCTCCTCCTGTGGAACAACTTTCCGTTTTATTGTTCCCCTCCAAGCGTCACTCTCCCGCTTTCCCTCAACAGGGAAGAGGGAAAACGGGAAAAAGAAATTTTTGCCACCAAAGGAGAATCTCCTGCTTCCCCATCTAGATGCAAATGTAGATTTGAGGACCGTGTAACTCAGGGCGTCGTTTTTACGAGGCTACGGATATGGGAAGAAACACCTACTTCTGAAGCAGGAAGCAAGAACAAGGAAAGAGGAACATTTTTCTCAAGGAAGTACACCCTGTGGGGAAAGCGACAAGATAATAATCCACCCGAATTACACAGCAGCAGCGGTCTTTTTGTAAGAATGAAGGGGGGAAAGGGTGTCAGCAATTGATGAATAGAATGGAATGCAGCCATGAGAAAGGGGGAGGAAAGAGGGGACGCTGTTATTAATAGCGCCCATTTGGGAAATTCGTGGGTGCGAGAAGGCGAATCTGTGTGCTGTACTGCACAGAGAGACGCCCTTTGTACACACGACCACAAGAGAGGCACTCACGACAGACATGCGAGTTGTTTCTCACCTCATGCTCCTCCCCCTCCCCCTCCTCTTGCGTTAGCCTCATTTTCTGCTGCCGGCCACCGGAGACACCTTCTCCTCCTCTTTCCAACCAGACAAAACACTCAATCACGCCTCCGCCCGAAAAGACCAAGCGTCCCAATTAGTGTGGGCTCCCCTTGTCTCTGTATCTCTTCGTGCTTGCGGGGCACCAAACAGGCCCGGTCGCCGAAGGAGGAAGGAAAAGAGGGCGCAGCGAAAACCGGAGAAAATGATGCCGCGGTCTGTCTGCTGTACAAACGCCTCCGCCACTGGCTGTGTTGTTTCGTGGCGTCCTCTTCCTCCCTTCTTTCACTATTTGATCCACCAAACTGAACCCTCCTCCGCTCTGCCCACCTCAGAACTGCCCAGTACAATCTCCTCCTCCTCCCCTTTCGCAGTGGCCAGCGACTCACTCCCTCCTCCTCCTTTTCCCTGCCATCCTACTGAGTGTCCACCACCCTTCTTTTCTCTCCCGGGTTGTTCTCCCAGCTGCAATTCCTGGATAAAGGCGGTATTCACCACACTCTTGCATGACACGACACTCTAATTATATCTGACTGAATGTAAATTACATAAATATGGCGGAGATATTTCGAAAGAAAAAAATCATATAGTTTTATGTCAAAACCCATTTTTTGTCCAACCAGTTCTTCCGACTCCCCCTCGAGTTTCACTTCTCATCGCGCTCTTTCCCTTCCTTATTCACCTGCTGCCCAAAGTCTCCCCCCATTCTCCTCCTCCTCCGCTTGCCCCTCGCCCAAAGAGATGGTGGAATGGGCGGAGGGGGGAGAGGCGACCCATAAACTGGGCGGAAGGGGAAGGAAGGGAGGGAGGGTGGAGTGGGGTTAAGGATTTCGCGGGGCGGGAGTTAAAAATGGAATATAACGCCGCAGAGGAGAAAAAAAGGAAAAGAGGAAAGTTTGGGAAATCTCTCGCTGCGATCAGGAAGGGTGGAAGGGAAAAGGAGGAGGTTTTTAACTGGGGCAATGGAGCGAATCTAATTCCGGAGGAAGGAAATGTCAGACCATCGGACGAAAAGAAGAGGCGGATGAGCAGAGAGTCTCGCTCTTTCGCCCTCGGGCAACAGGAGAAAAAAACTCAGGAGGGGGAGGAGGGAAAGAGCAAGGAAAAAATCAATCCTGTGCTGCTGGTCTGACGGAAGGAAAAGAGAAGGACGGACACGAGAGGAACTGCACTAATAACATGTCTCCATTCTTTCTCGTGTAACGTGGGCCTCAGGGAAAATAAAGAGGGAAGAAGGCGGCCCTCTAATGATCCGCTTTTCCGTGTCTTTTCCCATGGTCATCATCCTCGGGGCTTCGGACGGAGCAGTCATAATCACGATCATTCATCCTCCCTCCCTTCTTTATGCTGAATAAGAATATGAAAGTGTTGGAGGCCGGTCCTTTTGGCGAAGGCAAAAAAATCGGCAAAATCCGCACCTGGCAAGCTTGAAACAAAGGGTTTTTCGAGCCCTGGTCGAACATGTATGCAGGACGCAAGAAAAAGAAAAAGAATCTTGCCTGAGTGGCTCCGATAACCCATCGCAAAAGGAGCGAGGTAACTTAGGCGGCGGCCCAAGCTCCACTTTTGGCATGACATGGGAGATGCCTCCGCCTCCACGATCCTACAGCAGAGCCTGGCTTGGCCGAGAGCGAGGAGTACGGTAGGAGGGGTGGGGTGTAGTAGAAAAGGTATCATTAGGCCAGAAAAGAGTTATACTTTTCTCTCCCCGTTTTCTCCTCCTCCTTTTCGGAAGGGTCGACTGTCCGACCCGCTAATATTCTCTTGATTTACGTCGCGCGCCCGTTCCGCTTCATTTTAAGTGGAGAGGGGGGGAGTCGAATTTTCCATTCCATTTTGACGCCAACCGAGGAAAAAAGAATAGGAAAAGGGGGAAATGTCGAGTCGTCGTCGTCGTCGGAGGCGCCACCGCCACCCACAGCGAGTAATGGAAAGAAAGAAAGAACGGAAGAGAGAGTTTTTAAAGAAAGAGGGAGGAGGAGGTAAGAAACGCTTTCTTGCTAGTGCTTGCATATGCGGCTGGGGTTGGTCCTCCCCTCCCCTCCAGCTCATGAAGCGAATTCATAAGCAGTTTCTCAACCACAAAGAAAGGAAGGAATGGCAAGGGAAAGGGGTAAAGAGAGAAGGAGGAGAGACCTGATCTGGCCGCTGCCGCCGCAGACAACAACACCACTGCCGCCACCGTCTTTGAGGGGTGTTGGGTATTGGAGCGGCGGCGGCGGCGGCGGCTTCCCTTTTAACATTCCTCCGTTTCATCCTCCTCTTCAGAGAAAGAGAAAAAGGGGAAAGAGGAGGGAGGGGCTTTGAAGAAGCCATCAGGCTCGTTATCAGAAGCCGACAAGGCACCATACCATGCCAGTGGTGGGACAACCGGTGGCAGCAACTGATGGCTCAGGCGGCGGACGCGGCGGCGGCGGGAAAGGGAGACATTGATTTGGGGAGAGGGAAAGTTACAACTCCATTGTGTTGTACCATGTCTTGCACTAGCACAAGGAGAGAAGGAAAATTCCGCCAAAAGTTACACTTTGGCTTTGGCTCTGGACGGTGAATTCCTTTGCCCGGTCGTAATTACACGAGGTCCGCAGCACTGGCTGGCAGTCAAATGAGCCATGTTGAGCACCCCGCCCTGTGAATGGGCAACGAAAGAGTGAGCAAGC
>JAAUYJ010047604.1_pt1 | contig 12459 bp, 11 predicted proteins | sample 7278031 | NCBI WGS metagenome assembly JAAUYJ01 (sample SAMN14350222, study PRJNA611818) | marine sediment metagenome | isolation source: surface marine sediment (1.8m) | place: French Polynesia: Moorea | collected 2018-08 | reverse complement strand
TTAGGCTTTTCCTTGTGTTTTAATTCTATATTTCATTCGTAATTTAACAGTTGGTGCTTAATAGCAGTTTGTGTTAAATTGAATCGGCGGGTTTGGCTTAAGACGATTCTTAGCGGTAATGTTTTATATTGAATCCTCTTAAAAGGTACAGTGCCATATAGATTAATTATTCACTGAAAATTAGGGGTTTTCTTGTTCCTCAGTATCTTTTCACGATCTACTTAGATTCCTACACTCAGCCAGGGGTCGAAAGTGTCCACGACAGTTACACAAAATGAGATGTAACCACACTAACCTCCATGATTTATTCCCTATGGGTGAAACGCCTGTTATTGACTCTTTGATATCACGTATATACCGTGTTGACCATCAATACTCGCGTTTGCTACTTTTTTTGTAGCAATTATCAGATACTTTCCCTTATAGGTAGCGTTATGACTGTTTTAAGTAGGTTCATTGTACATTAATCGTATATATCTCCACTAGCAGGGATTCCCTAGTATCTTCGAGTTACCTGCATTTACCCCATGCACCGCAAGTTATGGATGCCAGTCCACAAAATGTGGGGTATGTATTCACTCCTGTGGTTTGGAGGGTAGGAATTTAACCTACAAGATACAGAGTTTAATAAAAAGGTTTTTACCCTTTTTATTCTTCCGTCCCGTAATATAAATTACTTTGGGAAGAACAAGTCGCACCGCTTTACCGCTATCCAATAGTGTACAACGATTCAAACCATTGCTATGTGAAGATTATGTGTCGAAACTTTAAACACACAAACCCTGTCCGTGATTCATCCCGTCGGCATAGCCGAGGGTCTTCTCACGGCGGAAAGATAAATCTGCTTTAATTCCTGGTTGATGGTAATTCGATGGGCGTGGGCAACTGCTTCGTACACCCCTAAAGCGCAAATCAATAGAACTATACTAAGTATTGCTGCATACCAGCTAGCCAGTCGCCAGCGCGATCGCGAAAAAAGTCGGTTTTGCTTCACATCAAAAGGTTAACTCAAAGATTTCCCATTATGCTGGAGGCTTGAAACGATAACCCAAGCCGTAGACGGTTTCTAACATCTCATGGCATCCATACTTGGTTAACTTGCGCCTTAACAAACATATCTGGGCTGCTACTACATTACTGGGTGGTTCTGCACCAAATTCCCATAAGCGATCCAATAGCTGTTCGCTGGTAACGATTTGTTCGGGGTGCTGCATAAAATACTCTAGTAACTGGAATTCTTTTTTTGTGAGCAATACCTGCTTTTCTCCCGATTCTTCTTGCAACCAAAAGGTATTGGTAGCGTAATCTAAGCTAAGGTTGCCCACCTGTAACCGTCGGGGTTGTAATTGGGGAGTTCTTCTTTGCAAAGCCCTCAATCTTGCTAGCAGTTCGGGCATATCAAAAGGTTTAACTAGATAATCATCTGCTCCTGCATCTAAGCCAGCTATTTTTTCCTCCATGCTGTCTTTTGCGGTCAGCATCATTATGGGTAAGGGTTTTTGCTGTTGCCGAATCCGCTTGGTTAATTCCACTCCCGATATTCCAGGTAATAGCCAATCAAAAATTCCTATATGGTATTCTTTCAGCTTGAAATAATCCCAAGCATCAAGACCGTCTAATGCCCAATCTACAACGTGATTGCTGTGGTTTAAACTCTGCTTAATCGCAGCCCCTAAATCTGGTTCATCTTCAACTAGCAATATTCTCATTTATGACTATAGGCTATCTTATTATAAACAACTCTTTATACTGCCATGAGATTGTTAAATCAGGATGAATTAAGAACGTGCGATCGCTTAATTACTCAAAAATTATTAGATGGAAAGTATATAATTAAATATCGCAATATTGCTATCGAAAATATCCATATACTGTGCCAACAACTTCAATACTGTTTTATCAAGAAAAAGAAGGTGATGTTCCCGTAATTGACTGGCTCAATAATTTAAAGAGCAAAAACCGCAAAGGATTTGCTAAATGTGTTGGTAGAATTCGTCAGTTGAGTAGTACGGGGCATGAATTACGCAGACCAGCAGCAGATTACTTGCGTGATGGCATATACGAATTAAGAGCTAAACACATGAATACTCAATATCGAATACTTTATTTCTTTAATGGAAAAGATATTGCAGTCCTTAATCACTCTATTATTAAAAAAACATCAGCCGTGCCAAGTAAGGATATTGAGCTAGCAATTAGAAGAAAAAAGAAGTTTGAACAAAACCCAGAAAAATATACCTATACAGGAGAAATAACTAATAATGGCTAAAACAAGCGATGGAATTAAAATTCTCGATAATATGATAGGCGATGACTCTGAATTACGAGAGTTATGCGAACAAGCAACTATTAACGCTCATGTGGCACAGTTGATTTACGATGCTCGTACCGAAGCAGGATTAAGTCAGAAAGAACTCGCCAAGATGATTAATACTACGCAGTCAGTCATTTCTCGTTTGGAAGATGCAGATTATGAAGGACATTCTCTTTCAATGTTGGGGCGTATTGCTAATGCTTTAAATCGAGAGGTAAAAATCGATCTTGTTCCTATTACAAAATAAATAATTTATAAATTTAAAGAGTGATAAGGATAACCGCATAACTTCTCTACGAAGAAAAATGTGCACTAATTAATACGAACACAGCTATTTATTCTGATACTTATGTGTATCAAAAAGAAAATAAAAAGAGATTTCATACTGATTTAATACTCTTGTGTCATCTTGGTTTAAAGATACGACTTTAACCTGAAACTTTGCCCATGACCGCAAATCCTACAAAAACTCAAGGGTCAATGTCAGATGACAATGAGAACTCGCCAGAAGATTCTTTAAAATCCGATCGATCGCGTAACCGAAGAGGTTACGTATCCTTCAACTGTCGAGCTAGAAAAAATAACAGAAACCGCTCCTCAGCAAGAATCAACCTCTAGTTTTAAACTAGGTAAAACCCTTTTAGGACTTGGAGTTTTCGCTCTGCTGACAGGAAATATTTTGGTGTTGACCAACCACCTCAAACCTTCTAGCTCGATGGCAGGGATGGAAGGAATGGATCATGGCAGTATGTCTCACGATGAGATGATGGCGGTAGATGGTTCGTTTAATCCCAATCCTGTGCGAGTAGAAACTGTCAAACCCCAGGTGTTAGAAGCCAGCGTTAGCTATACAGGAACGATTAAACCCTATGAAGAAATTATGGTTTATCCCCGTGTGGCGGGACAACTAACTAACTACTCAGTTTATCCAGGCGATCACGCAGTGCCAGCCTTCGGCTGATCGCGTTACTGTAGGACAGCCCATAGCGATTCTAGATGCTTCTGAGTTGACAACAGGAGTTGCAGAGGCAATAGCAGAAGCGAATACAATGGAAACTGCTCTGGAAATGAGCAACATTGAGGTGGACGAACAAAAAAGCGCGATCGAGCAAATTGAAGCTGATTTAGCCTATCTAAACTTGAAAAAAGACCGATTCGCGAAACTGGTTAAGGATGGGGTGATTTCCCAAGATGAGTTTGATATAGTCGATAGCGAAGTCAGAAGTAAAAAAGCTGCTCTCAAGCAAGCATGGGTAAAATTGGCGCGGAGGTCAGCTCAGGTAACTAATAACCGCGCCAAAGTTAATCAGGCTAAAGCTAAAGTCGATACTGCCAAAGTGATGCAGGGTTACACGACCATTACTTCTCCCATTTCAGGAATAGTACAAGAACGTAACGTCGATCCTGGAGTAGTGGTTCAACCGAGTATGAGCATTGTTAAAATCGGCAACTACAATCGGGTTCGCTTACAGGCTAACGTCGCTCAAAGAGATGTGGTTAATATTCGCCCTGGGACAACAGTGATTGCTAATGTTCCTGGCAGTAATATTCCCCCCATTAAAGGTAAAATTACCAGCATCTTTCCCCAAGCTAACAATCAAACTCGCACGGTAACGGTAGAAGCGGTTATCGATAATCCCGACGGACAATTACTTTCTGGTAAGTTCCTCGAAATGAAGATTGTCACCGCCCGTAAACCAAATGCGATTACTATCCCTCAAGCTGCGGTGGTGGAATTTCAAGACCAGCCTTCAGTTTGGATAGTGGAAGGAGATACGGTAACAGCCCAACCAGTTACTTTGGGAATATCAACAGGGGACAGGGTAGAAGTTACCAGTGGTTTAGAGTCGGGACAAGCAGTAGTAACTTCGGGACAGAATCGCTTGGTAGAAAATGCGACCGTAGTGGTAATTAACCAGTCCGAACAACCTATCGCAACTAATAAAGCTGCTACTCAAGACATTCAAATCCAGTTAGTCAGTCCCGACAATAATAAAGTGACAATGGGTGATGCTCAACTGGTAATCGAAGTTAAGGATGCTCAAGGTCAACCATTAGATATTAAAGACCTAGAGATGAGCGCGTCCATGCCCATGAAAAATATGGCACCGATGACCGCCCCAGTAGAAGTTCAGCCAGACGGTAAGCCAGGTAGGTTTAAAGCGGATACCTATCTCAGTATGAAAGGGGACTGGACGATTACCGCCCAGGTTAAAGACCCCAAAAATAAAGGTAAGCAAGAGTTTACCATCAAAGTTCAGTAGCGACTCAAAGCTGCCAAAGTTTTCCCCTCAGTCCATAAAACAAACTATTCCAGCCAGGGACAGTTTACCAATGCAAATTTTTATCTATTAACAGAAAGCACCAACCATGAAAAAACTAATCTTAATCTTACTTCCTTTGAGTATTTTAGCGATCGCTTGTAGTCCCGCTCAAAGTGATAATAACGTCACCTCTACTGCTCCAACCGAAAAGGCACAAAATAAACAAGCCAGTACCGCTACTGTAAATTTAGTCAGCCCCGATCCTCAAACAGAAATTCCGATGGGTAATGCGGAAATGATTTTAGAAGTGGTAGATAGCAATGGCAATCCAGTAAAAGTAGAAACCTTAGATGTCAGCGCATCGATGCCGATGGACGGCATGGAAGACATGATGGGCAAGGTAGAAGTTCAACCTACAAAAGAGCCAGGTCGTTTTAAAGCTACCACTTATTTTGGAATGCAGGGTACTTGGAACGTAGTTGCTCACGTTGAAGACTCTCAATATCAAGCTCACCAAGAGTTTACCTTTGAAGTTAAATAAAAATTACTTAGTAGCGATCGCTTTGATGAATGGTTTTTGAAAGTTCGGGCGATCGCTTTTCTCATGTAAGAGTTAAACGCTATCTCGCTTTAATTAACCAACAATCCTAGAAATTCATTCACATCTCTATTTTATGGTTGCAGTTTGTTATACTTGTTATACAAGTTATACAGATCGGTTAAAAGTTTAAGGGTGCAAAGAATGAGTTCTAATACAGTTGCCGTTCGACTTCAAGAAGAGCTAAATCAAAGGCTTACTTCCCTCGCTACAAAGACGGGACGTTCTAAAAGCTTCTATATAAAACAAGCACTGATTCGCTATCTTGAAGATATGGAAGATACTTATCTTGCGATTGATCGCATTGAGAACCCTGGAGAACGAGTATCTATGGAAGATGCTAAGAGGATTCTCGATGTGGAAGATTGAATGGGATAGTAAAGCTCTTAAAGAAGCCAAAAAATTAGATCGCGATGCTCGGAAAAAGATTATTGAGTATTTAGAAAAACGGGTATTAGCAAATCAAAACCCTTATCAATTTGGTAAGCCCTTGAAAGGGAATAAAGCGGGAATTTGGCGTTATCGAGTCGGTAACTATCGAATTCTCTGCCAAATAGAAGATAAAGCTTTGATAGTATTGGTTATCGCTGTCGGTCACAGAAAAGATATCTATTTATGATAGTTTTATTCTCTCAAGAATTACAGTTTGTATTCTCTCAAGAATCACTGAAAGTAGATCGAAAGAACCCAAACAGGCATTCAGTGGAGCGATGAAGCGCGTCCTAAAGGATACCGCTTCGCGTATGAGCCACGCTGCGGTTTCCGCAGCTTGTGGAATCATGTAAGACGATAAATGTCAGCTATTAAGTCCTGCTCCGAGCTACAGGTAATTTTCATACTTTTGAGTTATTATCGTGAGAGTCAAAGTATGAAGTCAAACAAAGTTAGTTCTTTACTATGCAAATCGAAAAGCGTTTAAAAAATCACTATAAGCGCTGGAGTATCGTTTTTAATTATGAAGAAGAATTTTTGAAATTTAAGAATAGATTGATTGAAATTCTTAACAAATTGATTGGAGAGTATCTAGCTGAGAATTCAGATATTGACGAGCGTTTTAAAGAAGTGTTCGATCTTCATAAAGCAGATAAACCTTATGTAAAAAAGTCACAACCAATTTATAAGAACGGTAATCCACTCAACCCTCTTTCGTCTTTGCCAAATGGAATAACTAAAAGCTTCATGCCTGATTCTTATACAAAAAATGAGTTTGGAGATACATACGTATATAAATGCATTTGTGATTGTGACACTTTACAAGAACTAGCTACAGTTCTTCAAATTTTTTTTTGGACGCTAGAAGCAAAATATGACGAGATAAAAGATGTAGTTTCAGAAATACTAAAAGAGATCAAGAGAATATCCATACTAACACCAAGTGCTAGTTTTGTAGTTCATCAAAGGGGCAAGCAGTTTATTGTTTATCCTAACGGCGATCATTTTTTAGATAGAGGAATTATTGATTGTACTCTTTCTGGACTTGAAGATTACCCAGAAGTTGCTAAACATTTTGAACAGGCACTAGGAATTTGTTTACGCGGTGAGAGAAACGAATATAGGAATTTGCTTGATAACCTTAGATTTGCACTTGAGCAACTTCTGAAAAAGATTTTAAGTAATGAGAAGTCATTAGAGAATCAAAAGAGTAATCTTGGATCCTGGCTTAAGGAGAAAGGTTTACATAGTCAAGTAATACGATTGTATCAAACGCTTTTAACTCAATATCAAAATTATCAAAATAATGCCGTTAAACATAATGAAAATTATTCCTTTAATGAAGTAGAGTTTATGATTTATCTCACGGGTAACTTTATGCGTCTCTTAATACAGCTTGCGAATCAAACTAGCAATATTAAATAGCCACTGTTTTCCTAGCAACGGTTGAACATCTTGGGTCATAAAAAGGTTTTCCATTTAGATTTATTCTTAAACGGAAAGTAGTATCAATAAATTGACCATTGCCTCCCCAATAAACCAAAGATTTCATGGTGATTTAATTTTCTTGTGTCATTGTGGTTGGAAGTGAAGCAATCTAATCCGCCTAAATCCTCCATTCCATGAAAACCTTTTTCACTCGTTGGTCAATCCGCAACCCCGTTATTACCGTAGCTCTCTATATTGGGGTGCTGATCCTTTCTGTTCTTACCTTAATTATCATTCCCGTGCGGATGATGCCCTACGTCCAGAGTCCACTGATAGCAGTAATTACCAGGACTCCTGGTTCATCACCAATGGAGGTAGAAACCTATATCAGTAAACCCATCGAGCAACGCATGACTGTTCTCGATGGGGTGGGTTTTGTACGTTCTAGTTCTCAACAGGATTTATCTCTTGTGACAGTCCAGTTTGCCTGGGGTGGGGACGTAGATAAGGCGGTTCGGGATGTTCAAAGCGTGATGAAATCGGCGGAAGGAGATTTACCTCTAGATGGGATTAATACTCGTTCTTACTGGGTTCTACCCATCGATCCTTTAAACCGTCCCGTTTTAACTTTGGCACTCAAGGGAGAAGGTTGGGATTTAGTGAAGTTAAGGGAATTTGCCGATAATACCTTAGTTGATCGCCTGACTAACGTGCAGGATGTTCAATCTGTTTTTATTACAGGGGGTTATCGACGACAGCTACAGGTAATTGTTGATCGCCAGAAACTAGCAGCTTACGGACTTTCTATTCTTCAATTAAGGGATGCGATCGATGCTAATAATGTCAGTAAGGGTGCAGGTGTATTAACTCAAGGAGAAAAGGAAATTTTAGTACGGGCGGACGACCGCGCTCTCAATGCCCAGGTAGTAAGGAATTATCCTATTTTAGAAATGGGAGGACAGATTGTCTATGTTAGAGATGTTGCCGAGGTAAAAGATACCTATGAAGAGCGTCGCAGTGCCTATCGTTATAACGGCGAATCCGCTTTAGCAGTTAACGTGATTCAAAAGCCTGATTCTAGTTCCCCTCAAGTGATTGCTAGAGTCAGGTGTGACTCGTTTAGAACAAAACTACTATATTAGTACGTGGTTCTAGCTTGGATTAAGGAGACATATGTTAAGGAAATTAAGAAATTAATGATTCCTAACAAGTCAAATTGAACCATGACAACTGAATACTCTGTGAAGGTGAGAAAGCCTGTAACAAGGTAGCTAAATATTAATATAAGCATAAATATTCAAGTCCTTCTCTCTCGGTGTTGGGAGTAAAAGCGTAACCCCTACTGTAGCGACTGGTCATCAATCGGTAACGCGGGGTTAAATGGGGCAATATCTGTAAAGGTTGTTTCGGATACCCTAAGCGCAAGAATTCCAAGGATAGGGCGCAACGCTCGAAGCACCAAACCATCGATAAGCAAAAATAGCTAAATCAATCCTGATAAGCTATAGCCAAAAAGGCAATACCGCATAAAGATTGTTATTTAATCTGACTGTAAATAACCAGCACTAATCGCGGTCGGTGGATAGGTAATAGTCATAATCATCGTTAGCCAAAAATAGCTAAATCAACCCTGAAAAGCTATAGCCAAAAAAAAAAGGCAAAACTGCAAACGATTGTTATCTAATGGTTAGGTAGATAACCAACACTAATCGCAGTCGGTGAAGAGACGCATCCTAACGGTTCATATCAACAGAGTATTCGGAACGAGGAAACCCTCTAATAACTCTCTGGAATGGTCGAGTAATCCAGAGTAATCAACCAAGATGCAACCTCTCTAGAAATGGAGGTTATTAGGGGAAAAGGATTGGGTAAAAAGCCAAAGCCTTAACTTGAAACGACAAGTATTGCTTTTCTGAAACAAAGGAAAAGAAGGGTAATGCCAAGGATATACGGGGCGTACAAGCTTTTGAGGAGACCTCAAAAGACAGCCCCTCGCCGACGTACCCACTGTTACCAGGATAGTAGTGATTAAGTAGCATTGAATATGTCTAAGACAGATTTAAAATCAAATACTGTGGAATGGAATCAGCTTAACTGGCGTAAAATTCAGAAAGCTGTGTTCAAGATGCAAAAGAGAATCTACCGAGCCTATGCCAGTGGTGATGTTAAGAAAGGAAGAAGGCTTCAAAAAACCCTTATCAATTCCTATTACAACCGTTTGTTAGCTGTCAGAAAGGTCACTCAGGATAACCCCCCTCTGTCCCCCCTAGTAGGGGGGATGAAGGGGGGTGTTGATAAAGTTAAATCCTTAACACCTAAACAACGTCTTCAACTCGCAAATGATTTAAAAATAGGGGATAAATCTCAACCCATCAAACGGGTATGGATACCCAAACCTGGAAAAACAGAGAAGCGACCCCTGGGAATTCCTGTAATGCGCGATAGAGCAGTTCAAGCACTAGTCAAAGCTGCTTTAGAACCTGAATGGGAAGCAAAATTCGAGAATAATTCTTATGGATTCCGACCAGGAAGGAGCGCACACGATACTATAGAGGCAATATTTAATCAAATCAGGTACAAATCAAAATTTGTGCTTGATGCCGACATTAGTAAGTGTTTTGACCGCATTAACCATCAAAAACTTTTAGCCAAAATAAAAACTTTTCCTAAACTAAGGAAACAAATCCGAGCTTGGTTAAAAGCAGATATCTGCGACTTTACCAAACACGAAAGAACTCCAAACCAACAAGGCACACCCCAGGGAGGTGTTATTTCCCCGCTATTAAGCAACATAGCCTTACACGGAATGGAGAACAGAATAAAACAAGTCAGAGGCGCATCTCTTATTAGATATGCTGATGACTTTGTTATCTTCCATGAAAATCTGGAAGTACTAAAACAATGTCAAAAGATAATCTGTGAATGGTTAACCCAATTTGATTTGGAATTAAAGCCAAGTAAGACCAGGGTGGTACACACCTTAAATGAATTGGATAATAATAAGCCTGGGTTTGATTTCCTAGGGTTTAATATCAGACAGTACAAAGTAGGGAAATACCAGTCTGGGAAATGTAATGGTAAATTACTTGGTTTTAAAACCATCATTAAGCCATCTGACGAGAGTTTCAAAAAACACTACAACAAAATATCAGAGACAATAAAAAGGTTTAATGCAGCACCACAAACTAAACTCATTAAAGAGTTAAACCCCATCATCAGGGGTTGGTGCAATTATTTTAAAACTGTGTGTAGTAAAGAAATCTTTAAAAATGTTTATAGATTAACACACCTCAGACTACGCACATGGGCTGACAGAAGACATCCCAATAAAGGTAAATATTGGGTATCTAATAAATATTGGAAAACGGTAGGAGATGATAACTGGGTATTCGCTACTCAGTACAAAAGGAATGACTACGAACTGATAAAACATACACAAACAGCCATTAAACGCCACACCAAAGTTAAAGGGTCTTCTTCACCCTTTGATGGAGATACACTCTATTGGGGTAAACGGATGTCAAAACATCCAGAACTCAAAACCCAAGTAGCCAAACTGCTTAAAAAGCAGGATGGAAAGTGTATTTGGTGTAACCTTCCTTTCGGTGAAGGAGAAATAATAGAAATCGACCATATTACCCCCAGGGCTGCTGGTGGTAGTAAATTAAAAAATAACACACAACTCCTTCACAGACATTGCCACGACATTAAAACCAAGAGTGACTTATTAGTCATAAAGCGATACAAAGCTCAAAAGGAATGGTCAAAAACCCAAAAACAGTTTAATAATTTGAACTGGGGTTGGGTGGATGATATGCCAACCTTACTCAATGGTTTGGGTATTCATAAAGAACCTGATAACAGAGGAGCGCAGTGAGGCGAAAGTTTCATGCTGCGTTCTGAAGACGAGTCGCTTCGGTGACGAAGTGGCTTAGTTTAACAAAGGAACTGGAAAAAATTGAATCTCAATATCCAGGGTTAGAGTTTGAAGAGGCTTATGATAACTCCTTCCTGGTTGAGTTAATCAAAGATAGCACCACAGGAGAATTATTAATTAGTGTGGCACTGGCAGGGTTAGTAATCCTGCTCTTTTTAGAAGATTTTCGGGCAACAGTGATCGTGATGATTTCCATTCCCACTACTCTCGCTCTTTCCATGCTACCCTTTATTCCCATTTCAATGTCCCTCAACTCTTCAACTTTGGTAGGGATGATGATGGCAATTGGGAAATTAGTAGATGATTCGATTATTGTTATTGACTCGATCGATCGCAAGTTAAAAGAAGGAAAAACTTCACGACAGGCAGCCATTCAGGGTACGGGAGAAGTATTTTTAGCTAGTGCTGCTGCTAGCTGTGTAATGATTGCAGCCTTAATCCCTACTATTCTTTCAGGAGGCTTGACGGGGTTGATGTTTGAAGGGCTAATATTGCCCATGGTATTTGCCTTTATCGCCTCGTTAATCGTTTCTATTACTTTAATTCCCCTATTGGCTGCTTTTTTCCTCAAACCCATTGGGGAACGAAAAGGAAATCGTAAGTCTTGGTTACAGTGGTTACTATCTCCTTTCCGTTACAGTTTTCAAGCATTAGAAAAGGGTTATGGCTGGTTATTAGATATCTGTTTAAAAAATCGGGAAATCACCCTGGCAATCGCTGCTGCGACCATTGTTTTAGCCTTTGCCCTTTATCCTTTAATTCCCCAAGAAATGATGCCCTTGGGAGATTCGGGACAATTTGTCGCTACCATCGAATTAGAAGCAGGAGCATCTTTCGAGCGCACGGATCGAGTGGCACAGCAGTTTGAATCGATCTTATTAGAACAACCCGAAATTGAAAAAGTATCTTCTAATATTGGTTTTGAAATTACCCGTAACAGTACCTACTTTAGCGGTTACAGTATGGGTAGCGTTAATACAGCTTCAGCAATCGTCACTCTTAAAGATTTAAACGAACGAGAACGGGATATTTGGCAGATTATGGATGGGGTAGAAGCTAAAGCCCGTCGCACCATTCCAGGTTTAAGGCGTATTGCTATTAAAGAAATGGGTGTAGATGTGATGGCTACTTCTGCTGCACCGATTCAAATTGCAGTATATGGAGAAGATTTAGACGTATTACACAGACTGGCAAACCAAGTATTAGAAATTGCTCAAGATACTCCTGGGTTGGTAATGGCTCATACCAGTTCGGCTTTATCTCAACCTGAATATCAATTACAAATAGATCGTCGTCGCGCCCAGGAGTTGGGCTTAAATATTGAAGAGGTCGCCGAACAAGCTCGTTATGCCCTCAATGGCGGATTTACTCGTAAATACTATAATCGACCTAACCTGAGACAAAATTCTATTTTAGTCCGTTACCAAGAAAGCGATCGCCTTTTTGCTCAAAATCTCGCAGCGACCTATATTACTACACCCAACGG
>JAAUYJ010051218.1_pt1 | contig 12471 bp, 15 predicted proteins | sample 7278031 | NCBI WGS metagenome assembly JAAUYJ01 (sample SAMN14350222, study PRJNA611818) | marine sediment metagenome | isolation source: surface marine sediment (1.8m) | place: French Polynesia: Moorea | collected 2018-08 | reverse complement strand
CTGTACAGCTCCATGAACTCGTTTGGTCAAGGCGCCCTGAGCCGCCTATAGAATAAACATGAAAATTCAACATGTCCAACTTGACCCTGAACAAATTCTGCAATGCCTTTTTTCAGTTCTATTAGCCAAAATTTGGGTAAAAATAGTGACAAAAGAGCTTTGGCAGCAAAAACTGAGCCTCTGGCCACTTTTCCAACTTCACCATGGTCAGGGTCAACAACCTGGTGATGGCCACCATTGACCTGGGGGTGAACTGGTACCTGCAGTTCTTGTTCAGGCTGATTGGGAAGTTATTAAAGGTGATTCTGAACTTGAAGTTGGAGGTCAGGCTCACCAAGGTGGTAAAGGACAGCCTGTGGCGCCACAGGGGTGCCAAGGGCACCAACATGGTCAGGTTCAGGGCCAAGTTCATCACCAGCAAGCTCAACTTCATCAAGAATACTAAATTGACTATGTTAGGTATGTCAACTTTATCACTACCAATAGTTTTTTTAAGTCTAGCCAACATGTGCTCCTTCAGGAGGGCCATCAAAGAGTAAAAACATTTTCGCGCCACTTATGCCCCACACTGTAGAAATGCACAATGGAAACTTGGACCTTTGGACTCTATACATGATCACTGCTCCCTCCCGGCCTCCTCCACCTCCTTCTTGAACTTGTATACGACGGCTGGGAGTGCCTTCTTGCCCCTCCTGCCCTGTATCTCCCCTCCCCCTCCCGAAGACAGAGCCCCGAATACGACAATGTGGTCATGCGGATGGTAGCAGATGGCGTGGACCGTCCCCTCCTGACGTCCGTTGAAGGGCGCCTCGTAGCGATGCCTCCTGACCCCCACGTCCGTGTCCCACACGTGGACCTCCCCGCTCCTGCTGCCGCAGAAGACAAGGTCGCCGCAGGGGGAGATGCAGTTGCCCACACGACGACCCACGCCCTTGTCAACGCGATACTCCTGAAAACACAAAGTTTTGTAGCAACAACAACAGAAGAAGAAAACTATTCAACAAGGATTTACAAGCAGCTTCTCTTCTGAAAGTAACGTACGAGCAAGATTTTTTAGTTGGTGCACACATTTTCCCTCTTCTCACCTGCATAATATTTCCCCCCGCCGCTCCCGTCGTCTGCCTCAGATCGAGCATGACCAGGGCTGCCACCAGCGATGTTGAGTGGACGAGGAGCCTCCTCCCGCCCGGGTGGAGGCGGAGGCACTCCACTGAGTATCCCTCTAGCTCAGGCAGGCGGAGCTCTCGCTTCAGGCGGAAGAAGAGGGAGGAGGAGCGGGCGCCTCCGCCTCCGCCTCCGCCTTCACCTCCGAATATCTCCCATATCTTGACGCACCCCGCCCTGTCCCCTGAGAAGAGGTTGTGCCCCTCCGCGTCGAACTCGAGGGCACTCACGAAGCCCCTATCGTGGGCGGTAAGCTCCTGTTACGGGCAAAGGAAGGGGATTCGATTTAAAAAAGAACAAGGGATGTTCCCATTTATCCTGAGGTCTTTTGTTGCTTTTACTCCAATCGACTGCGCTATTTTTTGTAGATTTTTATTCAGCAGATGTTACTGCTTCTTTTGCTATTGCTGATATATTGTGTTTGTTGCTGCTGTACTGATTGCCACCACTGCTGCTGCTGCTATCGTTGTTGTTGCTGTCCTTGTTGTTTTTGTTGTTTCTGTTATACACAAATATAAGTGCTGCTGCTATTGTAATTACTGTTGTTACTGCCGTACTTATTGTTGCTGCTGTTGTTACAGCTGCTGTTAGTTCCACTACGTATAGTGTTATTGCTGGTAGTAGTTTTATTTCTTTCTTCATTTTTGGCACTTGTCCTCGCTCACCTGCTGCGTGGTGTACCTCTGCTCTTCCTCCCCCCACCTCCAGACCCGTATGACCCTGTCATAGCCGCCCGTGACCACCACCTCCGCCCCCGCACCGGGATGGAAGCGGGCGCAGTAGACGAAGGCGGGGTGCTCCAGCACCTCCCTCCTGTCCCTCCCCAGCCGCCAGACCTGCGCAGTCCCGTCTCCAGAGGCGGAGAGAAGCGTGCGGTGGTCGGACCAGTCCAGCTCGTAGACTGGGCCTGAGTGCCCGCCGATGGTCATCAGGGGCGCCGGCCTCATCGCGTCTCGACCGAAGGAGGACGAATCGTACACGAAGATGGCGGAGGAGGAGGAGGAGCCCCCTCCCTGGAACGAGGAGGAGGAGGAGGCGGGGGCGGGGGTGGGGCAGGCCATGGCCAGGTGGCGACCGCAACGGCTGAACTTGAGGCAGTACACGCCGCCGCCGCCAGCGCCCTCAAGCTCGGAAACGAGCGTTTTGGGAATCTGACAAGGAATATTTTTGTGCGGCACGGAATCAAGAACAAATGACCGAGAACAAATTCGTTCGAAATGTTGAATTACGCACCTGGCATTTTGCACCTGGGGTTCTGCTCCAGGTAGGAACCTTGGGAGTGTCTGCCATCGCCCTAAGAAAAAAGGTATGAGAGTAAGCGAAGGAAAATAAAACGGGAATGAAAGAGTGTTGTTAAAAGTTATACCTTTCCACAGCGTCCTGCGTCTCCTGCGTGTCCTCCCCTCCTCCTCCTCCTCCTCCTCCTCCTCCTCCTCCTCCTCCATCCTCTCCCGCTCCGATCACCCCCCTCTTCCCTCCTCCCGCCCCAGATCCGTCCCTCTTTGGCGGCGGGATGGCCTGCACGGTGACATAGAGCGAGCTAGGGTACTTGACGTGCTTGCAGTTGATCCACCAGTTCCACACCACGCGCGCCTCGCTCTCTGCCTCAGGCGGCGCCGCCCCGGGGCCGGACTGGATGGGAGGGGGCATCCTCCTCTGGTGCGGCCGGTACAGCTGGAGACGGAGCTTGGCCTCCGCGTTTGACACCCCGGGCGAGGGAAAGGGCTTCAAGAAGGCCCAGGCAACATCGTGCCAGCCCCGACCGTCCCCTAACTCCGACTTGCCCGAAGGGGGGCTCCTGTTGTTGGCACGGGTCATGCTCACAAAGTCCTGAAGGTCGAAAAAGCGAGAAAGACCTATTTTTCTTTATTTTTTTTAGGAAAACAGGTGGGGAATGGTGTGTTTGAGTAAAAAACATATAAAAATCAAACTGTTTCTTCTTTACACCTGCACGAGGAAGAAGAGGCCAAGTTTCTCCCTCTCCCTGGTGGCCCCTGTCCTTTTTCCGCCTCCCCCCCTCGCCGCCGCCTGAGACGAAGAGAGGTAACTGAAGCTTTCCTTGAAGATGAGTAGCTCCTCCCACCTTGGGACGAGGGTGCGGCTGCCGCGGAAATCGAAGGGTTGGGTCATCAAGGGCAAGATATGCCTCACGTGCGCGTCCTCCAGGCATGTCACGGACTTCTCGCGGTCCTGCTTCTCAACAAAGTGGCCCGTCTCAAGGTCGACAATGAGGACCTAAATTAGGCCATGAATTAATATCTTTTTAGGACTAAACATTTTGATTGACATATTTTTTTTGTTCCAAAATCGAAATGTTTGAATATCGAACCTTGACGATGGGATGCAGAAGGTGGACGTCTAGATTGAGGCAGTCCGAGTAGTGGATGAAGACCCCCAGGATCTTGTCCTGCTGCTGCTGCTGCTGCTGTCTGTTGTTGCTGTTCTTCTCGGAGGCGGCTGCAGCAATAGCGTTGACGTCCTCCTTGCTCTTCCTGCTGCCGCTCTTGCTCCTGCTCCTGCCGCCGCTGCCCTTCCTCCTCCTGCCGCCCTTCTTCTCGCTGATGTTGCTGTTGCTGCTGTTGTCCTCGTCGTTGTTGGCTGTCCCCGCCTCGCTCTCGTCGTGGGATCTGTTGCTGCTGTTGTTGTCTCTGCTGCTGCTGCTGCGACGTCGGCGGCGACTGCTAGGGGCCATCTTTTCAGAATTTCCCTCCCAAGACGGAATGAAGACAAGGCTCCCAAGAATGTTTCCTCTTCTTCGGCCCCTCCATATGTCAGGTATTGTTGGACCTGTAGGGAAGGGCTGTTGTAAGAGCCCCTCCTCTCATGAAGGTGGGGAAAGTTGTGGCTTGGACAAAAAGTGAGAAAGGCATTCCGGGAGGAGGAGAGGCTGCGGAGTAAGGGCCGGGAAAGCAGCTCTCTCTCTCTCTCTCTCTCTAGTAATCAATACCAAGCAAGTGTTTTGTATGTACTGTACTGTACTGTACTTCATGCACTTGCATGCAGCCTAAGGGAGGGGAAATATAGGGCGGAGGGAAAAATCCGCGTTTTTTCGCGGAAATATTTAGATGAGAGTTGAAAGCAGCAGCTCTTAGTATTGAATTGCAGCAGTTTAATAAAGAAACGAGCTTTGCGAATATCGCTTTCCTTTGGACTGCAAGTCGTTTATTATATTCTTTTTATCATAGTTGTCCATGGAGGGGGGGGATCCTCAAGCAAGATCTTGCCACCTTTGGCTTTTCGGTTTTTCTGAGCAAAATCCCAAAATTTCTTTGAGAAAAGGGGCAATTTATATAAAAAAGACAAAGAAACTGACCAATATTGCTACGAATATTACCCACAGGGCCCATGCAAAATTTGGTTGGAATCCATCCAGTAGTTTGGGCTCCAATTCCGAACAAACCCTACATAGTTGCCGGCAGGAACTCATTTTTCCGACAGGAATTTTTTGGGAATTCGAATTCCTGAGTAAAATTCCCAACCGTCCCAGTTGGAAAGGACCAAAAACTGGCGTACGGCGGAAAGAGATTTTTTCCTGTTGGTGAGGAACCTAGGCAAGATTTTTTTGGTGATTTTTGGCCACCACCTGGTTCTTGACCAACAGTACCAGATATTGTCACTGGTGTATGGCACCGCGGGTGTGTGGAACACCCTCCACACCCTGAAGTAATTATCTTCTGGCACCAAGGCAAAGGTGAACAGAAGAAGTCAAGTTTGAGCCGGCCTTCCCCAGTTCAAAGGACAAGCTCTATATGGTATTAGTATGTATGCAATAAATATTTTTGTTTAATTCCTGTCAAAATCCGCGGGAAGCACCAGGGAAGGGCCCACCCAGCTAGTAAAAGCAGCTTGGGTTAGAACGGTATAGCATCAGGAAATTTGCAAATTTCCGTCGAGCCTCAATTAGGCCCACTTTCTAAAAAAGGCCGTGGGCTGCCTATGAAAGGCCACAAGCTTGCCTGGTGGCGATGGAGTATGTTACCAAGCTGTAAAGCTCCTGTAGTGGGTCTGTAGCAAATGAGAAAGGGTTGTAGGTCAAATATAGACAGGAAAAAGTGTTGTTTCCTGCCTTTTTCCAGCCATTCCAGGCACCTACTGGGTTTGTGGGAGGTCATATGTACCGGCGGGGAGAAACAGACAGGAAATAAAAATTTTCCCAACGTGCCTCCAACGGGAACAGGTCAGCGGGAACTGGTTGGTTACCAGACAGGAAGGTAACACCTATCGTGTTTTTTCCCGTCAAAAATGACTGAAATTTTGATGCGACTTACTATATAAGAATATGTTTTTACCCGTCGGCAACTATGTAGGGAACATACAAACAGACAGACAATATTCTTTGAAATCGACTCCGACCTGACTCGACCCGAGTCAGACTTTCAGAAGATTCAGAGTGAATCGGGTCGAAAATTCCTGCCCCTTGCCCACCTCTAGATCTGACTATAAAGAGCCCCCGCCTCCGGATTCCATTGCATTGTACGAAGTTAATTTGCCAGATCCCCCTTCCCCCTAGCCTTCAAAATCGAGACCTACTTGAGCACCTATGCATCTCTATGTTTACAGTAGTAGTACCAGCAGCAAAAGCAGCAATAGCAGCAGCTACAACAACAACAACACTAGCAACAGCAATAACAACAGAAACAGCAGCAGCAATAGCAGCAGCAACAGAACCCTACTTAATTATTTTTTGTCTGAAAAATGTGCCGTACAGAGGGGAAATTGCAGTGTGTATTTCTCCGTGAAAGTGAATTAATTGTTGTTGTGAAAGAGGCTCTTCGGCATCTGTTTAAATTTCCGCCATGAACGTCTCTTACTCTCCGTCTCCGCTCTCTGACCCGCTCCGTGGCCCGGCGGTGGGAAGGAAACTAAGCGTCTCCGCGGACTACGACGAAACGACGGAGGAGGAGGAGGAAAACGTGGGCGCGGGTTCTGAGTTGGGTGGCTGCGTCTGCATCGAAGGCGGCGGCCGGGACGACGACCCCGACGACGTCTCCCTCTCGGACTACGACCTCCTGCGCCTGCGTAACATCGCCGAGCGCCAGAAGCTCTGGGAGGCCCTGAAGCGCGAGGCCGGCGAGGTGGCGAGGGCCATGAAGAGGTCCTCCAGGAGGATCGCCGCGCAGAAGGCGGCCGCAGCCAGGAGGGAGGCAAGGCAGAGGAAGAAGAAGCTGGCGACGGCAGACAGGGAGCAAAGGAGGAGCAAAGCAGCCGTTGCAAACAATGCGGACAGCAAGGTCAAGGCACTCACGGACGTGGAGCGGAACGAGCCAGTCCTCACCAGGTCCAGGGCGATGAGAGGTAGGGCCAACATCAAGCCTGCTACTGCACCAGAGAGGGTTAATGTTGACACCTCCCAAGTGAAAGAGGAGCCGCAGTACGACCTGGGAGACCTGGTCAAGATGAGGAAGAGGAAGCCGCAGAATATTGCGCCCAAGCTGGAGGAGGACTCCTCCGCTGCTCCCCTGGACGATACCACCTTGTCCAGGGACTGCGAGTTCAAACCCGACACCGCTGACCTCCTTCGCTGCGGCAGCCAGAGCCAGAGCAGCTGCGACGACGACGAGGAGGAGAGCGACTTCGAGGTGGAGGTGGAGGAGGCAGAGCTCATTGAGATCAAATCCCTCTGCAAAGACGTCCTAAAGAGCGTAAGGGTTCTTGACACTAAGGTGTGCTAGAAAGAGAAATGTGCTACAAGACACTTTTTTCATTTCTTGTCTGCTCTGCCTTATTCCTAACTAGTCGGTAAGTTAGGGAAGTGCAAAAAATGCAGTACGTAAGTGCTGCACGTGCCGGTACTTTAAAGAAAGGCGAGATTCCTGTAGCTTTCCATGGGAAGACAGTGGGAACGTTACTTCTGCACAGACGCGCTTCGAATTTCCCGGTGAGAGGCGGCTTTCAATGTCGGACGCACGGACCAGTCAGGTGGGTTCTTTTCTCCTCCAGGGATGATCGAAGCTCCATGTCTACAGGAGTGCAGGAGTAAGCTGCTGACACACAGACGACCTACCGGGCAAAAAGGGGGCATCTCAAGTTCTCAATAACAACACATAATAAAGGTAAGAACAGGGTGTATCACCTGCTTTTTCTCTCTCTTTTACCACTTACGAAACGAAATAGGAATAGGGCATACTTTTGCTCTACTGGATCGACTGGTGCCTCTGCCTTCAATCTACTGCACCCAATCGTGCCCACACGTGTGTTCACAAAGACCCTCCTCGTTCTTCCCAGCAGAGCACAAAGCTTTACTACGATGATCTAGGGCCGGTAACGAGACGGTCTTGAAACATGACGAGACGAGATGAGACCGTCTCGATCTCGTCTCGTGACTTTGTTTCGCGAGATGGTCTCAAAAAATAAATTTGGTCTCGGTCCAAAAAAAGCCCCTTCAAAAAGCAATAAATGAGTTTTTTTAAAAGATGCATTTTTACGGTGTCTTGAATCTATTCTCGTCTCGTGACTTTTCGTCTCGAGACAGACCGAACGAGACCGTCTCGTGTCTCGTGTCTCGTCTCGTGAGTCGCTGTCTCGATCTCGTCTCGTCTCGTGACTTCCGTCTCGTTACCGGCCCTACTACTATCATTCTCGTACATTTTTCTTCTTCACTGGCAAACTGATAAAAGTCCTTCGATCCGCGATTTTCTGTACACATGTACCGTTGTTGCAGTCATTCCGTACCGAAGGGTCCACGTCTCGTGTGCACTGTGCAGGTCTGCCGATCGGAGAATTAAAAATCAGGAGAACAGGACAACGCTTCTCATCGGATGGATAACATTGTAAGTCTTGAATACTTTCGAAACATACTAGTGTTGTATGTGTTCCTTTTGTCGGTATGTTCTGTAGAAAATTTCTTTTTGAGGCAGTGTTTTACCTCTATAGTCGTTGGTGTGATGTGTTGCGTGCTTCGGAATTTCATTGGCATTTGTACGTTTAGCTCATGAGGTGATGGAATCTTGTTTCATACACTTGCTTGTCTCTTCCTTCCCAAACTCGGAAAACAGGTCGCTTGATCAAAGATGGGAAACTACATTGTGAAGCAGGCACGTATTTATTTTGTGTCAAGTTACCTACTTTGTGCAGACTAACACCATCTGATTGTAGTCAAAAGAGTTGGGAAATGATGAACCTTTTTTCCTTGTCCTCTTGCAGAATGTCCCCCTTGCCGTTGGCGCGGGCGTGGTGGTGGTGACTGCCCTGCTGGCCAAGCTGTACCTCTCCTCCTTTGCTGGCCAGAGGAGGAAGAAGGGCCCGGTGACTCTGGTCGACCCAGACACCAAGTACTCGCTTAAGCTGATCGACAAAAAGGTGATCAGCCACGACACGAGGCGCTTTCGCTTCGCCCTCCCCTCGGACAAGCACGTTCTGGGCCTCCCCGTCGGGCAGCACATATATCTCTCGGCAAGAATCAACGGACAGCTCGTCGTCAGGCCGTACACGCCCACTACCAGCGATGAGACGCAGGTATGTTAAAATTAGGGGCTGAACCAAGTCTGGACTCGGACTTGAAGACTCGAAGGCTCTGCCCTTTTTTGGAGACTCGGACTCGACTCGGACGCGAAAGTCCGGACTCGAAGAGACTCGCGAGTCCAAAATTGTAGCTTCTTTAAAAAAAGAGTTATGTAATTATGTTAAAAAATACAGAGATAATGTTGCAGAAATATAGTGGAAGTAAAAATAATTGAAAACTTTTGTCATTTCGTTTCCCACATTCTCGTAAATTATTTATTTTTTCATTGTAGTTCGGAAATTTTTGGGGCTCAGACTCGACTCGGACTCGAAATTTTTGGAATCGGCTCGGCTCAGACTCGAATTTTTTGGGCTCAATCCGGCCCTAGTCAAAATTTGTTATTTCGACAGCAAATTTCCCAATTCAAAAAGTGTTGTGGTTAAAAAAATTAAATACGCAATATTTTTTGAGAGTGTTGATATGAAATTAGGGGTGCATAGAGGTTTCTCAAAAATTAGCAAAAGTGTGGGCTTCATTCAACGGATGATTTGCTGGTGGCCAAAGACCCGTGGTCATGAAAGAACGCCATGAAAAGTGTCCAAGCTGCAAAGGCAAGGTTTGGTTCCTAACTTCCTATGCTTATATCTTAAGCTCATATCCCAACTAATAGGTGTTCCAAGTCGTGATGATGCGTCAAGCCATGGACTGCAAAATCCCAAGTCAAGCAAGGTGTCACAAGATACTAACTTTGAACAAGGCATTTCTATCCCAGCAGTTTATGTTCAAGTTGTGACGTTATGACCCTTGATTTGAACCTGTCAATACAAATATACAAAAAACACATTATTTTTTCCACCTGTCTTTTTCCTCCAGGGCTACATGGACTTGGTGATCAAGGTTTACTTCCGCAACGTCCACCCCAAGTTTCCAGACGGCGGTAAGATGTCCCAGCACCTGGAAGAGATGGAGGTGGGTAAGGACAGCATCCTGGTGAGGGGGCCGAGCGGGCTCCTGGAATACCAGGGATGTGGCGCCTTTGACATTAGGGCAGACAAGAAGTCCCCACCAAAGAGGCTCAACGTCAAGAAGGTCTCAATGATTGCAGGTATGAAGAGATAAATGCCTAACAATTGTAGGGCAATTATTTTTTGCCAGCTAGTGAATTACGAGTCTATTTAAACTTTCAGTTAATTGTCGCCATCCTTTCCCCAGGCGGCACGGGCATCACCCCAATGCTTCAGTTGGTCCGCGACGTGTTCCGCGATGGCAACGACGGCGCCGACCGCACCCAGTTGGCACTCCTCTTCGCCAACCAGACCCCTGAGGACATACTCCTAAGGAACGAGCTGGAGGAGCTCCAGCGGAAGCACCCGGAACAATTCAAGTTGTGGTACACGGTTGACCGACCGGGGGAGGACTCCAACTGGAAGTACAGCACTGGCTTCGTGAGCGAGGACATGATCCGGGATCGCCTCTTCGCCCCCTCAGACGACCACCTCGTGCTCATGTGCGGTCCCCCGCCCATGATCAACTTCGCCTGCGTGCCAAACCTGGAGAAACTCGGCCACAAGGAAGAGACCAGGTTCGCCTACTGAGGAGGGAGCATACCATGCAACAAACAAACAAAAATCGTAGCAATTTTCGTCGCACCTAAATACACCTATTTTATGCCAGACAATATTTCTGCTTTTTTCCCCCTTCCGAGATGCAAACGGGTTTTTTGGAATGGTGGAAATTAAATATTTTTCTCTTCTCATCACAGTGTCAAGGCAAGCAAAACGTTCCAATGGTTCAGCCATATCTACTTTGTTTAAATTCGTGGTCCCTTGTTAAGTTGGTCTAAAGTATGTAATGAGTATGCGCCGATCAATCACAGCAGCTTGTCCCAATTGAAGTCCTCCATGTTGAAGTCGTCGTCCGAGTCTTGCAGGCTTGGCACCTGCTTGTGAAAAGGGAAAACTGAACATAAAAGAAAATACTAGGAATGATGGAATTGTGAATCTCACCATGAATTCGGTCCCTCCCCTGATGATGGATCTGCAGGACGATGACCTCCTCCTTCCAGAGTTGAAGACGACGTCCTTTGACCCTCCTCCTTCGAAGATGTCGCTGGGATTCACACAGAGGTCGACGCCGGGGGAAGAATCACCCAGGGTAGTGTCCTGCAGTTTCAAATCAAGATTCAGAATCCGACATCTAGATATTTAAACTATCTGGGCCCGCTTCGCTGGTCCTGTAAACTGTAAACTGCCGATCGGAGCGAGGCCAGTCAACGGGCTGGCCTCCAACGAGTATATAGGGACGCGAAGCGGCCCGCACCCAGCTAGTACATACATATACGCCAAATCTCTCTATATATAAATTTGGTGTGTCTGTCTGTCTGTCTGTCTGTCCTCATTTTTCACCAAAACTATGAGAGATGGACCCTACAACCCATATATATTCTAAAAGGGCATGGCCCAAGGATGGTTTCTGTGACATAAAAAAATGGGTAACTCTGTGACCAAAACTGTCTATCTTGAAGATGCCCACCCTGAACCACTATATAGCCTCCTTATGGATTTGTATTAAATAAATATTTTGGTTGTGTGAAATGAAAGTGTATCAAATTCAAATTTTAATTTTTAAAAAAATCTTTTCCAACATGTAGGAAATAAAGGTGTGCGGAGGCAAAATTTTGAGCAATAAACTTTCACGAAAAAAATCTGGAGACACCGAGTATAATTTTGGAAAATCTCAAAAAATCCAAACTTTCACCGTACAGGGCCAGGACGGAGGGCGAAATCCTTTTGCGGCCCCTTTTGCGCATTTTTTTAATTAAAAAAAAACCAATTTGGATACTTTTCAATGGGCGGAGCAGAGCAAGGCCAGTCAACAAGCTGGCCAGCCTAGCACCCTGCTAGTTTCCCAATAAATTCAGCGTGTTTTTATTACCATGATGAGGTGATCATCGACCTCCATTCCGGTCTTTGTCGAAGCAGCAGCCGCGGCGGCGGCGGCGGCCGCGCTCCTGAATTGCTGCCCGAGGAAGAGGTTGATCGGGGGGAGGGTCGGCCGGGATGAGGAGGATGAGAAGGGCGGTGGAGGAGAAGTGGAAAACATCCCTGGTGGAAAAGGCAACTTGTATTGATCGGGCAGTTGGAGATTATTGTTGCCGTGTTCACCAGCTCCGTCTCCCTCCGTCATCATATTGAGCATTGTCGACGAAGAGGCTCCCTCCTCCTCTCCCAGCGGAGTCGGCGGCCGACGGAGCACGGTGGCCACCACTGCGGCGTCGGCGGCCCCCTCTTCAGCATCCTGCTGCTGGAGGAGCGAAAGTCCGTTTTCGACGCAATCGGGCTGTTGCTGCTGCTGCTGTTGCATCATGAAGTTGTTTTCGCTTTCACTCGATCTTTGGGTTTGAATGGCGGCTCCTCCGGCGGTTGGTGTCGGAAGGGACACTGATTGGGTCAGAGTGGAGGTCTGGAGAAAAAATAAGTATGTTTTTAATTCGTATGCAGATTGCAGGGTAATATTGGCTTGCAGGATTGCAGCTGTAAAGAAAAATATTTGAGGTGCAAGAATTTATTTGCCTCTAGTTGAGTCTGCTCCTGAAGACCAAAGGTTGCTGTTCCTGCTGGAGCCTGCTGCTTCGCTCCTTGAACTAGGAGATTGCCAAAGAACTCTTTTAAGTCACCAGCACCGTCTTTCTTTGTTTCCGTGCCGAGCTGGGTGAAGGGCACTGGCGACAGCTTTGTCAGATTAGGCAAAGTCTAAAACAAGAACAGACTCTGTTCAAAAGGTCTGCGGCGGGATTTGACAAAGTTTAAAAAGTAGGTGGTATTGGCATCTAAAGATTAAAAGTCAAATTTGACCCACAAGGAGTG
>JAAUYJ010073926.1_pt1 | contig 12473 bp, 12 predicted proteins | sample 7278031 | NCBI WGS metagenome assembly JAAUYJ01 (sample SAMN14350222, study PRJNA611818) | marine sediment metagenome | isolation source: surface marine sediment (1.8m) | place: French Polynesia: Moorea | collected 2018-08 | reverse complement strand
CGAGCTTCCCCGTAAAACCGGGAATATAAAGTCTCGGAGAAAGTGCGAACCTTGGACGTCATCGCTGCTTCGTTGCATAATTTGCTGTCATGGAATGACGATAAAAGACACTGCGGAAATGTCTCGCGTTGAAACGCAACACGACTTATCCGTCTTTTCCTCCCAAGGGCGGAATCCCCTAAAACGCAGTGGCAGTAGAAGAGAAGGCTCTTTGAGTAGAAAGTTGGGAGGGGAAAGAGCCTTCCTGGCCTGGCCACCAGCTCGACAATATTGGTCTCTCTTGGGGCGTAGCGGAAAGGCTCCTAGTACAGGGATGGGGTCTGGGTGCGAAAGAGAGCCCGGAAAGTGTGTCAAGGATGAACGCGTGGTTGGCTGGAAAGCTCAAGAGCCTTGGGGATCGACGGGAAACTTGTGATCGCTCTTGTCACATGTGTGCTCAGATGGATGCAAGGTCGCATATTCGATGTTTGATCTAGAAACTTACGTTTTTGTCCTCCACGAGAGTAGCTACCCGACCCGGCTGAAAAAGAATACAACAGAGGGTACTTTTTAATGCATTGTGACGTGACATGCGAGGCAAAAAAGGCTCCACGAAACGGAACACACTTGGCTTAAGAAGCTAAAAACGTCCCAATGTTTTTTTACCTGCGGCAATGCCGAGCAGGTCATGGAATGCTTCGCGAAGTTTTTTTTCCTCTTTTTTTCCTTCTTCTCCTTCTTCTTGCTGTTGTTGCCGCAGGTCTTCATGCAGATTGAGTTCTTTTAAAAAATAATTTTGGCAGGTCTCACGTTTGCTCAAAACCTTATAGGGCTTCTGCAGCGAAGTCAGCAGGAAAGCAAAGAAAAGTTTATTCGCACGTGATATACAGGGCAACATAAAGTATGGTAAAAAAATGCCAGCTAGCAAAAACGCAGTCATTTTTTGCACGCCCGCCGCCATCATACCCTTTCTCCCAAACGCTCGAGCATAGTAACGGCAACCAACCTAGCTATTGCATCAGCCCAGCTCTCTATTCCCTTGCTTTCCGCATGCCGAAAAAAAATCATTTCTTTTTGCATTTTTACCACTCAGCTTAAAAAACTAAAGAAAAAACACAAAAAGTAAAGTAAAAAACCACATTGTCCCCTCACCTTCTCCTCCGTCCCCCTGTGCGTGGTGTTGCCCTGCCAGAACCTCCTGGAGAAGCCGTCCACGTGCCCCAGCACGCTGTCGCCGTACTCGAAGCCGGGCATCCAGCACAGGGAGCCGTAGCCGAACACCCACAGGCTGTTGTCCTCCTGGTTCATCTTCCCCTTTAGTTTTTGTGAACTTTTTTTTCTTGGAAGAGTGGGGAAAACACTCCCCAATATAAGCGGAGGAAGTGTCTGTTCGGCTCGATTCCTCTTTCCGTTTCAGCCACGAACGGCGTGATCACATTATATAGTGCTATAGGAAGAAATAACGACTGCTGCACTTCCTTTTCCCCCTTTCTCAAAGACACTACTTTCGCGTCCGAGCCATGGGGGACACTTTATAAGGAAGGAGCTCCGCTCATTTTGTTTTTCGCTGGCGCAATTAGGTTTTTTTTCTCGACGCCGGAAAGTACACACTTACGTACGATAGGTGACGTCTTCCTCCAGCGGAGTGCGTTTGACTAAGGCACAGTCAGTCAAGTCAGGCACCCCTCCACATCTGAGGCGTAGGAAGGAGGGCCTGCTGGCCTGTGTAGCTAGGAAGAGGAAGGCAGTTTTAGCTCCTCCTCCACCTACCCTCACCCCCCCCCCCATACCGGAGCGAGAAGGGGGGGGCAGGCGGCTTCCTTCTTTGGCTCAGAACTTCTTTGTGAGCAAGGGAGGGTTGTAGTGGTGGACCCGAGCGCGCGCGGACCGAGTAGGAGGAAAGCTGTGCGCGAGGATCGAGGCCAGACGACGAGGCCGGGCCGGGCCGGGCCGGGCCGGGCAAAGGCGGACCGAGAGGCTGCTTTTTCCTGCGCTTGTTCCCTCCCTTGCGACGAGGGTTGCTTTTGCGCAAGTATGAAGGGTCCAGACGTCACAGAGCTCCTCCCTCGCAGAAGCAAATTCCCACTTCGGGGAAAGTGTACTCCGCACCGGATGTAGAGACAGAATGTAGCACAGCACCTGCTTTTTCTCCTTTGTGCTAGCGGAGCAGGCAACACTTGGCGATGCCCCAAGGATTTCCTATACCCCTTGCTACTACGATTCGAGCCCTTGAACTATGCGCTGTCCTTCTTTTTCACGTTGTTGTTGCCCAATTTTTGCCCAGACATTGGCGAAGTTTGCCTTATTTTCGCCAGGGTTTCTCTTTCTCCGCACAAGTTTCAGCCCTAAATTTTTATGAGGCGGAGAAAAGGGAATCTTCACGACCCTTCTCCTGCGCAAAGAAGACCTCCTTTTCATCAGACTTTTTGACGGGAGTTGCATGCAGACTGCAGTGTGGTAGAGCAGGCGAGATGGAGGCGGAGGAGTGGAATATCCTTGGCCGCGTTGCCCTGAAGCGGCGGACCAGCCAATGGAAGTCTGGTAGGTGGAGGTGGACTATTGGGACTAAGGTACGAGGGCTCGTGCGGGTGGGGAGAATGGAACGGTAGGCAGACGCAGAAAAGGAGACTCAGGAAGACTACCGTAGTTTTTTTTTGTGCTCCTCCCTTTCCTTGTGCGGTATAGCTTGCGTGAGAGCTCAAATAAGATTTTTGTGCTTTGTCTCTTCGGCGAGTCTTTGGATAGGCCCTGGCAAAAGGAAAGGGAACTCTTGGTCTCAACAAACGGCAAAAAAATAGTAGTGCTCTGGAGTTTTCTTGTTTGGACCTATATTTCGCGGGAAAATGACACGAAGAATGTTACACAAAACAGCAATTTACTATACGCTCCATTTGTAACATTGCACATCAGGAAAACAACTGTGTATTTACTTATAAAGTCGTGTACTTGATAGCAAATTGCAAATGACAAGGTGAAGTAACGATTGCGTTGAGTGTCTTACCTTCATAGATTTTACTTAAGACATTTGCGACGACAACTTGCTCAAACTGTATATAATATCGGCACACCAGTTTGTTTCTTGCTTCAACCGACGGCGGCAATCACAGCTAATTAGACTTCCTCTCTCTCCCCCTCCTGGCCGCCGCCGCAGTCCGGTCCCCCATGTTCATGGGGGCTCCCCCGGGTTTGGTCCTCGGCCGCCCGGGGCCGCGCTTGGCCACCACCAGAGGGGACGACGCCGCCTCTCCTCCCGAGGACTCCCCATTCTCCTGCGCGACTGGGGGACGCGCCGACCCCGCGGCGGTCTTGGCCGCGGACCCCCTAGGACGGCCCCTCTTTCCCGGCCCTCCTCCCCGCAGAGCCCTCTTCCTCTGCCGCTTCGGGCCCAGCGACTCCCCCATGAAGTCGAGCAGCGGCGACGGCGGGCGCGTATGCTCGCGGGAGGAGGAGGAAGCGGCGGCTGTGGCGGCGGCGGGGGAGGAGTGGTCGCTGTCCGGAAACGGGAAGAGCCCCGCGTCCAGGCTGTTCTCGCCGCTCTCCACCACGTCGACTTCCTCCTCCTCCTCCTCTCTGTCCACCTCCAGCTTGATCTTCTTTGCTTCTCCGGCCGACGCGACTCCTCCTCCTCCCGGCGGCGGCCTCTTCATCTCCTTCTGCTTGGCCAGGTACCTCTGCTCGATCTCCTCGTCGTCCAGCAGCAGAGACACCACCTCCTTGGGCCTAAGCTGGTCCGCCGAAGACGACTGCGCGGCGGGAGCCCCGCCCTTGAAGGACCCGCCCTGGATGACCATCCTCTGTATCTCGGACTTCTCCCTGGCGCGCTGCAGGATCCTCTCCTCGATGGTGCCCTTGCAGACGAGGCGGTACACCGTCACCTGCTTGGTCTGGCCCAGGCGGTGCGCGCGGTCCATCGCCTGCTGGTCCACGGTCGGGTTCCAGTCGCTGTCGAAGAAGATCACCTGCATGGAAAAGGGGGGAAAGGGGGAGAAATGAATTACGTTTTTCATAGTCTTTCAGACTATTCATGAAAGAACATTGGCCGACCGCCATGAAGGTTGAATTGAAGGAGGGACTGCGGCTGGACTTCTTGGCGGCGGCGGCGCTCCTGCTACTCCCAGCAATGCTAAACTGTGAGTGAGCACAAAAAATTCCCGGGTGTCAGAAAGAGGTTTCCCACCATTTTCAACCTCGCAGCATGCAGCATGCCGGACAGTTTTGTCAAGTGTCCGAGCAGCCAAGTAAGTTTCTTAAAAAGAGTTTCTAGAGCATCGGAGGATCGTCAATAAAATGCAGCACCCCCCTCCTCCTTCCAAAGGAAGGCCTGGTCTGCTACGTGTCCTTCCATGGCCTGGACGAGGACAAGGAATGGAGGCCGCCGACCAAGCTCTGCGGCGCGGACAACTCGACGAAGGAGGGACAATGCTACATCACGCAGAAGACGTCGAAAAGTGAAAAAAGGCTAATAACAATACTCCCTAATCCCTCTTCTTCTACTTCTACTCCCTCCACTTAGAATTTATCTACGGCTGCGACCACAATGGGACGGAATGCCGTAAGGAGTTGAATTACCATTGCGAGAAACGCAGTTATAGCATACCCTTTCGCGCATCCCGAGCAGCAAAGGGAAACAAGGCCACGAAATGCTGCACTGCGGATTGCTGCAACGATCCCAATGCCTTCAAGGTAGGAGCCAAAAATGAAATGTCTTCCTTTCAACGAGGAGACTTTCCTTTCCTACAGATATCCTGTAGCTGGTGCCGAAATTAAGGCCCTTCCAGATATGAAAAAAATAATGTGCTTTTTGCATAAAAAGATTGAATTACATGTTTCTTTTTTTTCTCGAAAAATACATTGCGTAAGATATTTTAACCTACCGTGTCGGCGGCCGTAAGGTTGATGCCCAGTCCGCCTGCCCTGGTGGAGAGGAGGAAGACAAAGATGTCCGAGCGCTGCTGGAAGTCCGCCACCAAGTCCCGGCGGTCGCTGATCTTGGAGCTCCCGTCCAGCCTGATGTAGGAGTGCTTCCGGTGCCGCATGAACTCCTCCAGCAGGTCGATCATCCTGGTCATCTGCGAGTAGACCAGGACGCGGTGGCCGCCGGACTTGAGCCGCGCCAGAAGGCCGTCCAGGGCGTGCAGCTTGCCAGAGTCCGACACCAGGGCCTGCTTGTCGGGGACGGCGACGTTGGAGAAGCCGTGCCCGGGCCGACAGCCCCACAGGCCGCCCGGCTCGGGGGCCCCGCCGAAGGACAGGCGCAGCCCGAGGCGCCAGGCCTCGTGAGCCCCGGGGCGGCCGCAGTTGAGCGTCTCCCTCGCCCGCCCGCCGGGGCTGGCCGCCAGCGCCGCCGCCCGGTGGGCGTGGCCGCGGTCGCTGGAGTACTCCTCCCTGGCCGCGCCGGCCACGGGAGGGTGGAGGTCGCCCGAGAGGAAGCCGGGGGCCTCCACCGCCACGCACCTCCGGACGAGAGGCTCTCTCGAGTCGTCGTGGCGGATCTCCGGCAGGAGTATCTCGCTTGTTCTACCCTCTTCCCCGCCGCCGTTGAGAATGGGCGGTTCGTTGCCAGTTTCTTCACAGCCATTCATTTTCGCTTCGGGTTTCCTCGTGTTCCTCGACCGAATGACCCGGTGTGCCACTGTCTCCCTCATCACGGAGAGCGTCACGTCCCTGTGGCCCAAGAATGGACGCGTCGCACTGGTGAAAGCCAGGACTTGGCATAACATTCGAGGCCGCAACGAAAAGTCACGGAGATTTTTGTCTTTGCCGAATGTGTCCCTCTGCCGCGAGATCTCTTGACGTTCCGCGCGATCCCTCAGGTGCCCCAGCCTCTCAAGCAGACTCCTGGCCAGTTCCTCCTGCTCTCCCGGCGTCGTGTCGACGATCCTCAGGTACGAGAAGGCGCTCCACCGCTCGTCTTGGTCGGGCACCTCCAGGAAGAGCTTTTCCTGCTCTCGCTTTCGCCTGGGGGACTTCCTGTGGTGGATGGACCGGTGGACGTGCAGGGAGTTGTAGACGGAGAGGCCGTTGCCGAGGTGGTGGGCCAGAGAGGCGTTCGGGAAGAGCGGGCGAGCGAGGAGCTTGGGCAAGACAAAGGCCGGAGGTCGCACGGCAAGAGGAGATCGGACCTCGCGCCGCTCGAAGAGTTCAGGATGGTTACACACCTGGCAAAGACACAAGTTGATCAAAGGGAACAATTGAAATGATTTACACGCAACAGAGAATGAGAAAAATTGTTTGACAACATTGGAGCCAATCGGCCTACGAAGAGAGCCGCCGGTTCGGTGAAGCCATTCGATTTTGATCTGCCTGCGTGATATCCCTCTATCCAGCTATGAACAAAGCTACATAGGGTGTTGCTACAGGCCATAAGAAACACAAAACGTGATGTTTCATTCAAATACATACCTTTCTGAACTGCATGACTAGGTTCATCAGACTGGAGGTGACTGCTTGTGACTGAGACGAGGACGAGGAAGAGGCTGCTCGGTCTCCTTGCTGAAGCAGCTCCTCCACCTTGATTTTCCGCTTGAGGCCCATGTAGAGGAGCTTCTGCCTGATGGTCAGCGGGCAGTAGAGCAGGACCTCCACCTTCTCCGTCAGCTCGTTCTCCACGTCACGCTTGATGCGGCGGAGCATGAATGGCTTGAGGATCATGTGCAGCCGGCCGATTTGTTCTGCAAAAAAAATATATTAGGGATGAATACTATGATATCCCATACGTAAACATTTTTGTACAAATAGAGAGTTAAATTGCGTAAATCGTTTTTCAAGACACAATTTTCACTAGAACTCACTTCTTCAAAAAAATATTGAAATCGTGGTCGTTCGACTTACTTTCGTCGACCTGGCTCTTGGTCTCGGCGCTGGACTCGATGTCCTTTGAGAACCAGTCGTTGAACTCATCGTGGGAGTCGAACAGCGTGGGCATGACGAAGTGGAGGAGCGACCAAAGCTCGGCCATGGAGTTCTGGATGGGCGTGCCGGAGAGGAGGAGCCGGTTGCGGCAGCGGAACTCCAACAGCATCTTCCAGCGCTGGCTGGAGGAGGACTTGATGGCCTGGGCCTCGTCCAGGACGAGGTACTGCCACTTGATGCGGTTGAAATACTTGAAGTCCGTGATGACCAACTGGAAATCAGAATATAAGTACTGTAGAGTTCCAAAGTTTTGTGATTCAACGTACCTGATAGCTAGTGATGACTATGTGGAAGGATGCGTTCTTGGTGTGCAGGTACTTTTGGTCCCAGAAATGCCTCAGGATCTTCCGCTCCTGCGGCGATCCCCAGTACGGGACCACTTTGAAAGACGGGACGAACCGAGACACCTCTTGCTGCCAATTGTGCAGGGTGGAGGCGGGGGTGATGACGAGAAAAGGGCCCCAGATATCTAAACAAAACGGGAAAATAAGTTTGTTAAGAAACACAAAACGGGCTTGATATTGTACTCACTGTATGCCTCTGCGATGTGGGCCAGCATGGCGAGCGACTGCACCGTCTTGCCAAGCCCCATCTCGTCCGCCAGGATCCCGTTGATGCCCTGGTCGTACAGGTCCATCAGCCAGTTCATCCCGCGTAGCTGGTACGACTTGAGGGTGCCCCTGAATAGCGACGGCTGCTCCCTGGACCGGCCTTGGAGCGACTTTTCTCTGGTCTCCTCCAGGCCCCTCTCGAAGGAACCTGTGCGCTCCCTCTGCTTCTCCACGGCTGCGGAGGCGCTGATCTTGGCCGCCTCCTGCGCCGCCGCCGCATCGTAGTCGTCGATCTCGGCCAGCCTGCCCTCCGCCTTCTCCTCCCCCAGCCTGTCCAGGATAGAGGCCTCTTGATCCTCCTCTTCCTTCTGCCCCCCCTCCTGCTTCCCTCCGCCGACCTTCTTCTGAATGAAGTGCGCGTACAGCTCCGTCTGCGTGATGAGGAAGTTTAGCTTCCTCTGCTGCCTCTTTGCCTCCAGCAGCTGCACGTCCATCTTGAGCTGCTCTTCCGCCTCCTTTTCCTGTTGGCGCCTCTGCTGCTTCTCCACCCTGTCGTACCTGCGCCAGTGCGCCTGCATCTCCCTGGTCAGCCGCTTCGCCCTCCAGGTCGTCTCCCTCGCCGCCCGCTGGCTGGCCGTGGCCCGCTGCCGCACCACCTTGGCGCACTCGCGGGCCGCCCGCTTGCACGCCTGGAGGCGCTCCTTCTGGTTGAAGTTCCTCGCCTTCTGCGCCTTGCCCAGCTCCCGCTTGAGCAGGGACAGCCAGCACTTCCTCCGGCGGGCGTTGAGCTGCTCGATGGTCGGAGGCTTGGACGGATCCTCCTCTTCCTCTTCTTCGTCCTGGAAATCATCCATGGCCGCGGCGGCTCTCTTCCTCGACCGCCTGGCGGAGAACTTGCTGAAGACGGAGGAGGGATCGGCGGGGAGCTCAAAGGCCGACGACATGTTGCTCGCGTCGTCGTCTTTGGAGAAAGGTTCCTGCAAGTACAATGACAAATTAATTGTTTCGTTGCATTATAAAATCATTGACAAGAATCTTACATCCCCGTCGATGAAAGCCTTCCTCAGCAGCTTTTTCCTCTTCAAGTGGATCTTCAGAATCTCTTTGACGATTTTCTCCTCGTCCTCGACCTCCTCGTTGTTCTGCTCGTCTTCCTCTTCGGAATCCGAGACTGTCACGCTCCTCAGGTCGATCCTCCTCCTGCAGGGCCTCATCCTGTAGAGCGTCATGGCGTGGCGCTTGGTCACATAGCAGTGGCGAGCCTCAGCGTCAGCGGCAAGGAGCACGTCCTCCTCCTCGTCAGATAGGGAAGGGCTGCGGGGAAAAAATAAGACAATGTGTCAAATGTATTTTGGAGGGGAATTCGCTACAATGCTCACTCTGCTGCGGCAGTCTTGATGGAATTAGCCGCCCTGGCCACGTGATCCACGATGAGGGCCTTCTCCACCTTGAGCACGGCCGGCGTCATGGTGGGCGAGGGGCGAGCGGGCCTCTTCAGGAGGGACCCGGAGCCCCGGGGCGCCTTGCCCGCGCTCCTGGGGGCCGCCCCGGCGGGGGGCACGCCCCGGGCGCCCCCGACGCCCAGGAGGAGCGACGGGCGGTTCGGGGCCATGGGGTCGGCCATGGTGCTCGTCCCGTCGATCGGAGGTCGCCTGACATCTCCCGCGGAGGCCGCCAGAAGGATCCGGGCGGCCTGCCGGGGTCCGCCCGGGGGACCCCGACGCCGCCGGGTTCGCCGAGCCGGGTTTGGCGCCCGGCGAGGTCGCGGACCGGGTGGAAAAAATCCGTTTGTCCGAGGCCGCCGCTGCGTTGCGCCGTCGCCGCGACAATCCAGTAATGGCGGCTTTTTTGTGTCTCGTCCATTGCGAGGGCGACGCCTCCGTTAGCAGAAGAGAGCCGCGAAAGAAGCCCAAGAAACTCCTTTGAGGGCGCCATCACGGAAAGACCAGCTCAGCCAATAAGAGGAGGGAGGCCAGGAAGGGGAGGGGCGAAAAGAGCGGGAGAAAGAGGGCAATAGAGGTCAAAAACGTGGTCCTTAAGGGCAAATAGCCAACAAAAATACACTTGAACAAACTCCACTCACTTCGCCTCTTTTTGTTTACTTTTTGATTTTGACGTTTAAGAAAACTTCGAAAAGTATTTCAACTTTGCACATTTTTTCCCACTTTGCTTCTTTTCCCTTTTCAGTGGGCGGAGAAAAGGAGAAAAGACACTTCGGGGGAAGAGGAAGAACGAACAGAATACCAAAAAATTGATTTAACGACATCTGGCTTAAGTGCCAAAAATAACAATATTCCATTAAAGGAAATAATTCTTGACGTAATTATTGAATATTGAGAAAATAAAACGACATGAGTCGATTCACCAAAAAAAGAATTTTTAACCCATTAAATATGCTTTTGTGTCTGGATTGTGTTTGTTCCCTGTTTTGGTGTTCTGCGTTTTCCAGCTGCCTTCTCTCTTCCTGGAGGAGAAGAGGAGAAGAGAAGAGAGAGAAGAAGAAAAGAGGAAGAGGCAAAAAGAAAAGCTCGGAAAAAACCCGAAAAAGTGGCGAGTGTGTTGGCGCCCCGAGAGCGAGAGTGCCCTCGTCGTCCTCGCCCAGCTTGACCTCCGTCTTGTCCTTGCCCCGGTGTCCCTCCGTCCGGGCCTCCTCCTCCCCGTTCTCCGGGATCCGGTGCAACGGTAGAATCCGTCTCCCTCCAGGCGGCCAAAGAGAAGGACCCAGGTGAGAGCCCAGGCCAGACAACGAGGAGCAAACTGACAAGACAACGTGGCTGGTCTCCATTCGGAGTTCGGAGGCGGCCTCCAGACGGACCCGGCCTACGGTGCGCCGCCAGATCGCTCTATTTTTGACATTGCGCAATCCACTAATTATTGCCTCGAAATCCGCAACCATTCTCTGTGGGTCTCGGGGGTCTTGCCCGTTTTTGCCTCATTTCTTTCGTGTGGGTCTTGTCTTTGCCTCGGCAAATGTTCTTGCTGTTGCCCCTGGTGTTGGGTTCCCCTGGATGGAGGCGGGGGAGAGACAACAGCAGGGGGGATCCCCTTTCTCAGGGGACGGGATGAAAAGCAAACAGACTTGGGGGGACAACCCGAGGAGAGGCCTCCCTGGAGGAGAGCCCGTCTCTCTCGTCTGTCCCCGCCATTTCATGAGTGTGGGCAAGGTTGACATGATGTGACACACACGCGCACAGAGTTTCTTCCTCATCTCGAGCTGTTTCGAAAACAGCGAAGGAAAGGGAGTGACGTGGGGCGAGCGAGGGAGAACACGCGTTAGTGACAGGGGCCCTTATCAAGGAAGCGGCGAGGATTCGCCCGAGCATGACTTTAATCGAAGGGGGACTGGGGGATTTAAGACGTTGCCCCGGGCAATCTTGTACTGCGGCGACCGACCGCCCTGATCTTGGAAAAAAAAGGCCCAGTCGGATAAGAGACCTTTTTCTTCTTCCCTCGCAGGTGATGCTGCACCCGAACCCCTTGAAGCTGGAGCAGGTCAACCAGGAGGCGACCGGTAGGAAAGAGAGCCAGAAGCGACAACAGCAACAAGGGCAGGCGGAGAACCGCCGCCGCGATACCGAGTGCCCCTCTTGCCGCCTGTGGACCGGGGCCATACACCTCGGGTTCGCCGCCTTCGTCGCCTCCCAGGTCCCCCGCGCCCCCACCCGGGCCGCCAGGTCCGCCGCCGCACTCTTCAGCGCCGGTGAGAGCTTTGAAAAACCGTACGTGGCAGTAGCAGCATCGCCATCTCCAGGCCCCCTTTTTCGCCTTTTCGCGGAGCGAGGCCTGTTGAGTGTTGACTCAGGTTAAAGGGATGCAAATGGCATTCATTCTAGAGCTCCCCCTCCTCCTCCCCCTTTCAAAGAGAAAACCCCTCTCTCTTTCCCCAGAGGTGTCTTCTCCTTTTCACGTGGCCTATTGCCAACTTCCTCTCGCTCTCCCTTTAAACACGCAGGGGGACAATGACAGCAAAAGTGTCTCGAAAATGGCGACTTGCTAACGCTTCAACTGCCCCCACTTTTTATCTATGGGATTTCGGTCGTTGGGGAGAACCCCATTACCCTCTCCATTATAACTTCTTTAATGGGAGGAGGTGCTCAGCTCTCAACTTTTGGATCAAAGGTCCTAGCTAAACATCTACTAGAATGTTCCCCTCAAGATAGAAGTGAGGAGAAAGGGGAAGGGGGGAAAGAGAGCGGAAAATATGCCTTGAGGGAAGGCCTCCAGGGCCGGAAGCGACTACTGGGCCCAGCTTTCCTTAGATACACGGCTGAGGAGGGGCGGCTTCATCAGCCAGGCCCTTCTTCTGCTTCCACTGAGCCCCCTCTTCCTCCTCCCAGGGGAGTGGAGCGAGCGCGGTCTTCAGAGTAGGGATGAGGAGAAGGAGAAAGGGCGGAGGAGGAAGAAAGCAGAAGAGGAGGGAAGGAACTTTCAATGTCATCTGCCTCGCTCTCTCCCCGCCCATACCCCCACCTCCCCCTCCCACGTCGTCTCTGGAGAAGGGCGGTGGCAGGGCTAGCTGCAAGGCGCGGCCACGGCTTTTATGTACACGCACTGTTTTTTAGCCGGCAGGGTAGAAGAAAAGTGTACAGAGAGAAAGAGAAAAAGGGCAGTGGGAGGGAGAAGGAAAAGGAAAGAGGAGCGTTTATGACCCACCGAGCAAGTCAAGAGGACACGAGCGGACAGGGTTGGAGGGAAGAGGAGGAGGGGCCCCCTCTCCGGAGAAAGAGAATGGTGAGACGACGACGGCCTCGGTCCTCCCACTCCTCTCCTTCCCTATTCTTCCACACCGTTGACTCTTTATTGCTAAGGTCCAAGGAGAGAGGAGGAAAAGGGAAAAGTTCTTTTGCTTGTTTGTAGTTGGGGCGGAGCAACGAAAACAAGTGCAAGGTTCTTTTTCTCACGAGAAAGTAAAGAGAGAAAATATTCGAAAGCTCCTCACTCAGAGTCTGGAGGACAGGAGCAAAGTTAATTTTTGTTTGTCCTCCTTCTCTCCCCCCCCCCCGCTTCGGCACACACATTGGAACAGGTGTT
>JAAUYJ010163706.1_pt1 | contig 12482 bp, 8 predicted proteins | sample 7278031 | NCBI WGS metagenome assembly JAAUYJ01 (sample SAMN14350222, study PRJNA611818) | marine sediment metagenome | isolation source: surface marine sediment (1.8m) | place: French Polynesia: Moorea | collected 2018-08 | reverse complement strand
CTCCGACAGCCTCTGCACCAGGCGCGGGCCGAACTGGGGGTGCCCGAACAGCACCTGCAGCAGGCGCGCCAGGACCATGGCGGATCGGTAGGCAGGGACGAGATCGGGGAGACCGTGATCGTCAGGTCGGTCAGGTCTGGTGCGAGAGTGCGATGGCAGCGATGCGAAAATACGATACGAAGTCGAAGTCGAAGTGTATTTTGTTTGACAAGGACAAAATGTTGCAATCAGCGGCAATCAGGTGATAGCGCAACATTTGAATGGGTCACGAAACTTTTCCGAGCCTTGCTTTGTGGAGGAAAGCCAAGAAGACTTGTCTTCTCAAGGTGTCTTGAAAAGGGAAGGAAAAACATGTCTTATGATTTCATACAATAAAAGGTACTGGTAAAGATTGGTGGACCCTGGCAGTGAGGGTCCACCAAACTTTTTCTAAGGTATAAAAGATGTGACCAGATATACAAATAGTTTTTCTAAATTTAATCTAACTTAACCTAACCTAGGTATATTCTAGCCAATAATGACAAAATTACCTTTTTAATATACCAAAATGAGCGGGAAATTCTTTTAAGTTGGTTATATTTTCATATTATTGATACCTGTCTCCCCGGTCATTGTCTATGAATCGCGGGAAAAGAAGTGTCTTTTTTGGTGCCTTCAGCTGTTCCCATAGAGGAGACGGGGGAAGGAGAGTAGAGACGAGAGACGCGGCACCAAAACGCGTTCAGCGACTCAGCGAAAAAGAAGCGAATCGAAGCGTCTTTTTGGCAGGGCCACTTTTTTAGCGAGAGTGGAAAACAAAGAATTTGCAAACCGCCGCAAAGCAAAGAAGCAAGAAAAGGCTTCCAAATTCGTCCTTGGGTTCCTTCGCTTCGCTCGTGGGTCGGGGTCGGGAACATGGACGGGCAAAAGGACCCGGAGGGATCGCCCGGAGGGGAAGACGCCGCCGCAGGGATCGCCCCGGAGGCCCGGACGGTCGACGCGCCCGGAGGGGAGAACTTCGACGAGGTGTTTGAGCGCAACCTGGCGGCGGTGGAGGAGGCCAGGGAGAGGGCGCAAAGGGAAGGCCAGGAGGTGGTCAGGGGCATCCTGGAGGACATCCTGACAAGGGTCATCCCTGATGAGGAGGATGGACAGGAGCAACAGGTAGAGGAGGAGGAGAAGGAGGAGGGAGTGCAGGATCATGACGCTGTGCCCGACGACGTGTTCGCCCCTGAGGAGGTGGACATTGACGACGAGGTTGTCTGCGACGACGTGGTCATGGACTGCGTGGAGGAGGACGGGCCGGGGCCGGCCGCGCTCGCCGAGGACCCCTCATTCAAGGCGGAGGAGGAGGTGGACGCGGACGAGACCGAGGTCGACACCGGCGTGGAGAGCCTGAGCAAGGCCGTGGACGAGATGCTGGCCGACCTGGGCAAGGAGCCCAATCCTCCCCCTCCCTCCGTCCTCCCTGACTCCCCGTCTCCCCTTGTTCCCACCATCGCCAGCGTGGAGGGAGGGGTCCTCATGGAAGAGGAGGAGGATTCGCTGGGCAAGGACGGGACTGACGAGCCACTGCCGCCCACGCTGCAGCCTGAGACAGAGGCCGGGCTGGATCCCCTGGCCGCCGCCGCCGCCGCCTCGACCTCAGAGTCACCCGAGACGGGCCTTGTCCTCTCCTCCGTGGAGGAGGCGCCCTCGCTGACCCTTGCCACCGTCTCTCCCACCATGGATGGAGTGTCTGCCGCCACCGCATCCTCCTCCTCGCTCGTAGCCGCCGTGCCCCCGAGGCAGGTGGCAACAGTGCACCCCATGCAGGGCGGAGGGGCCAGCGAGGGCATACAGCAGCAGCAGGAGCAACAACAACCGCTGCCGCCTTCCTCCGGCGGCCTCAGATTGAGGAACTTCGCCGTGGACCCGGCGCATAATTCGGAGCCCGCCGGAGGGGGAGACGCGGTTGAGGCCGGAGAAGAAGAGACTCGGAGGGACTCTCGGGACTCGGACAGCCCGGAGGTGATTCTGTCGACGTGGCACATCGCAGAAGCCGCGCCTCCCGCATCGCAGCAGCAGCAGTCAGGAGGGGCCAATTCGAGGTCAAACAGCAGCAGCGATGGCGGAGAAAACATCACCTACTTCGCCGACGCCGTCAAGAGCCTCACCTACAGATACGTTCTGCTTAACAGCCAAAAGGAGGAGACGAAGTAAGCAGTTCTGTTATACTTTGATTATTCATTTGTATAAGACATTGTCTTTTCCCCGAAAGCTTCCTGGTTGTGTCGTCGTCGCACAAGCTCATCTTCAAGCTGTTCCTGCCCGAGAGTCTGGCCGAGGGCCTTTCCTCCGACGACGCTGGCTGGCGCGACGTTGGATACTCCTTCGTCCCGACTGAGGGCCGCCCCACCGACCTCAGGCTCAACTTCCGGCACCACTTCGGACTCACAGTGCAGGCAAAGCTGCCAGAGCACTACACGGATGTCCTCTCGCTCATCGATCGAAAGTCGCCCTTCATCCTCTCCAACCCCAGGATCAGCCTCATCAACGAGGAGTGCCTCAAGCAGACAAAGGTGAGATTGAGAAACTTATAGTCGTGACTCGTGACGTGACTCTATTTGTTATCCTTCCTTTTTGTCTCTCTTTGCAGATACCTTTCTTCGCGTACGTAACTGAGAAACCCAGCGACGCCCTTCACTGCGTGGAGGTGAGCAAGGACCGCAGCGACCTTGTCAAGTGCTACCACCACATCACCACCGCGCTCAACATGGGCAAGCGCTACGCATCGGACGACATCAGGAAGAAGACGCTGGCGCACATCTGGGCTTACGTCAGGAGACACGGGATGGCGGCCGCTGATCCGGCAATGCTGGAGAGCGCCATCTATTCGCTCTCTGGGCGTCTCCTGCAGGTATGACGTGCATTTCGCAAAAAAATTGTTTCTACCGGCAGTCATTAAATCCTTATCACATAAAAACGCTCACTACTGGTAATAGTCCTTAATGCTCAAACGTACTGTGTCTATCATTCAAGGATTTTTATCATGGAAACCATTTTTCAGAAATACAAGGACTTGCTGGACGCCCAGCCTGAGCAGTACATGGACTACTTGCACCAACAGAGGACGCCCAGATCCGGGCAGAGGAATCAACAACAGCCTCAGATTCAACAACAGCCTCAGATTCAACAGCAGCTTCAGATTCAACAGCAGCCTCAGATTCAACAACAGCCTCAGATTCAACAACAGCAGCAACCCCGGGTACAACAACTTCCTGTGCAGCCCCAGCCCCAAGCCCAGCCACTTCAGCCACCGCAATTTTCCTCGAGAACGTATGAAAGAACGCGAAGGATATTTACGGCTGCGAGCCCGAGCCAAATGCCGCCGACGGCGAGTTCGCTCGCCTTAGTCCCATCAAGTGGAGCGGCCGCCGCCGCCGTGTCTTCATCTCAAGAAAGCGGCGTCACGATGACGCTGTCGCCGGCGGTGGCACAGCAACAGCTTATATCGGCGCTTCAGGGACAACCTGCGGTGGCGGCGCCGAACAACCAGCAACAGCTGGTACCTATGGTAGTGCAATCAACCTCCACCCCTGGCATCTCTATCTACCGCCTCACCACCGCTAACAGCAACGCCGCCGTTGGCAATGTCGGTACCCCGCAAGGAATGATCGCTTTGAAAAATGCCTCCGGTCACACGATTCACATCCCGCAGGCGGCGCTGCAACCGCGACAAGCCAGTCAGCAGCAGCAGCTCCAGGTGCGGCTGCCACTGTTGCAGCAGCCCACTCGCCCACAGCAGCAACAGCTTCAGCAGCAGCAGCAACAACAGCAGAAGCCTCCCGCCCCCGTCCAAGCCGCCCATCCGACCGAGAAGATCCAGTTGCCCAACCTGGTCCAGCAGCCCCGCGTGGTTGTGCCGGCTCTGTGCCCCTTCTGCAAGATGGCCTTCCAGAGCCTGAGGGACAAGGCCTTCTACCTGCATGTCGCCGTCTTCCACATGCCAAAGCTGACCGACCTCACCCCTTGCGACATCGCCGGATGCAAGTTCAAAATCACCAACCGCGTTGAGCACGTTGAACACATCAGCCACCACACGGACGGGAGCGACCGGCACTTTGCCAACGGACTCGTCAACCTGCACGACCACTACTGCAACCCTGCCGCCTGGCCCAACGTGGCAGAGATGATCAGGTCGGGTGGAGACCTGGGCATTAACAACGAGTGCCCCTTCTGCCGCGCCAGGATTGAGGGGAGGGAGCCGATGCTGTACCACCTGACCATGAAGCACTTCCACCGCATCATCCGGGGCAACCTGATGGAGCAGTGGAAGTGTACCTTCTTGTCGTGCGCCGCCAGGATGGCCAACGCGGAGGAGTGTGTCATGCACTTGGGCGTACATCACGCGCTGGCAGAGGTGCTGTTAAAACGCCAACCGGAGGCCGCCTCGGACGTGACTTGCCCCTACGGCAGCTGCAGCCTAGGCCTCAACGGCCTGAGCGCCCTCGTTCGCCACGCCGTCGACGCGCACTGCAGGGAAGGGCTGCTGATGGAGGTGCGCAGGCTGCAGGAGGTAAAGGGGGTCCCGGCCGAATCGTGCCCGGTCAGGGGTTGCAAGTACGTCTTTGGCCAATTGGACGGAGGGGAGCAGCTGGCCATGCACTACGGGATCCGTCACGGGGCCGCCGTCGACCTCATGCTTGGCCAGAGGGAGGTGGCGTCAAAGATGGGGGCGCTGTCCGACGCCTTCCGGAGGGTGAGGGGCGCCTACACTGGCGGAGCGGCGCACTACTTCTGCGAGCTGTGCAAGAGGGAGGGCAAGCGGACGGTCTATCCCTGCTATAGTCACAAGGATGCCCTACTCCTTCACCTCTCCTTCGTCCACCTCCTTAACCCTCTCAGGGTCCACTTCGCACAGAAGCTTAACGACGGTCGTGGCAACTGCAAGGAGTGCCAGAGGGAGGTGCGGCAGGGGAGTTGGGCGCCGCACGCGGGGGTCGTCCACGGAATGGCAGAGAAGCTGCTGGCCAATGAGCTGAAGAAGGGCGCTGGCGAGGAGCAGGAGCAGCAACAGCAGTCGACGGCGGCACATCAGGGAAGTGTTGCCACTCTGTCGTCGGCCCCTCAGGAAGCAGGGTCTCGTGGTGCGACGGAAAAGAACACTCCCAAGGCAGGAACTTTCAGCGACGCCTTCCCGTACGGTATGTCGCCCGGTGTTCAGAAGAACTCCAAGCCCTGCCAATGGAAGCCGGCTGCGAGAGACATTGGCGGCCTCGTCCATCACCTGGTCTCCCAGAGGTCCTCCCACAGGCTGCAGCACTCAGTCGGCTGCCGGTGCTGCCCTGACTTCACCTTCAAGCCAGAAGAGATGGTGGCCGAGGGCATAGTGGCGCGGCGCCTCGTGCTTCACACAGTATCCAAGGCGCACCTCTTCAACAGGTGGAGGATGAGGCACAAGCAGGTATCTTACAGAGTCACTCATTAGTCGTTCTTCCCTACGGTATATTTAAATATACCGTTCTATTTCATTTTTAAGGTGTCCAAGTTCAGCCCAGACCCTCGTGAGGTCGACGGCCTCTTCGCGGACGTCTGCGAGCCGTGCGGCGGGGAGCGGGTGGCCGACATAAAGATACACGAGGAAAAACAGATGCACAAGGACAACATGCAGGTGGTGGAGGACTTTTCGCGCTACTGCGACCTACGCGAAGTCTGCCCTGTCACCTGCTCGAACCGCGACGTGTCGTTTTATATGGAGCTAGCCTTCGCTCGGCGCGGCAGAAGCGGCGGGCTGCCACACGCGGTTGCCAGGCCCAGCAGGCTGCTCAATGTCATCTCCAGAGTGCACGACCAGGTGCAGGGACAGGAGCTGCTGGGCGTTCCGGACCTGGAGGACAAGGTGGCAGAGCTGCTGTCCAAGAAGCAACAGGGCAAATTCCAGTACGTGTGCTACACATGCCCGTGGGGCGCCGACGACATGGAGAGTCTGACCAAGCACGTCAGGGGAGCCGCGCACGCCAATGCCGCCCGGTTCAGGACCGTTCAGAAGGCAGGGAACTACGTAAAGTGCGTCCCGTGCAACATGCTGTTTTGCAAGCCGCAAGGGCTCTTCTTCCACCGCTACAGTCCCGAGCACCTCATCGCGCTCTTCGACGAGGAGAACAATCCCGACGACCCCGGAGGATCCAAGGTAGGTCTCGTCGGTCAAATATTTCAAAATCTGTCTTTCTTAAGATATGGGGATCATTTAGTTTGTAACTGTCGTTATGAGAAAAGTGTCAATGAGAACCTACAATGAATGACAATTTGTGAAAATTTCCAGGAACCATCTCACTACGACACACCGGCTACGACGGCGTGGAACTGCCCTATCTGCAAGTCTAAGAACGTGACTGAGGACCACCTCAACTCTAAGGTCCATCGCTCTGCCTCGGAGGTGGCCGACGCCTACCTGGCCTTCTGCGCAGCCGAGAGGGCGGACCCGCACAGATGCTCAAAGATCACCGTGGAGCTTTTCCTGGAGCGACACGGCACCCTCCTTGCGGCCAGACACATGGACTTCTCACTGGCCATCGTGGCGGCGATGCACTGCCCGGTCAACGGGACGGAGGTCAACCTCCACCCAGCGTTCAGGCAGGTCACGAGGGAGGCCATCGCAAAGGCCAAAAAGGCAAAAAGTGAAGGAGACTTCCCTCCCTCTCCGCCGTCCGCCTCCACTTCGAAAGAGACCGCTGCCGCCTCGCCCAACCTGGGCCGGGCCGCCGCCGGGGCCCACCCTTACTCGGCCTCGCTTGGCGCCGGCGACCTTGCCTCCGTGGTTCGCTGCCCCAACTGCCACCAGACGTTTGACCACGCCACCTACCTCCTGCTCCACCTAAGCAAGATCCACCGGGTCTCGCCCACCTCGGTCATCCTCAAGTCGCAGGCAGAGAAAAGGAGGTTTAAGTGGGCGCTGCACTGCGGGTTCTGCACCAAGCGTTGCGCCAGCGCCATGGCGTTCGCCCTCCACCACGATACGCACCAGGTCAAGCGTTTCATGACGTGCCAGGCCTGCCGCAAGTCCTACGCTACGCCGCACTCGTTCTACTTCAAGGACTCCTGCGGGAAGAACAACGTGGGCGACGTCGTCAAGGAGGAGGTCAGGGAGGCCATCGATAAGCTGGTGTTCCAAAGAAACGTCGGCGGAGTCGTGGGGGCGGCCGAAGAGAGTGAGGAGGAGGAAGACGAGGAGGAACAGGAAGAGGAGGCTCTGGTGCGCAGGAAGGACGAGCTGATAGAGGGCGAGAAGAAGAAGCAGATGGACCTCTTGGCCAAAAGCAAGGCCTGGTCGGACTCAGACGACGATTTCCTTCCAGAGGATGAAGGAGAGGACGACGACAAGAAGAAGTCCTACAAGAAGGATGAGAAAAAGGACCAGAATGACCTGGTGAGCAAGAGCAAGACCTGGGACGACTCAGACGACGACTTCTTGCCGGAGAGGGACAACGAAGAGAAGGAGGAGGCCGGGAGGGGCACCACTAAGGCGCAAGAGGAGAAGGGCAAGAAGAAACCAGCTGGCTCATCGGAGTCTTACTCCTCCTCGTGCGTACGAGACCTGATGGGGCTGCTCAAGTCAAGCTCTAGCAACGAGAAGCTCTGCGTGGTGAGGATCCCTATCCACGAGAAAATGATGGCGGAGGAACACGCCAGGATCACAGAGAAAGAGAGGGCCGCGGTGGCGAAGGCATTAGAGCCAGTCTCTCCTGCAGTACTAAAAGAGGCCGAGAGTAGAGCCGCTCCAGTGGAAAAGGCAACGCCTCCTCCTCCTCCCGTGGTGACGAAGAAGCTGTCGGTGGTCATCCCAGACATCAGGAAGAGAACTCTCTCCTCGGCGTCGGCTGCCTCCTCTTCCCCGTTCGCGGCAGCCAAGAGGAAGAGAAGTGAGAGCGTAGTTTCTGGTGCCAGCAACTCATCTCTGCGTTCCAAGGCCGGTCCTTCGTCGTCGTCGGGGGCGAAGGAGAGAGGAGCAGCGGGCGAGGACGCCGAGGACGAGCCGCTGTCCAAGAAGGCGAAGAAGAGTCCACGAAAACAGGAGGCGGCAGCCACCGAAGAGAAGCCCAGACCCCCGACGCCCTCCACATCCTCTTCCTCCTCCGTCTCCTTCTGCCTGGATTGCGAGGCCTGCCGCTCCTCCTCCTGCCACCACCGCGGCCACCCTCGCCGCGTCGTCTCCGGCGGAGAGCGAGGCAGGCTGGAGCACATGTCCGCCCGCGGCCACCGCCGATTCCAACCGGCCGCCTCCTACCTGCGCACTGGAGCCGAGGTTAGGATCCCCGACCTGGCCTACACCCAGCAATTCGGCCACAAGGTGCGCAAGAAGTTCAAGGCCGGCGTGGGGAGGGGAGACTTTGCGCTGGCGCAAAAGCTGGAGAAGAAGTGGAGGTGCCGGGTCAAGGGTTGCGCCTTCACCACCGACAGGGGAGTGGAGACATTCAGGCACATCAGAGAGAAGCATCTCAACAGCAGCGGCGCAGGAGATTGAAAAATACTACGTTAGCGAAAAAGAAAAGGCTGTGTTGGGAAGGTCCCAGAGCTGGCGAAATCTTTATTACATTTTCGCAAAAGTTTCATGGGCAGGGGGGCGTAAGAAGTGTTGGTGTGGCTTGTGTGTGTGGTGCCTCGCATCATTTACCGTTGTCAAACATTTTTTTTCTCAGAGATTTCCTAGTTACGTCTTTTTTCACGAAATGCTGGTTGTGCACGATTTTTTCACCCTTTGGGTGTTCATTCAATGAACAAGCAAGTCGAAGTCGAAGAGCTTTCGTGCCAAAGAGGGCGGGAGGGCATTTCGGTCGCGGCCCCCACCAATGTGCCTACAAAAACAGAAAAAACAACGATATTTTGCTACCACACTGACAGATAATCAACTCCATCCGAAAAGTTCTTTTTTTCTTGTCATGCACAAAAAGAGAAATGTGTTACGCTTACACCTCAATAAAAGAATTTTGAATCTCACTTTTCGTGGTCATTGTTGGATCCCGCCGCCGTCGCTTTGGCCCTCCTCTCCGCCGTCTTTCCTCCCCTCCCCATCCCGCCCGGGACCGAGACGGCCCTCAAAGGCGAGACTGCTGGGCCAGGGTGGAACTTCTTCTTCCCTCCGCTCTTCCACTTTGTCCTCTGCTCCACCGGCACGATCACCGGGAAGCCGTCAGAGTCAACAGAGCGATCTCCGACGACGACGCCGTTCTGCGCGGAGCGGAGGACCCTGCAAAGAGACAGACCACATTTAATAAACGAAGAAAAAAAACTGGCTCCGCCATTTCGGCACTTTACACGCTTCCCAGTTACTCGACGTATTGTATGCAATTAGTTTCGGTACGTATCCTGCGAAAGTTTTGTTGTTGTAAAAATATCAATCTTATACCTAACTCTTCCGTATCTTGACATAACCGGCTGCAGCCTCATCTTTGCCCGGTACTGATTCAGGGCCTCCTCCATCTCCGCGGCGCGGTTCCAGGCGTGCTGCTGCTGCTGTTGATGCTGCCGGTGGTGCTGTGAGGTGAGTCTGCGGTAAGGGTTTAGACTGATTCCAAGGCCGCGGACGCCGACAAACAAGAGATCGGAGGAGAGGCACAGCAGGGCCAGCAAGACAGCCAGCTGAGCCTTAAGTTGTAGAAAAGCTTTTGTGAGCGATATTGTAAGGTAAAATGCTTAGGAAACCTCACCGGTATCGACCTCATGCCCCCTCGGTGTCGGGCTGTCATCTGGAGGTGCGAGGCTCCACTGAGCCTGCCCTTTTATACCCTCACGGCAGCGGCGGCAGTGAAACAAGTGGCTCGGGAGGAAGATGAGGAGGTGGGAATTAGGGATGGAAAAGTGTTGAAGATGCCCTCCTCCTCCTTCTCTCGTCGGGCCCTCATCGAAATCCCACTCAAAAGTTCCCGCGCACATGTAACGCCTTGCTGAAAAAAGTCTGATCCGGCTCCGCGCGGGTATTACTGTATGGATGAAGGGAGGTCGGGGGGACTCAGGAAGAAAGTATTTTTGGGACCGGATGCATGAATCGATAGTTTATTTATATCGGTCGAATTAATAAATATCTGGCTCATTTCGTTCGATCCCAGAAAGTTGCAATCCGTACGAAGAATTCCACAACAGTTTGGTACTTCAACATGAGACACATCTTTCTTTTCCCTTTTGTGAATGACCAAAAGCACGCATACGGTACATTCAAACACGCAAGACACGTCAGTCTAGGGAAACAACGAGGAAGTGAGCGCGGACTATTGGTTCTCAGGGGAGAAGATACCCTGAACGTAGTAAGCAGCATCCTCGTCTCCTCCTCCTAATACTCCGCTTTCGTGATCTCGCCTTTGTCGCCAGCACGGAGGGGATATTTGGAGACAGACTCCCCCATTGGGCACCGGGAGGGTTGGGAAAAGTCCTTTGTGCTTTCTACCCTTCTTTTTGCGAAAAGAGTTTAGATTTTCTTTTCACCTCCTCCTCTTCCTTCTTTTGCCTCCACTTGCTTTCATCGTCTCCCCTTTCCATTCAGGATGGGAGAAGAGAGAGAGTACGCTGTACGTAGATAAGAGGAGTATTGGTTGGGACAGCTCTTCTTCCCCCTCTCTCTCTCCTCAGAATTTTATTATTGCTAATGCTCTGGGAAACGCCATTTGGGAAGTGAAGAGGCTGTGTCCCCTTCGTCGAACTTTTAAGAAGTGAAAATTGAGACTGAGAGGGAAGAAGGGAAGAGAGGGCGGAAGAAGAACTGATGAGAGATCTGCTTAATTTCAAAGTTGAGAGTCCTCTTCTTCGTTTTCCTATCTCCCTCTGGTACTCTCCGGTGGCGGTACTACTAGTAGTAGTAAGTTGGAAAGTGGAAGGGGGGGATTTCAAAACTTTGCTGGCTCTGGGAGAAAAAAGTGAAACTGGAACAGATGCCGACGAGAGATCCTTGGAAAAGTTTTCGTGGAAATTCGGTCTGGCGTCGGTGTCGCTGAGAGTAGTAGAAAGCAACCAAGTTGTCGGTACTTGCCCCTTCTTTGCAACACGGCGCACACTCACAGTTCAAAAGCGAACCCGTTTCAACCAGTCACTCCCCATCTTCCTCTTCCCCCTCCATTCCCCAATGTCGGATGACTCATTGTGCTTTCGGGAGAAGCGGCGAGAAAGTTGGGTGGAGGAATGAGTTGGGAGGAGAAATCCCATTTCTTGCCCTCCCCTTTCTTCTTTCTTCCTTTCTCCCTTCAAATTTGTCTTTCCTCGTTACTGTCTGTGACGAAACGCGTTAACTTCGTCTTCTTCTTCCTTCCCTTTTCCTACCAGGACAGATGAGATTCGGACACATCCATTCGCCCCCTGAAAAGAATGTTGGGGGAGAGCGAGACGGTCCGAAACTTTCCGCACACAAAGGAGTAGGAATCCGGTCCAGTTGTTGTTTCCATTCTTACTTCCTCGGTTACTTTTTCTTCCTTTTTTGGAGGGCAGGAATGTGTGGTGCCGTTGGTACAGGATAGATGGGGAGGAGGAGAAAGGAAGGAGCAAGAAGCCAGTTCATAAATCTTTTTCCTTCTCTGCAGAACAAGAAAAATAATTTTTCCATCTCTCGCTCCTTCTCTCTCTCGCTTCTCCATTTTTGGCTTTTGCTCCCGAGGGAAAACGGAGAGAGAGAGAAGAAAAAGCCAGAAAGAACCGAAAAAGAAGGGGAAATTGGAAGTTGCCCTTCGCCCACAGGTACGTACACAAACGTGCGTGAGTGCGTATTTCCATTTGCAGGCATGGTAGTAGGCAGTGGCGCTGTTGGAAAAATAGGAAAAAGACAGCCAAGGCATCCCCCGCAAAAAGGACTCTTTCCCCTGTTTTGGCTTAGGACGATTTGTCTCCGACACTTGCAGGTGCCCCCAACTCCCCCCTTTTTCCATCTTTCACCCCCAACACACATCCTTCCATCTTCCTTCCCTGCCTTGGCGGCTTTAAGACTTTTCCCCTCTCCGGAGCTTGCCAAAATAGGAACCCTCTTAGCCCATGCACATTGCTTTTTGAAGGGATGTTCTTCATTCGGATGACGCAGCGACGGTGTTGGACGATGATGTGGTGGTAATCCGCCCAAATCTTGTCCGCAATCTGCGGCAGAGGCGGCCGGGGGAGAAAAAGAAAGGAAAATGACCGCGGGGGCCAAATTTACGATCCAGACAGAGGGCAAACACTAGAAGTGCGGGGGGAAGGGGATACAGAGGAGCAAAAAGTAGACGTGGACATGTCGACAAAAATTCGAATGTAGATGGATGCATTGAAAAAAAGCGTCTTAAAGCAAAAAGAAGGAGGCACTTTTTGCTACTTGTCTCCTTCCTCGGTGCATGTACGGTACACAACTGCGATATCAGAAGTAATCCTCGACAAACAAAAATGGTCCTTTTCTTATTGTTCGTGTTGTACTCAGCACGTACCAAATATCGTAGTACGGTAAGTGTATGTGCACGAAGTAAGGCCGTTGAAACATTTATACGCATTAGTCCCGTTCCTTGTTTCGGGGAGGGGGG
>JAAUYJ010019217.1_pt1 | contig 12488 bp, 10 predicted proteins | sample 7278031 | NCBI WGS metagenome assembly JAAUYJ01 (sample SAMN14350222, study PRJNA611818) | marine sediment metagenome | isolation source: surface marine sediment (1.8m) | place: French Polynesia: Moorea | collected 2018-08 | reverse complement strand
GGCAAACATGACTTCGGCTTCCTTGCCGAACAGGTGTAGGGCTTCATTGATGTACTTCGACCAGCGCAGCGCGTCGCGCACCGGGGCGCCGCGCAAGGTGTAGATGTTGTGGAAGGTGCCGGTAACATTCTCGGCCATCCACAGCAGTTTTTTGTCCGGGAAGTAGGTGTTCATCTCCGCCGGCGCCTCGGTGTTCGGCGTGTTCTGGAAGATCATCTTGATGCCGTCCACGGTCAGTTCTTCAATGTCGTTCTCGACCACATGGGTAGGTGCGATCAACGTCGTGTTACCACTGGCGACGTTCTGCGCCAGGCCCTGGCCGGCGTGACCGAATGGGCTGGCAGGCAGCAGGATGCCGTACTGGTAGAACAGGCGCCGGTTCATCGCATTACCCGCGTAGACGTTTTCGGAAATGGTGTGCTGCATGAAGTCGCGCGGCGCGATGACCTGTACCTTGCCGGTACGGACGTCAGCCTCGCCGATGACGCCACGCACACCGCCCCAGTGGTCTCCATGGGAATGCGAGTAGACCACGGCCTTGACCGGGAACTTGCCAAGTTTTTCATTGACCAGTTCGAGCGCCGCGCGGGCAGTCTCCTCGGCGGTCAGCGGGTCGAAGATGATCCAGCCGGTTTCGCCCTTGATGAAGGAAATATTGGCCAGGTCAAAACCGCGCACCTGGTAGACGCCTTCCATCACCTGGTAGAGCCCATAGTTCATGTTCAGGGTCGACTGGCGCTGCAGTGACGGGTGAATGCTAGGGAAGTCCTTGCCCTCGAGAAAGAACTTGTAACGTTCCATGTCCCACACGACAACGCCGTCCTTGTTCTCGATCTGCCAGAAGTCCGGTGCCGCGATGAAGCCCTTTTTTTCTTCATCGAAGTCCCGCGTGTCGGAAAACGGAAGTTCCTTGCGCGCGGCTTCGAGCACCTTCAGGGTATGTTTCGAAGGCATCTTGCCCTTGGGGTGAAAATGCTCGGCTGACGACACCGCCGTAGCCACCGGCGCTGAGCCGCCGCCCGCAGCCAGGGTTGACAGTGGTATCAGCAAAACCGTAGTCAGTATAATCTTGATGATGTTGTTCACGGTAGTGTCCTCGTGTTTGCCCTTCGGACGGGTTTGATCTGGGTAAGTCGCACAATTAGCTTATTCAATGCAGGGCAAGGTGTAAGCCGCGGCCTTTGCATGAACTCCGTAGCATTGTAACTTCATCCTTTTACAAACGGTAGAAGCGAAAATTTACGCCCTCGTTATGACGCTTTCTCGCTGTAGCCTGTCTTGAACCTGGAACGAGATATCCAAAAGTAAACCGGAAGCCTGGATTGGCGAGCACGGTTTCGCATTGGGATGAGCGTCGAATTCCGTCCAGATTTCATCCTCATCTGAGTAAAAACCGCGCGCGCCGATATCTGATCCAACCAGCGGCGAGGAAATTACAGCCAGCACCCTGCCGCATCCGTCCGGCCTGCAGCCATTTGAGTTATCCGTCATTGATGTGCGTGTGTCCGCTGAACAAGTCGCCCTGCGGTGGCCCCCTGCTCCCGGCGACCTCTTGATACAACCGCGTACTGACCGATTGTCTCACGCGTCTCCCCCGTGCAGCTGGTATCACAACGGCTGGCCATTGGACCACACCTGTCAGACGCGTATGAGTAGCTTTTAGAAGAATAAACGCCCTGTTACGTAAGTTCTACTAAACCCCGAAATTGTTCTATGTCAAAGTCTGCCTCACACTGGTATATTATGCCTAGTATATTATTTTGTCGTGAATTACATGCGCTACTTCCAACTCAATCGGACTATCTGTTTGCTGGTCATCACGGTCGCATCATTTTTCATGGCAGGGAACGCGCCTGCATGCAACGATCCGGCAAAGCATCCCGGCATGGCTGAGTACAATGCCCTTATCGAGTCATTCGGGGATCAGCCCCGAGGTGCCGTGGAAATGAAGTACAAGCTCGGTGGCATTAGGTTGAAAGGCATTCCCGTCCCGGTGAAACTGTATTTCTGGCCCAACAGGTCATACACCTCTGGACAACTGGTCGTGTCCCCGAGCGAGGGTCTCGAACTGGTGGACTACCCCGGCACGTCTGCCATTCCTCACAAGGGGTCGCTTGACTTTCGTATCATGCCGATACGCAGTGGATACCACTACCTGAAGATTGAAATGATCGTCCGGGAGGGGCAGGAGGAAAAACGAAACCTGGCGGCCATTGCGGTGTCCGTAGGCGGTAGTGATGACATCGGTACCTCGCAAGAGGGTGAGGACCCCTTTGGATTTGCCGGACCCCGATTCAAGAAATCTCTCGGGGAGCGGGCTCAACCGAGCGCTGACTAGATTTCGTGTTGCCCGATCAACAACTAGTGTATTTCGATCGTCAGGATTTTATTCAAATAGACCACTGCCTTATCAAAATCCTACGCCGCCTGGTCAGAAATGCGGGCTAGAAACAGCGAAGCTGGTATCGTTGCCCCCATTGCCCCCCATTGAGTATGGCCTTGAGCGCCATATTGACGCTGAAGCTGTATCACGTACGAATCGGTAAGTTCGCGGCTGAAGCCGCTCCCACGGTTCGGCAGCACCGAGCATCGGATAGGCCGAGCCATGCGTATGGCTTTTTACTAGTACAACTCAATCTCCAACCTGCCTATTAATGGAAGCAGGGCTGTCAGATCTGCTAATTCTTCACCCTCGATCAGTGCAATGTGAGTCGCATCGGCGTAGCGCTGGCCGAAGGTTGGGTCTATAGCCTGCCAGCGGTTATCAATATAGCTCTCAACCCAGGTATGGTAGACGAAAGCGTTATACTCTTCCGAGTAGACAACGCCATTGAGCAGGCGCGTCGGTATCCCTAGACTTCTGGCCAGTGCTGCGTACAGCATACTATGCCCCTGACACTCGGCCTTGCGCTGAGTGAGCACATCGAGCGAGTTGAAACTGTCAACGATTGCTTTCTCTATGTTGTTATCGATCCACTCGAGGATATGGTGTACCTGGTCGTTGGGTTCGGCTGAAGCTGGCGCTATTTCGCCTGCAAGATCAACGATTCGTTCTGCCGTTGAGTTCACGGTAAACGAAGGCAGGAGGTTGTGCACAGTATCCACCGCTGGGAGTGCCTGGACACTGTCTGTTGCTCGCTGATCATTTTGAATGCGGCATACCCAGGCGTTGTTGTGTTTGTGGCATTGCTGCATGGAGGTGTCCATCAATACGAAACTCTCGGGTACGCCGCTCAGACGAACATGCAGAACCATTCGGCTGCGCGGATCAGGAATTTCGTTTGTGACGGGGATCAGGCTGTAGCTCAAAAACTGTTCTGCCTTTGATAATGCTGCCTGGGTCAAGTACTCCTTAGCGTACTGTTCAGGTTCGAGTACGGATATCAGGGTACCGTTCAATGACAGTTCGAATTGTGGCAACCCACTGACATCCAGCCAAGTCGTGGTGGACAGGCCCATCACTTTTGTTTCCAGCTTGAAGGCCTTGTCGTCAAACAACTCACTGGACTGGTAGGCAACAATAGTCTGTTCAACCGGATGGATGGCAAGGCTTTCGCCGTCGAAGACCTGGAAATTATATACCTTGCCTACCTGGAGGCCATGCAACACTGGATACAAATAAAGAGCGTTCATTGGCACCAGCTCACCCTCGAACTGCAGGACCCGGCTGTCGATCTGATCTGGAGTGCTGACTTCTAACACTAGCTGGCTACCGTGTACTTCACCCTTGACGATGCGGCGGCTTTTGTCAATCTTGTATGCGTACTCGAACTTTTCGAGCTGTAATCCCGCATCGACCCAGTCATGAGTCGCTGCGGCAAACTGCTTGTCGATGACTAAAAAGCGAAGCCGAAGTGCAGCCTCTGAGGAGATCCTGAAGCGATCCTGATCAGGAACGAATTGCTGATGCGTAAAGCCAATTTTGTTGCCATTGAATACAATACCTGTCCAGTATTCATCCCACGGCCAGTGAGACGGCTGGGGTGGTTCCACCACGGGCACTTCGTTCAGCGTGCGAAAATACATGGAGGTGCAACCGCTGCCCAAAATAGCGAACAACAAGGCCACCGAGTGTACACTTCGAAGTACCCGGGGCAAGACACACATATGTAATCTCAGGACTATAGATGCGGCCTTGCGTGATCAAAGGTCGCGCAGGCTGGCGGAGGGCTCGACATGTGCCGAGCGCAATCCTGCAAGTCCCGCTGCGATTACAGCAGCGGCGCACGTCAAGCCTAAAGCGATCGCGTAGTGGTGCAGCAGCAGCCGACAAACTTGCTGCCCGTCGCCCAGTTGTGATGCCATCATTTCATTGATGACCCCGGCAACCGCCAGGTAGAGCCCCACCGCCAGCGCCCAACCGAGGATAGCGGTGTACAGTGCCTGCACCATCGGAAACCAGGCAATGTCCATTGTCCGAAATCCCACCAGGCGCAAGACCGACAATTCTTTTCGCTTGCGATCGACATTGGCCCATAGACTGGCTCCCAGTGATAGAGAAAAGCCGAGCAGGCCGATTACTGCGATCACCCAGTAAATTGCGGTCAGATTCCGGTTCATACGTTGTACGAGTTCGATGTCGGCCGCATGGGTATAAACGTCCACACCGAGGTTGGCAAACGCGTCGCGCAATCCCGCCACATCATAGATCGAACGCGCGTAGAGTCGAAAACTTGGGTAGGTCCGGGTGTTTTTTTCGCGATCACCCTCCCAGCCCATGCGTGGTACCGCACGACCGTCACGGAAATCCTCCAGCGCTTCCAGTAAGGTCAATGACACGAATGCTCCGTCGCGCGAGAATGCCCGCGCCGGTGCGACAGCTGCTACGGTCAAGGGCAAATGGACCCGTTCCTTAAGGCCGCGGTATTTGCGGGCGACACTCCCATCCAGCGTATCGCCGACCTCAACCTGGAGCTTTTCAGCTGCTGTGCGCGACAGCACGATTCGCGTGACGCCTTCGGGGCGATCGTCTTGGGGCGAGAGCATTGGGTCACCCTTGTCTGAGGGAACCAGCTCGGCGCGTACAAGACGTGATGAAGCCTCACTGCTCAACTCAATGGTTGCAGCGATGCTGCGGGTACGCGGCACCAGGAAGGCAACATCCGGTCGTTTACGGACACTGTCCAACCAGGCACGGTCGAAACGCCCGCTGCTGACAGGACGAATCTCGCGATTGCCAGGGTCCTCGACCAACTGATCGACCATAGCACCTACGATGCCGTACTTGAGCCCGAACAGTACCATCATCGGCCCCAGTACGGCCGCCAACGCGAGCACGAAACAGAACGACATCTGCCATTCGTGGACGTAGTCGCGGCTTGCGAGAGCGAAGACCTTACTCAGCGGTACACGCATGAATCAGCCGCTCACTATGGTCTCGGTCAAATTTTTGTCCTGAGAACGGACAGTTCTGTGATGCAGCCGTCGCAAACCGAGTTCCTTGATATGGCGCCAGGCGTGGCTGGCCAGAATCACCGTGATATTGAGCTCGTCGACCAGTTCCATGAAATGGGACATGATCTTCTGCGCCGCATATGGGTCGAGCGATGCCGTCGGCTCGTCTGCGATGACAATGGAAGGCCGATGGGCGAGCGCACGGCCGATCGCGACCCGCTGGCGTTCGCCGGTGGACAGGGCATCAGGCAGCTTGTTCAAGTGCTTGGCAATACCGAGTTGCTCGGCGAGATGTTCGATTGTCCCGTCGTGTTTGAGGCCGAGCACACTGCGGCACAGATCCATGTTCTCGCGTACCGTCAGGTAGGGCAACAGACCGCCGGTCTGCATCACGTAGCCCAGGTATCGTTTGCGCAGATCGCCCAGCTGGTTGAGCTTGCCCGACTTCCAGTAGGCATCCATATCCAGGGGCTCGCCGTCGCGTTCCGGACGAAAGCGGAAAGCCCCGACGGAAGACGGCTTCAGGATGAACGCGAGGATGTCCAGTAACGTCGACTTGCCGCAACCCGATTCACCGACCAGGGCTATTTTCTCGCCCATTGCGATCTGCAAACTGGGTACTTTGAGGCGAAAGGCCACGCCCTCGGCCTCACGCGTCTTGACGACATCGCGCACGTAATACACAAGGGCGCCACGTGACTGCGGCTGTGGAGCGTCATCGGTGTTCATGTTGTGCTGTGTCTCGACAAGCAAGTCCTAGGGAAGCACATCCAATGGCACGGGGAAGACAGAATCACCATCCACCGGTCCGTCGTCCAGGCTGACCCAGAGATCAGTGTGGTCGTGTAACGCACGATAATAGTCGATCTTGTCCTCCAGGCGGGTGACAAAAGCGACTTGTTCTTTGGTCGACCAGCTGTGCCAGTCATCCAACGATAAATCCATGACCTCGGCGGTGTACGGCAGATCTTCTATGTATTCTCGCATAAAACCAAGTTGTGCCAGACTGTTACCCTCTCCGGCGGTGGTTGCTGTTGTGCCGCCTACCTGGGTTGGATCCCTCGCCATCGTCGCAGCAAGGCTCTGCAGTTCTTCGAGGAATGTCTGTGGCGACAGCATCCCCTCCTCTGCTCTCTCTAGCACCGCCGAGAGGACGTCATGCAGGTCCGAAAGCTGGTCGCGAGTGAGCAGCACCCTCACATCCACGGCCGCACGCTCTGGCTCACGAAAGTCACGGTCGAGCAGCCAGGCATTGAATACCTTCGGGACCTTACCACCTTCGGTCTTGCGCAAGTACTTCATGCGCAGGGCATAGCCGAGTTTAGCCACCTTCGCCTGGAGTTCGGCCAATTGTGTGTCAGTGCTGGTCGGGACGGGCGCCACAGGCCGCTGGTCTGTAGCCGCGAGGCGGACCTGCTCGGTAATCTGGCCTGCCAGTGCATCCAGCACCTCGCCGAATTTATCGACATCGCCGGTGGGTACGCCATAGTAGAGGCTTCCAACACCGGGGAAGTCGGCAAGTGCCCGATATTGTTGAGCGGCCGTCGCATGGTTCGCCATAGTCGCCGGTGTTAGCAGATGCAGCACGAAGATGGCGATGCCCTTTTCCTGTGCCAGTTTGCGCAGGCTTTCGGCCCCCATACCACTACCGGACAGGGGATCATCGGCATCACGTGCTCCGGCATCAGTAATCAGCACGATATAACGCGCCTCGTAATCTGACCAGTCTACGGCCTCGATCGCCTCTTTAACACCGGAGTAGGCGTCTTCGACAAAATCCTGGCTCGAGATATCGGATGCCTGCAGTGAGTTCACCCGGGATAGAAAGGTCGCTGCGTCGCGGCCCTGTTCCAGGTCGACATAAGTGCGCACGAGGTAGCGCAGCCCCGGGGCCGTGGAAAGATTATCCCGAAACGCTACCAGACCGAAACTCACATCGCCGGCCAGCTGTGCCTCGCCCAGGGTGTCATAGATTTTCTTCACCGCTTTACGGGTTCGCGCGATATAGGGGTCCATTGACAAAGTGGAGTCAATTACGAACGCTAGACCCGCAGTGTAAGCCTGGCTTGTGCCCGCCGAGTTAGCGCTACTGCTCTCGTTGCGGGCCAACGGAACACTGGAAACCTGCAGCAGACGAGCCTGCTCGCTCTGCAAATAAGCATCCTCGTGTTGGCGGATCGGTACAAGGTAAAAATCTTCCTGGATATCGATGAAGCCAGGCGGTTGAATGGCGACTACCGGCGAACTCGGGGATAGCACTTCCTGTTCCGCCTCTTCATAGAGGCCTTCGTAAATTGTCAGGTCGGGTTCCCGAACCAGCTGACGCAGTGAATTGCTGTCCTTGAAAAGAAGTACCCGATCGTGACCCGCAGGGTCGCGAAAAGCCGCGGTCAATCCGTGGTTCCACTCGAGGGTGCTTGCGCCAGGTAACCAGCCGGTACGGCTGCCGTGACGGTCCGTGCCAACCTCAAGCCATTCGGTACCGCCGTGCTGACGACGTGCGTAGACGTAAAACGCCGTGAACGGGACCACCTCGGCGCGCCCCTGGCTACCTGGTTCAGCCGCGAGTCGTGCATCAGGGATTGCCAACACGCGCTGGTAGAGACTGCTTTTGCCCTCCATCAACAATGGCCTGTTGCCACCATCCTCGGCTGTCGTAGCCTGTGCGAGCAATGGTGTCACGGCGATTAAGACCGCAAAAACTAAACGCATCATATATTTAACCTCAAGGGAATGTTGCCTGTCAGTGGGGATAAGGCTAATTTATCTAGGGCCTGTTAACACCATGCGGATGCCCAGCGTTGACCCACCAATGTGGCCAGACAAGGCGCGCAGAGCGCGGTTTGGTTATTCCAAATAAGCGATGCGCAACGCCGCATGGCCGCATTGGAGGGCCAACCCGCAGGGACGGGGCCATTTTTCCGCATGACGGCGTTGCACTTTCGCTTATGTACACCAGGTACACCACGCTCAGTGCGCCTTGTCCTGCAAAAAAATGGCCGCCGTCGATGGGTATCCGCATAGTGTTAACAGGCCCTAGCTCGTCATCCTGTCTGATTTTGCTATGATTAACCTTCGCCGAACGGGGAAAACATGAAAAAGACCGTACTTGCGTTACTGATTTTCAGCATCTCTGCTTCAGCCAACGCTTTCTCTGGTGCTGACCTGCTCGCTCAGTGCACAAAATTTGTCCAGATCATTGAGGGCGAAAAAACCGACTTGCAGCACACCCTGGATGCTGGATTATGTGGAGGCTATGTACTCGGCGTGCAGGAAGGCTTTATTGCATCGTCAGAGTTGACGGTTATCGCCAGTGAAGATAAAGGAGTGGAACCAGTGACCGGCAGGTACTGGGAGGTCCCGGATGGAGTGGAAGCCGAAAACATTGTCCGTATCGTTGTCAAGTATCTGAAAATTAACCCCGATATGCAGAAAAAGCCCGCAGTGGTGAGTGTCATCAATGCGCTGATTCAAACCTACCCAATTGAGTGACTGGTAGTCTGCTATTGGATTCGGTCGAATGCCTCCTGGTAACGATGATGCTTCTTGATGATCCGCCGGGCGGGATCACCGTAACGTTTTATCCATTGGGCCAGCACGGCGTCGCTTATATTGATACCTGATCCGAGTTGTTTTTCTAACCTCTCCAGCCCAAGGTCCGATATGCGCTCAGATCTAGAAACGCCCGGCTCTGACTTTTTGACCATCTTTTTTCCTCCGGGCTGTCATTCGGTCTCACTCGCGTGGGGTTACCCCACCATGGTCAATACGCTCATACTCCGCTATAACCTGGGCACCCAGCAGCAGGATAATTGCCGCGAACTCAAAACTGAGTAGTATCACAATTGTCGTGGCAAGTGAACCGTAAATCACGCTGACAAAAGACAGCGTCGAAAAATACCAGATCAATATGTGTCGAGTGATTTCCCACAATGCGGTGGCTGCGACTCCACCGACCAGCGCGTGTGACCAGGCCAATCGACCCACGGGCATGACCAGGTAGACAGACGTCAACAACAAGACTTCGCCGAATACACCGACAGCATACAGAATTGTAGCCGTGGTTTGCGTCATATTGAGTTCGAAGCCAAAAACTGACGGTGTATCGGTACTATGTTGATGTAGCCAGCCGGACATCAAGCTGACCACGAGAAAACCCGCGGTGAGCAGCAAGATGTATAAGTACGGCATCAGAGCCGACACCAGAAAATGTCGCCGGTGTTTCAACTGACGATGGAAAAAGATCGCTGACATCGCGTTCTCCACGACAGTAAAGGCGAGAGAACTGAAAAATATCAGCAGTAGGATTCCAACGGTTCCGATAACTTTCCAGTTGGCGAGAAAGGTTTCAAGATGCGTGATTAAGGTATCGGGACGCGTCGGTGTTGCCATCATCAGAAAGGTCGCCAGCGTTTCAAGCAGGATCTCCGTTTCAATGAAATGTGATAGCGCAATCAGTACCAGGGCAAACACAGGAACGATTGATAGTAACGTGTAGTAGGCAACAGCACCGGCAAGTAACAGCCCCTGGTTTTCGCGAAACCCTCTGAGTACATCGAGCGTGAACTGTCCCGGATGACTGATGACATAGTTGAGCGGTGATGGGGCTTTGTTCATTTTATCAACATTAATCGAACTGTTTTCTGGATCAGCGTTCAAATAAAGTAGCGTTACTGCGAGAATCCATACCAATGCCCGATAGCGTTCAAATTGATATACCTCTGCTGATTATTGGGCTGCTGTTGTCAGCAACACTGGTTGCTTTTCTAGCGGGCGTATTCCCCTATCCGTTTGGTTTTTTCATTCTTTGCTTTGCCTTGTTAGGTCGAGTACTACAAATTCAAAGCAGAAAAAAATTACAGTAATTGCGGGCCATTAGTATAATTATGGCAAAAAACGTGCCGCCCACCCAAACGTTGATCGCAATCAGGTGCAGTATTAGTGCAATGGCGTTCAGCATTGACCTAACAACCCGGTAAATTCAAGACTTTACGGGGCAGAATCAACATTGCTGACCCGCACCCCGCTGTATGTCACTGCTACCAGGGCCTGGTTACCAATGTTGATCGTCGCCATCCGAAAAGCGATGATCACTTCGCCGGAAAATTACGCACTGCTAGCGCACGATCAACCTCTGCCAAAGTGGGATTCCAACCTGTCAAATGCCAGGTTGATCATGTCTTCGCTGACACAATAGGCCATGCGGACATGGTGCTCGCCGGAGGGCCCAAAGGCACTGCCAGGTACCAGTGCGACCCTGGAATGTTCTAACAGCGCGAGGCAAAAATTACGCGCACTACTGTGTTCTGCCACGATTCGAGGGAATACGTAGTAAGCCCCTTCCGGCTTGGCATAGTCAAAAACGTGCGGCAGCGCATCCAGTCGTTGACAGATCAGGTCGCGTCTTCGCGCAAAAGTGGCCTCAAATTCGGCCAAATGCTGTGAGTCGCCTGATATAGCAGCTATTCCCGCGATTTGAGAGACTCGCGTCGTGCAGATCATATTCAAATCATGGACCTTGATTAGCTGTTTCTTCAAATACCCGGGCAGGACCATATAACCCAGGCGCCACCCACTCATTGCATAGGCTTTTGAGAAACTGTAAAGATAAGCAATATTCTCGAATAGCTCGATTTGAGAAGCCAGGTTGAAATACTTCTTACTATTCTCGTAGGTGAAATGACTGTATGGATCGTCAATGATCACCATAAATTCATTAGTTCTCGCCAAATCGCCGATACGCAATAAATTTTTTCTGCTGAAGATCTTACCGGTAGGATTGGACGGCGAATTGATAATAATGGCTTTGGTTTTCGCATTGACCAAGCTTGCCAGGGCGTCAACATCGAGACGCCATCCGCTGTCTTCATTCAAAGCCCAGTGGACCGGCTTGCCGCCGCATATTAGTATCTGCTGTATATGTGATGGGAAACACGGGTCAGTAAGGATGATTTCATCACCAGGATTCGTGATCACGTGCAACAGGTTGTACATACCCTGCATATTACCCGCCGTTATCATGACGTTATCATCTGCATCAATTGCGACACCCGTAGCGGCCTCATGTTTGTCCGCGACCAGACGCCGGAGTTCATCCAGTCCATCGGGCAACGCATATTTACCAATATCTTCATCGCAATTGAGCTGTTGAATCACAGCTTGCCTTATATGTGGCGGTGTAGGAAATGACGGTATGCCCCACGCCAGTGATACGGCATTATCAACCCGGGAGGCCAGCATCGCCATCTCCTTGATACCGGAGAGCCAGAGGCTTGTAGCTCTGTCCGAGACAAAACGGTCTGAGGTCGACATATCGGGCTTGCCTGCGGTTATTTACGCGAACGGGTGTTTGTGCAAGCCTGCAAGTTTAGAGGCTTTGAACATAATCTACCATTTCCTTGCGCATCGCCGTATCCGGTAAACGGCCATATGCTGCCCCAATGTTTTCACGCAGATGATCAACCCTTGAGGTTGCGGGTATCGCGCAAGTAACCGCTGGGTGTGAAACGATGAATTTGAGGAAAAACTGCGCCCAGTTGTTACAATCGATATCTGCAGCCCACGTCGGCAGTGGATGTTTGGCAAACTTGTCAAATAAGCGTCCACGTTGGAACGGACGGTTTATGATGACTGCGATTCCTCGATCCGCGGCCAGCGGTAACAGGAACTGCTCCGCTTCGCGATCCAGTAAGTTGTAGGTGAACTGCACGAAATCCAACGGTTGGGAGCGCATGATATCGATAAGTTCACCATGTCTGCGCCCGTGCGACGTCGTGACACCAACATATCGAATCTGGCCCTCATCTCGCATGTCATACAAATTAGGCAAGTGGTTTTGCCAGTCCATAAGATTGTGCACCTGCATTAGATCAAATCGCTTCAGGCCCCACAGCAGACGGGAATCTTCCATTTGCAGCAAACCTTGACGGTTGCCACGTGTCCAGACCTTGGTTGCTGCGAATAGTCCGCTGTGGTCCTTAATGTGTTTGAGACTTCGGCCGATAACGTCCTGCGCCACCCCGTACATTGGTGAAGAGTCAATCATACCACCACCTCGCGATAGGAATTCCCTAATCACCGCCTTTCGAGACTTG
>JAAUYJ010142453.1_pt1 | contig 12497 bp, 9 predicted proteins | sample 7278031 | NCBI WGS metagenome assembly JAAUYJ01 (sample SAMN14350222, study PRJNA611818) | marine sediment metagenome | isolation source: surface marine sediment (1.8m) | place: French Polynesia: Moorea | collected 2018-08 | reverse complement strand
AGTTGGTGGGGCGGCACCGGGATTTGAACCCCGGACCTCCTGCAGGAGAGTCAGGAGTGCTAGCCATTACACTACGGGGCCCCCCCCCAAAAAAAAAACCGTTTAAATTCAAATGTTTGAAGTTTGAACTTACGTCTTTGACGTCCTGTGAGCTGAACCTGAACTTGTCCTCTGATATCGCGATGTCCCTGTACTTTTGGAGGTTCTCCTCTGAGGCGTGCACTGCCAGCCCCGGAAGGAGGAGGTCGTCCCTGGCCTGCCTGGGGTCGTCAACAGTCACGATCTGGCCGCGCTTCCCGAAGTCCTCCGTGTTCTTGAGCACGATGACCCTGACCGGCTCGGGCCTGACGTCCTTTGGCTCCTGCAGCACCTTGTAGGTCATGGCCAGGTCCTCCGGCAGCTTACGGAGCAGGATGTCCTGTCTCCTGGCGTTCGGGTGAGGGTCAGAGGTCTTCTTCAGCGGGTACAGCCGCTCGAACACATAGGCACTCTGAAACACGATCGTTAAGGAGTACCGGAAAAAATTCATTAGGATATCCTGGTGACATTTAGAGACTGTCTCCATACCCTGGTTGACTCCGCCAGGATGTTCCTGAGCCTGGTTCCCAATCGGAAGAGCGCCGAGGCTGCCCCGGCGTGGCGGAGGCTCTGCATGCTTCTTGGCTGGAGAGGACTTATCTGACAGTGCCAAGGCCACCAACTATTTTATATCATAATTTGTGGTCAATAGGGAAATAATATTCTTGCAAAAATAACTTTGTTGCACTTGCACTTGCAGTAAGTAATGTTAGAATGTTGGTTGGTAAAAATCGTTGTTTGCGAAATGTACTAAAATTGAAAAGGTTGAGAGATTTTCACCGCGTGAAGAGCAAAAAAGATAGCAATGTCAGATATTTGGAACGTATATAAGAAATTAATGTACTGTGTTATTAAATGGAAAAACATTTTTGGTGTTATGAGACCTGAAAGCAAATTGATACGTTTCTATTTTGATGCAAAGTTTTTTCAAACGAGGAAACAGTTCAGTGATACACTGATCCTGCAGATTCTTATGTAACTTATAACTTTTATTGGATCTTTCTGGCAATCACGTTTTTTCTCTTGGCATCTTCAGCTGTCGTTTACCGACACAAGCCGCGTCACCATAAGGGTAGACACAAGATACGTTTGAATTGTGAGTCGAGCCGGTTCGTTCGAACTTCGAAGAAGAAACACTTTCTTAGTAGTTAGAATTACTACAGAAAGCTATATTTTCTGGCAATTAAATTTTTTTTGTATTTTTCTCGAAAAAGATTATTATTTGGAGAAATGCCTTGATACCAAGCCTACTGCCCTTTTAACATACTGAGCTCAAGCCTCGTTCGTGTTCATTGTTAGTCTTTCTCTGGAATCGGGGCGAAGGCGAACGTGAGCGTCGCCCCGGTCGCGGCCTTGGTGTCCTTTGCGGCCGCTGACTACCGCTAGACCGCCACCATGAGCGTCCGCTTCAAGTTCAAGAACGACCTGGACTTCTCCTCCGTCCCCGTCGACGGCTTCCACATCAGCGTGCGCGACCTGAAGCGGGCCATCATCGCCAAGAAGCGCCTCGGTCGCGTCACCGACTTCGACCTCGACGTCATCAACCAGCAGAACGAGCGCCCCTACGACACCGAGGAGGCGCTCATCTCCAAGAACTCCACGCTGGTGGTGGTGCGGAGGCCGCTCCCGCCGGGGTCGCACAAGACCTGGGAGGAGGACAAGGCGGCGGCCATTCCCGGCGGTGGCGGCAATGCACCCGGCGGCGGGAGCGCCTCCGGGGCAACCTCCGGGGCCCCGGGCCCGTCCGGGTCGTCCGGGTCAGCGGGGAAGTCCTCTTCTGCGCTCTCCTTCGTCTCCGGCGACTCCGAGGAGATGTCTGAGGAGGACAAGATCAAGCAGATGATGACAAACTCTACCGAGATGTACGACCAGAAGTACTACGTCAGGTACCGCGGCAAGCAGCTTCACGGCAGCCGCCCTCCGCCGCATTACACCTGCATGAAGTGCAACCAGCCTGGGCACTGGGCCTCGGACTGCCCGCTCGCCAGGGCAGGGTACAACGGGGCCGAGCTCAAGAAGACGACGGGCATCCCCAGGAGCTTCCTCAAGCCGGCTGACAAGAACACTCCCGGAGCTAAGATCAACCCGCAAGGTAGAGTTGTGAAGTTGGACGTTGTGTTGTTCGCGAGGTTCGAGAAATCGTTCGCGGCGCGCCCGTTGTTTAATGCGTCCATTTTTAGTACGTTTCCCTCCCCGTTTCCGTCCCGAAAGATAGTGCGAACTTCCAAAGATTCAAATGGTACAAATTTTAATTATTCACGTTTCATAATCTTGAAGTCCCGCGAAAAAAAAATTAATTGCACTGTGTGTACATCAAGTTGTGTACGGTACATCACGGGTCAAATACAATATCAGTAAATGCGAATAAGGTGGCGGAATATTGCATACCTCAACGTCGAATGAGCTGGGTAAAAGTATTCCTGTCAATGTGTTCGTATTATTATGCTACCTCATGTCAATTTCACAATAGCACGCCGCAAATTCTTCTTCCCAATGTTTGTATAGGCATGTACATGGTGAACGAGATGGAGGCGAACGCGTACCGCCAGAGCAAGATCGACAAGCCCGACTGGGACGTGGAGGAGTCCAGCCTTTCCTCGATGCCCAAGGTGGAGATCCCCGAGGACCTCCGCTGTCCGATCTGCAAGGACCTCCTCCGCGACGCCATCATGATGCCCAACTGCGGATGCGCCTGCTGTGACGAGTGCGCGCGAAACGCCCTCACCGACGCCGCCAACGAGAAGGCCGCCTGTCCCAACTGCGGGGTGGAGGGAAACTCGCCCGACGACCTCATACCCTGGAGGGCAAAGAGGGAGGACGTCAACGCGTTCAAGAACAAGCACGGGTACCAGGGCGGAGGGGGGACAACCACCACGGCATCGGCGCCCTCGTCCAAGCCGGGATCGCCAGGGCCGGCGTCCGGATCGGCTGCCGTGGCCGCCGCCGAGAAGAGGCCGACGCTGCCGGACTTTGTTCTTCCCGGTCAAGAGCCGCCACCGACAGAGGATAACCAAGAGGCTGCCTTTGACAAGCTGGTGGACAAGCCTCCTGTGGCCGGAGGCGACGCTTCTCCCGTGTACGGAATGGGCCACTCCCCAAGCCCGCCTCCAGGTGGAGACGGAGTCGCCGACGACGACCTCTTTCTTCCTTTGGGTGGAGGTGGTAACGAGCCACCTGTGCCCGGCATGGAGGTGCCGGAGGTGGACGACGGGCTGTTCCCGGCACCGAAGCAGAGCGAGGACGGCGGTTCCCCAGGCACCCCGCTTGGGTCTCCTTCCCGCCCGAGGTCTCCCCGATCTCCACCTCCAGGAGAGACTCAACAGAAGGTTTCAGCCTCCCGCTCCCCGCGCCGCCGGAGGGACAGCCGCTCTCAGACGCCGCCTCCCATGGAGCCAAAGTCCCGTGCGGTGCCGCTGCCAGACATGTCCAGGCCTCCCCCGGTGCCGCTCTTCTCGCAGAGGCCGCAGCCGCCACCCGGTACCAGCCAGCAGCAGCCGTCCGGTCCGCCACCGCCACCGCGCTCTTCCAGCGGCTACCCGCCGCCTCCTGGGCCCCCGGGGCCGCCGGGGCCGCCGGGGCCGCCGGGGCCGCCGGGGCCGCCGCACCGCCACGGAGGTCCCCGACCTCCCCCCGGCCCGCCGCGGCACTACCCGCCGGAGAGGGGCTACCCTCGAGAGCACCCCAGGTACCGGGACAGACCCATGGACTACCCCCCTCGCGGCGGCGGTCCACCTCACCACCTCCACCACGACCGCCGCCCTCCACCAAGGCACTACGACGGAGGACGAGGAGGAGGCCATTACATCGAGGACCCCCTGGAGGCCTTCAACAGGATCATGGAGGTCAAGGACCGGGAGAAGGACCGTCAGAGGGGCGGACCACCTCCACCTCACGGGGGGCCATCCTACAGCTACTCCCCTCCTCCCTACAGGCGGGGGCTTTCCCCCGGACCTCCTCCTCCTGGGCGATACCGCTCCCCCGGCCGATCCCCACCTCCTCCCTATCCTCGAAGGAGGGGCTCTATGAGTCCACCTCCTGGAAGACACCGCCACTCTCCTCCCCCTCACCATCACTCTCCGAGGCGGCATTCTCCTTCAGGAAGACGGTACTCTTCTCGCTCTCCACCTCCCAGGCAGTACACCCCTCCTCCAGGAAGTTCAAGCTCAGCACCTAGGGGTCCTAGGACGCCCCCGCACCCGGCCCCGGCAAAGTCGCCCAGCCACGAGGCCAACTCGCCAAAGGAGAAGAAGGACGAAGGGGAAGAGGCAAAGTCTCCTCGAAAGGGAGCTCCCCCTGACAATGATGCCGAGGAGAAAAAGATTGATCCTGAGCAGAGGCGCCCTGCCAGGCACGAGATGTCTCCTTCTCCGCCGTCCTCATCCAGGGTGGCCCCTTCACCACCTCCACCGAGAAGGCAGTCAAGAAGCCCTCCCCCTCAGCGCGAATACGACATCAGAGACCCTCGCCACCCGGCAAACGTCAGGAGCAGGCAGAGAGAGTACGAGGAGCAGCACCACGAGTACCCAAGGGGTGGACCACCCCCAAGGGGATACCACCACTACGGCGGAGGCGGCGGCGGGGGACAGTACTACGAGGACGCTTACAACAGGAAGCCCGAGAGGGAGGTCCGTCCCCGTGGGCCGCCGCCGCAGGAAGACTTCCACCACCACCGCGGAAGGGGAGATTCGTACGAGAGGGGGTCAAGGGAGAGAGATAGTAAGAGGAGCCCCAGCGCCGAGAGGGAAAGAGCAAGGCAGAGGCGGTCTCCTTCGCCTCCGCCTTCACAGACCAGACCAAGGTCACGGAACGAGAGGAGGAGGACTCGTTCGGGCAGCAGGGACAAGGACAAGGGAGACCGTACGCCCAGCCTCAGTCCAGAGCCAGGGCACGGCGACGAAGAGCGGAGGTACAGGCCGTCCGACCTTGACGCCAGGGATTACCAGAGGTCTTCCAGGGAAGAAGGAGGGAGCGGAAGGAGGAGCAGGAGGAGGAGCCAAGAGGAGGAGGAGAGGGAGTGGGAGCACAGGCGAAAGTCTCCTCCGCCAAGAAGAGACTCGAGAGACTCCAGGGAAAGGAGAGGGGACACTGAGAGAGACAGAGACTGGAGGGGAGCAACAGAGTCAAGCAGGTTCGCCAAGAGGAACGAGTCTGACCGGAGAGATCGCGGCAGAGAGGGAAGCGGAGGAGGAGGAGGACGGTCGAGGAGGGACGAGGAAGACAGGGATAGGGATAGGGACAGGCGGTCTGAGAGGGGCGAGACGAGGAGGGTGAGGGAGAGGAGCCCACCATCATCTTCAGCGGAGGAAGAGAGCGATAGGGAAGAGAAGAAGGTTTTGAAGAAGAAGGCCTCGTCCGCCAAGGAGGAGGTTGCAAAATCCAAGAAGAAGAAGGACAAGAAGAAGAAGAAGGCCAGGGAGGAAGAGGAGGAGGCCGAAGAGGAGAACGGATCGGAAGAGGCTGACGAGAGCAGGAAGAAGAAGAAGAAGGCCAAGAAGTCTGCCAAGGCAAAGAGGGAGAAGACGCCTCCTCCTGCAGCCCCGGTCGCTGCTGCCAATTCAGAGCCTGAAAAGGTCCCTTACGACGACGAGTCCACCAAGTCCTACTCCCCCACCAAGCTGTCCAGATCTACGATCGCCGTGATGAAGGAGGCAGTGGAAGAGGCGAAAACGGCCAAAGAGGAGCCAGAGGAGCAAGCGGCCGAGGTCAAGTCAGAGACGTCTCTCCCGCTCCCTCTCCCTCCTTCGCAGTCCAAGAAGCAGGATGTTCCAACGGTGAGCTCCAAGTGGGACCTGGCGCAGACTGACGAGGACGAGGAGGACAAGGAGGGGGAGGACGAGATCGTGGTAGGAGAGCACCACGGGCTGGACGATGATCTGAAAGACGAGGAAGACGAGGGTGAAGGTGAAGATCTGCGCAAGGTGCTCAAGGAAAAGAAGGGCAAGGAGAAGCCCATCTACGTCAAGGACGATGAAGAGGAAGAGGAAAAGGAGGAAAAGTCGGAGGAGGAGGAAGAAGAAGAGCCCAGCTCGGACGAGAGCGCAAAGAGAAAGAAGAAGAAGAAAAAGGCCAAGAAGAAAAAGGCCAAGAAGCGCAAGAGGAGCCAGGACTCTGGGGACGAATCCGAATCCGAAGAGGAGGGATCCAAGAAGAAGAAGCACAAGAAGAAAGCCAAGCTGTCCTCCTCCTCCTTGTCCAATCTGAGCGCCAGCGACAAGGAGAAGCTCCTGGCCACCATACTGCAGCAGCACGGGGAGGGACAGCTGAACGAGGCCCTGGCCAAGATGCTGGGCAGCGAGGCCGCCGCCGCCGCCGCCGCCGCCGCAGCCGGAATAGCTTCTCTCGATCCCCCCCGCAGGACCGTCGTCTCTTCTTCCTCCTCGTCGTCTAGGAGAGGCAGGGACCAGGTGGTTGTGGGGCGCGAGGACCTTGCGAAGGACCAGGAGGTGGCCAGGATCCGTGAGAGCAACCGGAGGGAAGCGCTCAAGGCCAGGAACGTCCGGAGCGGGGGACCAGATCTGGAGGCGGAGGACCTGCAGATCACGGTCAGCCAGAGGGACAAGGGGCGGAGGGGGGAAGGGAGCAGGGCAAGGAGGGACGGCGGAAACAGCAGGTCGAGGTAAAGAGAACCCGTAAACTTTAATTTGCCTTAAGATAAAAGTTATTTTCAATTATTCCCAGGTCTCCTCTTTCTCGTCGCGTCGAGCGAAGTGGTGGCCGCGGTCGCTCCCCGTCCCCGCCCTCGCGGACCTCCGTCAAGGACCGCCTCGGCCCGGTCCGGTCCCGGCTCGGGCCCATCCCCAACAGCGACGACGCCCAGCAGCAGGACGACGCCGATGCTAGGGATGGGGGCAGGCCGAGGAAGGGCGGAGGAGGCGGGCGGAGGGACTCTGACAGCAGGGACAGGGGCAGGAGGAAGAGCGGGGGCAAAGGCGGAGGAAAGAGGAGCGGGGCTGGAAGAAACAAGAGACGCTAAAGGTAAATAAACTAGGTCTTTGAGAGTTTCATGTCTTGCTATACTCACAAACACCTTTTCTTCTTCATCCAGGCTTTGCTGGCCGTTTTCCCATGATACCTGCAGAAGAAATGACGAGAAAAAACTGAGGCGACTGGCCGCCTTGTGATACCAACTACAAAATTTGGGCTGAGGGAAAAAAGAATAAGCAGAGAGAACTGCTGCTGCTATTTTTGCGTCCTATTTATACCATGGTATGTCATGTCGTATGTTGTTGTACTATGTGCGGTTATGGACGCTACACAGCAATGGGTGAGGGTTCCTTATTTGACCCCCACTTGGCAATATTCTCTTGCGGCATAAAATGAATCGTGAATTTGGCGGGAAAAGCTATAAGAGAGGGGAAAACCAGGTGTTTGTCTGGGCATTTTGTTGAAAAACACCCGTATGAGGAATTTGCTAATACACAAGTGCATACCAAAACAAAAATCATGAGTCATTTCTTCGTAGGCGCCGTCTTTCAATTAATCCTCTTGAATTTCGGGAATTTCATGAAAGTTGTCGCGCGGTTCGTTTTCAGCCGTACTTTTGTAAGAAGCCCTTCGTCTTCTGACTCTGTCGAATGGAATGCAGTCCGCCCTCCTTTTTTTCTTCCTCCGATTGGTTTGACTGACCATCCGCTCCCGTTTCTTGTCAATTATTACGAAGAGCTGGAAAGACCATTCTCACGCCGTTTTTTTTTCACATACGGGAGGGCAGTTGATGGCGATACAGAAAACTCGTAATGGAGGAGTATCTCCCACGCTATGTAACACAACAGCGATCTGGAGAGAGGGAGGTGGCTGACCGATCGAAGCAACATCTCGTGTGTGAGAAACAAGGGGGAGCGGTGGATGTGGATCCGTCTAGCAAGTGGAAAATCCGAAGGAGGGACTTTTGGAGCGACGTCGTCGTCTTTGAAGCTTTTTTGGATGGCCCCTCCCGCAGCGCGGACCAACATCCAAGCCCAAGGAGGAGGAGGGCGGGGCATGGCGGGGCGGGGCGCGGCGCGGCGGGCGCCAGAAATGGAACATCTCAGTCTTGAAGCGGCGCCTCAAAGAGAAACAAACTAAAGCGCCTTCTTTTTCTTCTCTTGTCCCGGATCCCGGAGCTTAGACTTTTTTTCTTAAATCCCGCATATTGGGCACAGGAATCAAATTGAGTTATCAGTGTGCCTGCATAAATATAAAGAAAAAGTCATGGCCGGGCAACGAATCTTTAGCCGAGCTCTCATTTCTATCGTGTTTTTCGGTGAGTTAAATTTGTTTGTTTGTCGAATCCGTCAATAATCAATTATTACCAAGGAGGGAAGTGTTACATAACCTTCGAATGCCTTCTCTCGAAATACAAGTCTGCATGGTTGCATCATTGATCGTGTACCACCACAACAAAATTGAATTCGAAAATTCAGTTTTTGATTTTTTTAAAATGTTGTTAACTTACCAGTTAGCAGGGCTATTTCACTAGAACTGATACATTTCGGATGCAAAATTATTGCCGGCGGCCTTTTCTTGTCTTCATGCACCATATTTCTTCCCCCCCACCAAAATCAGCATCGTCTGCGACCGGAGTGCTTGGCCTCACCTGCCCCGGAGTCCCCGGGTTCTGCTCCGAATCCCACCCGGGACAGACCTGCGTCGTCGTGTGCGACAGAGGGAGGAACAACGTGCCACTATGCCAGGCAAGCAATCAAAACAAGGCAGCACGCTAATTGCATAGCTAGCTTGCAAGACATTTTGGACCAAAGACGAGCGCTGCATCCATAACAGGAACACACTTGCACTCAAATTGTAGGCACGGAAGCAAAATATTTTGTCAGATGGCGTGGGAACAAGAAGCGGCCGCGATAGCATCTACACACCGCATTTACGACGCGTCCTTTGCTCCAAATATTTTTTTAACCGCGCCCAACCATTTCCCACACGTAATTGATTTTTTTTTACTTTTCAGGAGGACGGGACCTGGACGGACTTCCCCCGCTGCGTGGAGCACGAGCCCGGTCGGGAGGTGCAGATCTCTGGGTTTTGTCCGGGCGTCTCCGGGTACTGCTCCGACTCCAGGATAGGGCAGAGGTGCACATTCCCCTGCGCGGTGGGACCAGACGTGGATTCCGTATGCACATCCGACGGCACTTGGTAAATGATCTATTTCCAAGCTAGATTGGGGCAATATAATTAAGTTTGTGATCCAAATTCGCGGAATAAAATGTACCGGTAGGTGCACCTGGAACAACAGGAAGTGAGGGTAGTTGTAGCTACGGCGGGGCTAATGGAAGAGACAACCGCCCATCTTTTTTATTTCCCTCCTTGAGCCGGTTTTCGGGTTCGCCCCAAAGTGCGTCGCGTCGCCAGAGGCGTACTTTCCTAGGTCACCCTTGAAATGGTGGGGGACAGGATTCCAAGCCTAATGGAAATGAAATACTGGGGATGCGCTCGAACAAAAGGAATTTTGTGCTGACAAAGGGAGCATTACCAAAAAAGTTCACAGAAATGATAGCAATGATAGTAAAAAAACCCTCACAACACCAACGCAAAAAAATAAAAAACCATCCTTTTGAAGGCGGAAGATGCCAGTGGTAGCAGCAGCAGCAACAAAATAGCAGCAACAAAAGCAGCAATAAAAGTAGCAGTAGCAGCTACAGCAAAAGTAGGAGCAGGATAAGTAGCAGCGACATCATAAAGCAAAAAACATCACTCAATAGTCAATAACATATATCAATAGCAAGAAAAACCACTTGCAGTATCACTATAGCAACCAAAAAACTTACAGCATCAATAGCATCAGCATCAAAAAGCAGCAGCAGCAGCAACAACACAGTTACAGCATCAATAGCAACAGCAACAAAAAAGCAGCAACAATAGCAGCAGCATCAAAAAGCAGCAGCAACAACAACAACATTTACAGCATCAATAGCAACAGCAACAACAAAAAAGCAGCAGTAGCAGGACTAGCAACAACAGCTACAGCATCAATAGCAACATCAAAAACAAATCCATCTGCAGCATCATTTGCAGCAATTGAAGCAACATTTTTTTACGAACAGGTTCCCGTTCCCATCCTGCGTTGACGACGTGCGTGAGACCCAGGACGGGTGCAACCCGTGTGACGGCCCTAAGGGCAAGCCCCGCAACCGCCCGCTGGAGACCCTCCTTGGCCTCTCCCCCGCGCAGCCCGCGGCCAAGCCGATCTTCCCTCGCCGCTCAGACCTCCTGGGCAAGACCGTGCCCACCTTCGCCGGAGAGCAGACCTTCGGACCCACCCTCGCCAGGAAGGAGCGGCAGCACGGCGGAAGACCCACCATCCGCTACTCCTACACCGCCCCCTCCCAGAGCACTTACTTCATCAGGCACAACTCCAACTCCCGCCAGCCGCCGCAGCCGAGGAAGAGGAACCTCGTCGTCGCCACCCACCCGGAGGAGGTGGTGGCCGCCGCCGTCAGACGCAGGGAGCAGGCTCAGGGGAGGGGCAGGCCCGCCGTCGCCGCAGCCGACCCTACCCCCACCATTGAGGAGATCATCCTCGACTCCCCTCCTCCCCTCGCCGCCAGGAAGACCTCCTCTCCCGGCTTCTCCGTCCAGTCTCATCCAGAGGAGGCTGTCGGATCCAGGTCCCAAGGTCGCCCCGCACCCACCGCCGAGGTCAGGCTTCCTCAGCAGGAGCAGCAGCAGCAGCAGCAGCAACGCAGGCGTGACGATCTCTTCCAGAGCTTCTTCGGCTCCCCGCTGGTGAGGAACAGCGCCCAGCCCAGGCAGAGAAAGGAGGAGGAGGAGAGGGAAGACTCCTTCCTGCCCAACCTGAGGGATCTGGCCGTCCAGAGGGAGAGGCCCTCCCCCCGCAGGATCCTCAACCTCCCCCGCGACGAACCTTCCCTGAGGCTGGAGCCCCACCCAGAGGAGGCCGTCGCAGCCCAAGAGGAGATCCTTCCTCCCTCCATCTTTGCCGACGAGGTAGAGGAGGAGGAGCTGCCCGAGGAGGGCGGCGAGGTGAGGCGCGTCTTCAACCCGCAGACCGGGGAGTACGTCGAGGTGGTCCTCACCAAGAAGCAGCTGGAGAGGGAGGAGGCAGAGAAGAACAAGAACAAGAGGCCGGTCCCCATCTACAGGGGGCGCTTCAGGGTGGGCCCCGACGGAAAGCTCACCGCCGTCCCCCTCGACGAAATCGAGGAGGAGCCGGAGATAATTGAAACCGGAGAGGAGGTTGCTCCCTCCGCCCCCGAGAAGGATTCCCACGGCCCCTTCGAGCTCTTCCAACTGGGAGCAGCCTCAGCCGCTGGTAGGCTTAGCGACGAGGCCTTCGCCGTCTACGACGCTGCTCCTGGGACTCAGGACGAGTTGTTTGACGAGGAGGAGGAGGCGCTCATTCGGCAGCAGCAGGAAAAGAAGCACGGGCTCTTCGACGTGGTCGACTTGGGTCGATGAATCCTCCAATATTTTCACCTACCGTTCCAGTACATAACTACCATTATTTTTTCTAGAGAAGCAATACTGTAGAATTATTTTTTCCTGTCCGGATATTGAGAAACGTGTTTCCTTTTCCGCAGTGCGGTTACAAGATAATTGCGTAACGGAATGCGAAGACTGGCGCGCGAAGAAGCTTAAATATACCGATAAAAGAGGGCCTCTTCATCACTGAGGCTCCTCCTCGGGAATGTCGTCTTGTTCCTGCCCGTGGTCATTCGGAGACGTCGCTATCGTGCTGCTCCCTTGGGTGCCGGTGCCGCCTCGGCCGCCGCTGCTTCTGCCGCCCAAAGCGCCTCCCTCGATCTCCCCGGTCTGGTGGCGGTGGACGTGCTCGCGGAACCGCTCCTCCATCTCGTGCTCGAAGAAGGTCAGCCTGCGGCCGGAGGAGTGGAGGACGGTGAACTGCAGCGACTGCGGCGGCGACGGAGGAGAGGACGGGGATGAAACGTCCGCGGAAGTTTTCGCCTCTATCTTGGCCTTGCCTTCATCCCCCTTGCTGTTGTTGTTGCCGGCAGCGGAGGCAGCAGCCGCATCCTCCTTGTTCATGTTGACGTCCGCCAAGTTGAAGCTGGGCAGGCAGAAGGAGTTCCTGCAGGAGCAGTTGAAGTCGTGGCGGTACTTTGCGAATGCCAGTCCCGAGAGCAGCGCCAGGAGGCCGCACACACAGAAGCTAAGCACGGAAACAATTAGCGGGTAGTAGTTCTGGCTTCTGTTGCTGCTGGCGGACAAAATACTGGAGAGCATGACATGTGGCGATTTTGAGCAGAGGCTTTCAATACGTTACTGGTGATTTTCCAAAATGTAGTGTTTTTAAAGAATTAAAATAATTTGAAATTCAAATAAATTCTTTTCCCCGTAGTTTTTTTTGGTAAATAAAGGGTTTTGACCTTTAACACGTCACTGATTTTTCCCAAAACTCAGTATGATTTTCTGAATTAATTTGAAATTGAACTTTTTTATTTTCTTTT
>JAAUYJ010102741.1_pt1 | contig 12512 bp, 7 predicted proteins | sample 7278031 | NCBI WGS metagenome assembly JAAUYJ01 (sample SAMN14350222, study PRJNA611818) | marine sediment metagenome | isolation source: surface marine sediment (1.8m) | place: French Polynesia: Moorea | collected 2018-08 | reverse complement strand
CTTTTTTCCTATTCCCTATTTTTTTCATACCTGTTCCCTGTTCCCAGTTAAGTGTTCCCTAAAACCGATAAATTTTCGGCTTTATTCACGCATTGAGATGCACCCTATCAAAGATTGTGCTTCTGAATAATCAGCATCTCCTGTAATTAAATAGTCAAGCGCACAAGCAATAAATTTAGCATCTTTTCTGTCTCTGGGAAAATCAACTACCATATCAACTTCAAAACTAATAGTTAAAGCTTTAACTAGACTTAATATCAAATCCGGATAATTACTATACTGAAGTCATTGCGACTGGAACGGAGTGGAAGGAAGCAATCTCATCAACCCATGAGATTGCTTCCTATCGTCGCAATGACAAGTGTTCAACCGGATTCTATATAAAAACTGTTTCCGTATAATGGGGCTAGTTGATGTTATCGTGCGACTTCATCCTCTATTTTATTTTCTAACAATAATATCAATTTTTATCATTTTATTTAAACCCCGCCCTTAAGGGCGGGGTGTTCATTTTTCGGAGATGCCTATTAGTCATATTTTAGTTCCCAATTGTTTCTATTTATAATAGTATGAAAATTATAAGTAGTTGTGCTTTTAGGAATTTCCTAGTTGAGAGAGGCAAAAGGCAACAGGCAACAGGCAACAGAGAGTCAGTAGGATGTGTAATTAATTTTGCTTATGCACTTAGTTTAAATTTAAAATTGTATTCTATTGTTGAATAAGATAAATACATTATAATTATAGGAGGTAGTAGAGAGTTAATTATGTATGACGTTTACTTGGCAACCTCAGCCTAAATTATTAGAACAGGAATTTCCCAGTCAACCAATACCACTATATAATGATTATGCTGAATTAACTGATGGAAAAAATACCATTCAAGGTAAAGCTTTGATTCAGATTTCTTGGTATCCATTTCCATATATTAGTGTTAAATTTCTATATTATGGTGAAGATGTTGATGATGATATCAGATTCAATTTAGATAAAACAGAGCTGAAATTAACTCAGATAGATTTAACACCTAGAATGAAAGTTAGGTTACGAAGTTTCGTAGGTCATGGAACTGGGAAAAGAGAAAGTTTTGGCTATTTAAAAGAGCCTTTTATACAAGGGAGAACAGATAATTTATCATCAGTTACTTTTCATATAGCTAATTTTTTATTTGTCAATTTTTCAAACGATGATTTTGAATATGATGAGGAAGGAAATGAAACAGAAATAAAACGAGAATATTGGTTACCAGAGAATTTTGCTTCTCAAGTTATCTTTGAGTATGGTGGTTGGCATATTGTTTTAGCAAGATTAGATGATTCTTTTGACGATTATCCTGTTGAATTTCAAGATAGATTGGAAGCTGAAGGAGGATATGGCATTGCTCACATCTGCAAAATGAAACGTTCAGATAGTAATACTTTTGATTTAAAGGAAGGCTATGAAGTTATTAATGCCTTTATTTATTACATTTCTTTTGTTAGAGGAATTTGGATAGCACCTCTTTACGTTTTAGGGTTTGATGCAAAAGGAGATCAAATATTAGAAGAATGGCGTACTCCAACTATTAAAGCTGATTCATGGCAATCTCCTGATTATTCCTGGAATGGAGATGATAGTACAGAAATTGTTGATGCTTTCCCTGGATTTATGAAAAAGTGGCAAGATGAAACATGGCAAGAAGTAATTCAAAATTCTATTCAGTGGTATCTAGAAAGTTATAAGCATACAAATGGATATAATACTTCTATTATTTTGGTACATTCTGCTTTGGAAAAACTAGCCTGGACATATTTAAACAGTAACAACTATATTAGTCCCGAAGGGTTTGGGAAATTAACCTTTGACGACAAACTTAGATTATTAATGAAAACCCTTAATATCTCTCTACTTCCACTTAATGAGAATTGGGAAATTACTAAACTAGCAAAAGAACGTAATAAGGATAATGTGAGTATAATTGGGTATGTGAGAAATTTACTCATTCATCCGAAAATTAATCAGAAAGAAAACAACATAAAATTAACAGAAATTATGATGAGAGAAGTTTTTGCAGTCGCTCATAATTACTTGCTAAAATGCTTACTTAAAATTTTTGATTATCCTTATAAAGTAGATAACTTTTAAAGCCATCCCTAACTACACCAACAACATTTGAAAATTTACCTTTTAATTACTAACAATTAACTTAAATTATGCTCAAAACAACCAAACCAATAATTAGTCTAATTCTCAGCTTATTTTCCCTAACTCCTACTATTGCCCCCACCTTAGCAGCAGCACCCCGCACCCCAGATAAAGAAGAAACCTGTGAAATTTTAGTTATCGGTGGCGGTTTATCAGGAGCAGCAACCACCTACGAAGCATTATTAGTAGGGCGCACTGTTTGTATAACAGAAATCACCGACTGGGTAGGTGGTCAAATTTCCTCCCAAGGTACTTCCGCTCTCGACGAACGCGGAACTCAACGCAGTCTCCTATTTTATCCCCGTGGTTATCTAGAATTACGGGAACGCATTGAGGAAAAGTACGGTAGACTTAACCCTGGCACTTGTTGGGTAAGTGTATCCTGTTTTATGCCTTATGATGGTCACGGTATCCTATTCGAGATGTTAGAGGATGCTGCCAAAAAAGGCGGAGGTACATTAAAATGGTTTCCCAATACTGTTGTCAAAGAGTTAGATATTTCTAATAATCAAATTAATAGAGCGATCGCTATCCAACATCAACCAGCAGCTAACACCCCACCCATAAACACCGAACCTCTATCTCAAATTATTGAAGATGCTTACCGCTACCAAAACTCTGCCAGATTTGACAAAACCATAATTCAGTTTTTACCTCAACCATCCCCAGAAAAAACAGGGGGTGCAGACTGGTACGTTGTCGAAGCAACAGAAACTGGAGAAATTATTGGTTTGGCAGATGTTCCCTATCGTCTCGGTATCGATCCCCAAACTTATGTTGACCCCTCATCCCCTGTTGACAGGAGAGACTCCTACTGTACTCAAGGTTTTACCTACACTTTCGCGATGGAGGCAACCGAAACACCTCAAATTCATGTGGAACCGCCATTTTATTCTAAGTATGCTCCCTACTATAGTTATGAATTATCAAGATTAGCTAATTTCAACTTAGTTTTCACTTATCGGCAAATTTGGTCGATGCAACCAGATGCACCCCAACCAGCTAACTACAGAGAGCGAACAATTTTTCCAGGCGATATTTCCATGCAAAATTGGACTTGGGGTAATGACTACCGACCTGGAAACCGCGACGATAACTTAATTTACAGTCGGGGACAACTACAAGCTACAGGTCAACTGCGACCGGGAGGTTGGATGGGTGGTTTGCGTGCCGAAACCCTCCGTCGAGGCGAGGAAAATGCTCTCGGTTATTTTCATTGGTTAGTTGAGGGTACCACTGACTCCCAGTTAGGAGAAGGAGTCAAGAACAAATATCCTAATCATCGTTTATTGACTGGGTTTGATGCACCGATGGGAACAGCTCATGGGTTGTCGAAATATCCTTATATGCGAGAGGGGCGACGTATTATTGGTCGTGTCGGCAAAACTCATCCAGAAGGTTTTGCTGTAGCAGAAATTGATATTGCTAAAAAGAATTTTCGGGATAATTTTTATCTCCAAAATTTACCCCCAGATATGTTGCATTATTTGTGGGGAGCTGTTGCTGCTTTTGTACCTCCAGATGCACAATTTAATTCAATGCAAGATGTACCTCAACGAGTCAGAGCAACTGTTTTTCCTGATAGTGTAGGAATTGGTCATTATGCAATAGATTTTCATCCTTGCATGACAAAAAGTCCGGCAGAAGCACCAGGTAATACTGAACGAGCAGGTATTAGGCGAGGTCAAGGTTCTGCCTATCCTTTTCAAATACCTTTACGAGCAATGATTCCGCAGCAAATTGATAATTTGTTAGTAGCTGGAAAGAGTATTGCGACAAGTTATATTGCTGCTGCTGCTTATCGAGTTCATTCTTTTGAATGGTCTGCTGGAGCTGCTGCTGGTACAACAATTGATTTTGCTTTAGAAAGGGGTATTTTTCCTTATGAATTAATTGATGATATGCCTTCTAAAGAATGGGAATTAGAAATATTACAGGGTCGTTTGCAGGAAAATGGGAATCCCACAGCTTTTCCTGAAACTTCTATTTTTAATAATACTTGGGATGAATGGAAATAAGATAATTTATGATTTTTTCAGTAATTATGATTGAATTAGCACTCACCAATTCAGCAATTCAGCAATTCAGCTTCTCAAGGTGTATAATCGGAAATTCATACCCCCAGAAAAGGCGCAGCACGCGCTTTTTTTAACTCTTGTTGGGGACTTATACCAAGAGTGATAAATGTTTGCTACAAATATTATCAATCTTGGGTATAGGGTGTGGAGTTTTGGGTGTAGTTAAATAATCGGAAAAACTAGAAGAAAAAGCTGCTGATGCAAAGAATAAATTTGAAAAACCTTGTTAATTAGTTAATATTTGAAGTGTTATCAAGCATCACATTCCCCCGCCGGATACCCGTCTGCACGGGTACAAGGGCAAGTTTACAGCAGTTTTTATATGAGTAAACCACAGTTAAAAATATAGGTGTTAGGTGTTAGGTGAAACGATGGCTGCGAATCCCAATAAGGCTGAATATGTGGTCTATTCAGGTTAAAACCGCTTTATTGCGATGTGGTTTATCAAGAGCGAAAAGCGCTGTAATAAGAGGTAATTGTTAATTACTGAAACTTCCTATCTAGACATTTCCAATAAAAAAAAATCAAATTAATTATCCTAAATAAAACATCAATTTTTTCTCCCTACTCCTTACTCCCTCTTTTCCGGAGATGTCTTATTAATACCTACCACCTAAAACCTATAACCAAGTAATGTAGCAATATTTTATGAAATTGATATAACACTGTTGAACCTTATATTTAGAACTTTAAGATTTCCTATTTCTCGAAAGCACTAAAAAAATGGTTTGATTAATTTTTGTTTCTAGCTCTTTTCAAATTTGATTAGAAGTAGTATATAGCAATTCCCGTATTAGTGAAGTACGCTCATCTACAAAAATGATTCCGTCATCAGTTAAAATATGCTTAAATGAGGTAAATTAGGACTTACACAAAATTATCTGTTCTATAGTAGCTATGGTGTAAAGTGCGGTGCAATGCACCCTACTCGATTGACACATCTAATAATGGTGCGTGACGATGGATTGCTGAATCACTTTCATAGTATGAGTTTAAGCCGTAAGTACGCACCCTACAATTTTGCACAAAATTAGCTGTGTCGGTCCACTACTAATAGAGTTACCCCGTAAGTCCTGTAAATTTAATTGTATTGATATATACAGGAGAAATAGTAATATGGGTCTCGGAATTTCCATAAATATAGGAATTGGAGGTGGAGGCAATGTCAGACGTCGAGGCACTGTTAGACGTGCTACAAGTGGTGGCTCCTCTACCACTTTAGCTCCTAAAAAGTCTAATCAAACTGTCAAAAAACCGTATCCCAACTACAAAGTAATTGTCCTCAATGACGATGTTAATACATTTAAGCACGTTGCTGAATGTCTGGTAAAATATATTCCTGGCATGAGTGGCGATCATGCTTGGCAACTTACTAACAAAGTCCACTACGAGGGTCAAGCTACTGTTTGGGCTGGACCTCAAGAGCAAGCAGAATTGTACCATACGCAGTTGAGTCGGGCGGGGTTGACAATGGCACCCTTGGAAAAAGATTAAACAAAATAAGAGGCGATCGCGGAGCATGAAACGTAGTTTTATCGTTGTTTTATCGCTCCGTTTCAAAAAATTACTTTCAGGTTTTAGTTAACTGAAGACTGCGCGATCGCTCAATTACTAAACTACAGAAAATTCCTTAACTTGAGAAATATTTCGCCCCACTGCAGCAGCAACAGGGCGTAAACTTTCAAGCAACTCTACCATATTTTCTAAGGACAAAGCTTGTCGCGCATCTGAAACCGACTCCTCTGGTACAGGATGACACTCAACCATTAAACCATCAGCTCCACAAGCAACGGCAGCTTTTGCCAAAGGTGCCACTAATTCTCGTTTACCCACAGCATGAGAAGGATCAACAATAACTGGTAAATGAGTTAACTGTTTCAATGCAGCTACCGCACCCAAGTCCAAAACATTCCGAGTATAATTATCAAAACTACGAATACCCCGTTCGCACAAGACTACATTAGGGTTGCCATGACTAAGAATATATTCAGCAGCCATCAAAAATTCGTCAATAGTTGCAGCTAACCCCCGTTTCAAGATTACAGGTTTACCAGCTTTCCCCACTACTTTGAGTAACTCAAAATTTTGCATATTGCGACTACCTATTTGCAGCATATCAGCATAGGTAACTACCGACTCTATTTGAGGAATAGACATTACTTCTGTTACTACTGGGATATTATAGCGCTGACGAACGGCTGCCAAAATTTTCAATCCTTCCATTCCTAACCCCTGGAATGAGTAGGGAGAAGTGCGTGGTTTGTAGACACCTCCCCGCAACATTTGTACGGAAGTATTTGCTAACTTGCTTGCCACTGTTCCCATTTGTTCGATGCTTTCGACTGTACATGGACCAGCAATAATCAGAAAATCTAAGCCTCCCACTGTTGTCTGTTGGGAAATTTTAACAACTGTTTGATGTTCAGGGTGAGACTTAGATGCTAGTTTAGCGTTAGACACGAGACATTCTCCTATATAAATAGAGTGTGGTTATTTCAGTTATCAGTTATCAGTTAGCTTCCTATGGTCGGAGCTTTGCTAACAGTTTTTAGCGCTTCGGTAAAAAACAAAAAACCCGGAACCGTTGACAGTTCCGGGTGAAAGATGAAATTCAGCATCACAACTTACCCGGAACTATATCGGGGCCAAAAATAAAAACCGTAAAACCAGTTATTTAGTTGAGTCATGGTTGTTTTCATCTTTTTTGAAAAACTAAGATTTGCAAACAAAAAACCGCAGAGTTTATTCTGCGGTTCACTTAGAGGTTCATAGCAAAAGCTAAATTCACTCCAAGTGAACCTCTCTATACCAAAAATAAAAGTAGGAATTGCTGATTAACATCGGCTTTTTGTTTGTGTTGAATATATCAATTATTGGATTCTGGACTAAGGGATTAAGAATATTTTATTTAATCCCTTTTTCTGTAAACTTAACAGAGTATTTTCATAGTGTCAACCCTCTGTAGAAGCTTTTTTTACTTCTGGATAGTAATAGACTTCTCCGGAACAGAGGGAGCAGGGAGTAGGGAGAAGTAAAAACGTGAATTGAAAATCTTGTAGTGCGGACATCTGGCCCGCGATAGTTGTACCTCATAACTATCGAAAAGCCCTGTCATTTCAGTTATCAGTTAGCCTCCTATCGGAAGAACTGCGTTAACAGTTATCAGTACCTCTGTAATAAGGAGGCTTGAAATCTGGAATATTCTCTTTTTTTATCCCCTTAAAAGGGGAGGCGCATACCCACAATTTTTCGGTAATTCCATACTTCAAAAACTATATTAAAAAGCGATAAGCGATAGTGCTACTTTATTTCATAAACCACCTAATCCTCTGTATATATTAGGTTGTAAAATTTTATGGTAGGTGTTTGGTTTCCAAACCCAAGCAAAAATTGGATTTGGAGACCAAACCCCTACAGTTTTTTTTCAGTTTTTTCACACTGGTATTAAAGAATAAAGAATATAGAATTTTTCTCTCAAAAAAATTTTCCCTATCATAGACTACAGTGCTAAAAGCTGAAATTAAGTCTATTGTAGGGAATAAAATATTATGTATTTATCTTAAATATGCTGATATAAAATCAAAGAATTTTTCGGCGTTGGTAAATCAAGAGATGAAACTCTAAAAGTAATCTGTTTTTAATACTTCTAAATATTGAACCAGAGTAACTGGTAAGTATCACCCCTAGTAAAAAATCATCCCACCAATTACCAACGCGAATTTTTCGGCGTTGGTAAATCAAGAGATGAAACTTTAAGAGTAATCTGTTTCTAATACCTCTAAATATTTAACTAGAGATAAGATGGGTATCACCCCTACTAGAAAATCATCCCACCAATTACCAATGCCAATTTTTCTATTGCATCATTACAGTTTGTTCCGAATTATCTGGTTGAGATTGATTCATTTGAAATTTATCTACATCTGGCAATTCTCTTTCAACTCGGCGCAACTCAGGGGTACGATAGGCAACTAATACTGCTCCTATATTCAATATACCCATTAATACAAATAACAAAGCCATTCCTCTGCCATCTCCAACCCCAATAATTCTTCCCACACTATTTGCCAAAATTCCATTTTCACTCATCAAAGGTTGAAACATAAACGCAACTAAAGGAGCAGCACTTAGGTGAGTAGTTACTAACAAAAACTTTTCCAGCATATTTTGCAAAGCAAAGACTCTTCCTTGCAATTCTTGAGGTACTTTTCGTTGCCAAATAGTATGATTTAAACTGGCAACAATAGCCCTAGAAAATAAGTAGCCAAAACCGCCTATTGCAGCGAGAATTACGGAAGCTTTAAATCCTCCCAAACATAGACATAATCCCTGGATAAATGCAAATAATAATATACATTCTACTCGACGCTTAGAACATCCCCATAAACTTACTGCTACACTTCCTAACAACATTCCAATACCACTAACAGACATGACTATTCCTAGTTCCTGTTTAGAGGCAAAACTCAACACCATTGGCAAAAATAATACTTGCAATATTCCAGCACTAAGATAGATGACACCAAAGAATATTGTCAACTTACGCAAACCAGAGCGCACCACTATATAATTCCAGCCTGAAATAACTTCTTGCCATAAATGCTCTAGATTTACTTTGCGTATAGTAGTTTTCTTTTTCCGTGCAGGGAATTTCACACTCAATAAAATAATAAACGCAAATAGATATGTACTAAAATCTACAAGCAATACACCGTGAAGTTTAATTGTGGCGATTAAAAATCCTGCTATACTAGGACCAAGAATTCTAGCGGTGGCAATTGAACCCTGAACCATTCCATTAGCACGACTCAAATGTTGAATTGGTACAAGTTGACCGATGGCAGAAATATAAGCTGGCCATTGAAAAGCGTTACACACAGAACTAATGGCTACTGCTATATATATGTGCCAAACTTGCAGATGATTGGAGAATACTAATAGCATAATTGCTACAGCAGTAATTCCGGTAATTGAGTCACTGAGAATCATTACCCGACGACGACTCCAACGATCGACCATTGCACCAGCAAATGGTGAAATGAACATACTAGGTAAGTGAATGAATAAGGATAAAAGAGCATAATGGGCGATCGAACCTGTTGTTTGATATACCCATACTGCTAGAGCAAATTCACTCAGACTAGAACCTAACAGGGAGACAATTTGCCCTAACCATATAAATAGGAAAGTTTGCATAAGTTTGAGTTGCTAAATAAATAGAGCAGTATAATTTTTGTTTAGGGGTTAATCTAATGATACCTTAATATTCTTATTTAGGGGATTATTTATAGTCTATCTAAGGTTGTAGAAAACCGCTATTTTTTTTGCTAATCTTGCTAATTTTGCTACTATTTTAACTAGGTTATTTTTGCATTCCAAGTTGATTTTTGGTAGTTACTTACATTTATAAACACCCTGTCAAATTCCTCACAAAATCAAAAATATTGATTTTTACCTAATTACATTTCTGATATTTTTACTCTAGCTGAGTTTTATGGGAAATATGCAAAGATTATATTCTCTTAATATTTGAATTGTTTTTATTTTTCAAATAATTTTCTTCAATTTTATTGAATGTTATCTGATAAATAATATTGTGGCAAACTACACAAAAAAATATTAAAATTACATCTATAATTTTGTCTTGTGGAAGTTCTATTTAATTTGTAAATTTTTTATATAGTAGTTTCACTGAAAAACAAAATATTTTTTCGTCTGAAACTCCCTCATACCCAGAAAGCTTTGTCTGAATTTAAAGTTAAATGACTATACTTAATTCGGGCTGGTTGATTAAATATGAAAGCATTGACAGATAAAGGTTTTAGCGATTTTAGGTCGTGAAAAAGTACCAGCTTTGCGGTTGAAATTGCTCAAAAACTATGCCTGAACGGGGTAACGCGAGACAGGAAAATTAAGGAACAATTATTCCTCCAATTTTCTCTGTCTTCTACCAATTAAAAAAAAGAATGTGATGCTTGAGCAAACTTCAACTATTAACTAATTAATAAACTTTTTCCACTTTATCCTTTTTATAGCCAGCCTTTTCTTTGTTTTTCCTCTGATTTCACCACACCCTACACCCCACACCCCACACCCCACACCCAAGATTGATAATATTTGTAGCAAACATTTATCAATTTGGTATTCCCACTTTCCCGACACGAGGACAGGGAGATAGAGTATCACTGACAGGTCGCGTCCCCGCGTCTGCGTGTCAAATCTTACACCCTCCCCACACTTTGCTTTTTTTCAGTCAACCCTAATTATGTGCTAGGGAGAAGTCAATCAAAAATATATCTCCATTCCCGACCGACGCTACAGTCAATTACTCTATTACAGCGGTTTTCCTGCAGGTAGACCACAGTAGGGACGTTGCATAAGGGTCTCCCTACAGGGTTTTGTTTATGGCGATATGGTTCATCAAGAGCGAAAAGCGCTGTAAGAGAAAAAAACTGCATAAAAACTTATTTTAAGGTTTAATTTTTAAGATTTAAGAGCAATCTGTTCTTGCCAAATTCTGACTAAGTTACCTACCGCATTATCCCAACTATACTCAGTAATAGATTCTCTAGCATTAATACCCATTGTCTGACGTAAGTTACTATCTTCAATTAGTAACTTTAACTTCTGACAAAAATCTTCCTGATCGCCTGGACAAAATAACAAGCCATTCCAACCATCCCGAATATTTTCTGTTACTCCCCCAGCATTAGGGGCAATCACAGGAATTCCAGCAGCAAAAGCTTCCAACACCGTTAACCCTCTAGTTTCCTTTTCAGATGCAGTTACATGAAGGTCACTATTTATTAGGATAGCAGGCACATTATGAGGTGAAACTCTACCCAACAAATGTACATTTTTAGTAACTTTACTTAACCTTTCAGCAATACTACTTCGCATTGGACCATCACCAGCAATTAGTATGGCAGTATTTTCCCAATTGATTAAGTCTTTTAATCTATCAAAAGCATCTAAGGTAAATTCCCAACCCTTATCTTCAGTCAATCGACCTAAAAAGACTAATTTAACTTGATTTTTTATGTCAGAAATACTATAGTTTTGCACAAAAAAATCTGGCGTTTTTTCCACAGAAGCAAAATTGGCTAAATCCAAACCATGAAAATTAATATGCTGAGTATTTTTAACACCCATATTGGCAATCTTTTCACAGGTAATCTTGCTAGAAACCAACGTTAAATCATACTGATTATAAATCCTGACAAAACTTTTCTCAAAAATCAGCTTTAACATTAAATTTATACCTCTGGGCAAAGGTAAAAAATCCTCAAAATAATCTAAAAAATTAGTTCTGAAAGTACAAACACAGGGAATATTATACTGTTTAGCAATATCAAGACCAGCTAGAGCAAAAAAAGCAAAAAATAATCTTTCTGGTTCATCCACATGAATAATCTCCGGCTGAAATTTATGCAACTCCCGGCGGACTATTTTATAAGTATTAAACCCCACATTTCTTTCAAAATCCAAGAAAGGAGTGCTAGGCAAATTAACCACTTCCACCCCAGGCAAAATATTACCTGTATAATCCTGCCAATTAGGATATAAATGGGCTAAGGGAGAATAGTCAGGACAAAAAAGTAAAACTTGATGCCCCCATTCACTAAGTTTTTGGACTCGATAAAAGCCACTCACAGTTACTCCATCTAATACAGGCAAAAATCCAGAGGCAATAATGGCAATTTTCATAAATTAAAGAAGAATAAATAAGGACTGATAACTGAAATGACCTGTAGTTTAGAATAGGAAATGTCTCTTTGACAAAAAAGGTAGTTTCCAAATGTGAAGATTTGATGTCGAAGCAATCTCAAATGCTACTTTTTCCTTTTGCTTCTTGGTTTGTACTACTTGTTACTAAGGGCAATAATAGTTTAGCGAAAACCTTTTCAAATCTGTTCATAGCTTCTAATATATAGTTAGTAAAGTTTGATAAGATATGAAAAAATATGTCACGCCATGCATAGGCGGCAGAGTATTACGGTGTCAACATCAGCACTCTTAGACGATGGGATAATGACGGAAGGCTTGACAGTATCAGAACTCCCGGAAACCAGCGACGATTCTGCATTGATGAAGACAATCCCAAAAGTAAGCCAGTTATCGCTTATGCAAGAGTCTCTAGTCATAGCCAACGAGATGACCTTGACCGACAAATTGAGTTTCTACGCGCAAAGTACCCCAACGCTGAACTTGTTTCAGAAATTGGAAGTGGACTCAATTTTAAACGGCGTAAAT
>JAAUYJ010192910.1_pt1 | contig 12519 bp, 14 predicted proteins | sample 7278031 | NCBI WGS metagenome assembly JAAUYJ01 (sample SAMN14350222, study PRJNA611818) | marine sediment metagenome | isolation source: surface marine sediment (1.8m) | place: French Polynesia: Moorea | collected 2018-08 | reverse complement strand
TTCGCATCGGTTTTTGTCCGATGTTCCTCGCCATGAGAATTTTTTACTTTTGCTCCTTTCAATTTCAATAAAAAGTTTTCCTTGCCAGTTGCCCTTTTCTTCTTTTCTTTGCGAAACTGAAGCGAGCTCAAAAACATGGTGTTGAGGAAAAGCGCCATGCAGCACGTCCGACCCCTCCTCACCGCCCTCGACACATGAATTATTGACTAGTGTGGTCCCCCTTGCCTATTGCACATTACATACTACGAACACCACGCCTACGGAGCGTATGTGAAAAAAAGAACAGGGCAAGGGCAATTAGGCAGACTCAAGAGACTCGAGGCTACTTCCCTGCACATATCCTCGTATCTCAGTACGAACGGACAAGAGTGCAGGAAAGGTATTTTACGGTATATGATTAGGAACGTTGTGCAGACGTGACGAATAAACACTTGCTATTTCTCTTCCAGAAGAGGTATTGGTATGAATATTGGTTGGCTGCCACCTGTGCACTACATTTTTGACTCGGGGAAAAAAATTAGAAATTACTGTAGTCTTTTTTGTAGCCACAAGTCCAGTCGACCCTACGACCCTGTTGTTAACCCGTGAATCGATAAATTTCACCCTTGTGCCTTGATACACTGTCCTGATATGACAGCACAAGACGGAGGTTCTTATGTCTAAGTATTGTAGCTAGCTAGAACAGCTGATCATTTCAGGGACCTTTTTTCCCCCCGATTCGAAACCGCCTTCTCCTTCCCTCCCTTCGGACCCTCGGAGGGAGCCGACTTTCTCATGTTCCTTTCCCCCCTCCTCTGTCCAGCGCGTAGGAAGCGCGCGTGAGTAGAAGGGCCCTCCTAGTCCTTCCGACCGACTCGTAATTTTTCCCACGTGTTACATTCTTTTTCCCCCCTCTCTTGCGCCGTGAAGGAGGATCCCTCGCTCTTTAGTACTACAGTGCAAACATGAAAGCAAAGCGGAGAAATTTATCGAAGGTCTTTTCCGCCACTTATTAAAACGCAAAGAAGCAAGCGGAGTGAAGAAGCACCGAACGCAATAAACCCTGAGGGCCGGCAAGTAGTGTACCTGCTATTATATTGCACCCAGGTGTTCTAGAGAGGATGTGAGGCGTTCCGCCTCCCAGCCCCGAATGTTCCCGGGAAATCGTCGCCGCTGCATCTGATAGACGTGATGTCCGTCTGCGCAAGTGGCGCGTGATCTCACATGGAGAAACACCGCTTTACGTGGCGACAGAAATCACCGAAATGCGCAGACTTGTGTTTCTCTCGCCAAGAAAGATTTAGATGAGATTTTTTGCCCCTAAAAAAAGAAAAAGCCTCCTCTGCGCGGCCAAGTGAAAGGTGATCCCATGCAGTCATTTTTCAAAGGCCCGTCGGGCTGTTGCTGCCCGATGGCGGCCTCGGCGGCGGAGGGACTCCCTCCCTGATTGCGAAAATAAAATTGTGTTGTGTTGCACAAGTGCTCTCACCGGAAAAGGGGAAGCAAGTATACGTACAACAGAGCAGCAAGCAGTAAGAGCATTCAAATATCGAGAGATATTTTCAGTGTTCCGACGTGTGTGTTGGAAAAGCAGCATTTTGTGTGAGAGTGTGTCGCCTTCGTCGGCAAATATGCGACATATGGCGAGGTCGGGCGGACGGCAACGGCGACCCGGCAACCTGCAGTCGAAGAATCGTTCGCCGAGAAGAAATAATACGGGCACCTTCGATCTGACACTAAAGATGACCTCTGTGCAAAAGACGGCGATTTTGTCGGCCGTGCTGCTCCTGCTCCTGTGCGATCACCATTGCAGCTCATCGGTGCTGGAGAACAACCCCTTCAGGATCAGGCACCTCTTCAAGGAAGAGTTCAAGATAAGGTGATGGTGAGAGAAATCTGAAATCCCTCCCCTCTTCCCCCTCAGTTATGAGAATAAAATGTTGTTCAGAGCCCTGATGGAGGAGGTGAGGGACAATCTCCAACTCGAACCGCCCGAGGACGGAGAGGCGGATTCGTCTTCTGTCCTTGTCGACGGCTCCCAGATCAAGAAGGAGCTGGAGTGGTTCTTCTTCACGCACGACGTGGCCTACAGGGTCATACTCAACGCGGGGGTGGAGGACGGGGACCAGCTTTCCGCGATGGGAAGGTGGAGGAATTGGACGATTGTTTTTCAAAGCAGCTTTTGGACTAAATTCTGTTACCGATTAGGAAAGGAGACGACATCGTGGACGAGCTGATGGTTGGCAACGTCCTGCACGTGTACACCCTCACCCGGAGGTGCGTCCACTTCGTCGACGAGGTCGTAAAGTTCCTGGAGAGCAGAAAGGTGGAAAAAGACCCAGAGGGAAAGAGTGATATAGGTATGGATGATCTTACACTGTACACATGCTACATCCAAAAAATCATGTAGCATCCTTAGTTGAAGTAAAAAAATTCACGAACGTTTCCTATATAATTTCAGGTTGTCTATCTACAGAGGACGGAAAGGAGAATGGCGAAGGTAAACATGGGGATGTTTGCTTATAAAAAAACCTCTCCTTTACTGGTGATACAAACTGAGGTGAATTTTTTTACCTCGTTGGACTGCCTGCCATTTTTCAAGGCACCTGCGCGAAACCGGATGACAAGAAGGAGGGAGGTGAGGAAGCAGAAAAGAAGGATGAGGACGAGGAAGACGTCGACTTCGACTCCGACCCCATCTTGTCCGGCTCGATCCTGGACCGGATCTACGAGGTTCGCAACAGCACCTTCTGGCCGGACGCAGACGACCTCAGCCTCATCGCGCTCTCCCTGGCCAGGATACAGTTCGTCTACCAGCTAGACGTAAAATGAGAGAAACGCCGAAAATATCTGAATGTGTTTGCGAAAAAAAAATGTTTTTTCAAAGGTTTCCGACCTGGTGAAGGGTCGCATCGGCGATCGTGACACCGGCGTCCAGCTGCACGCCGACGACTGTAAGTTCGTGGCTGACGAGAGGGTCTCCCCCGGCAGGAAGCCGCTCGTGCCGACCTCCGACGCGCCAGAGTGGGCCATCGCGATTGAGTGGATGGAGGTCGGGTACAAGTGAGTGGATAAAAAGAACGATATGTTTATGTTTTGCCGACATAATCTGTACTTTTGCACAGTTTGAGCTCGTACTGGTACGGCGAGGAGCACCACTACACAAAGTACCTTCTGGAGGAATTGATATCGGCTAGAGAAAAGGTACCATGCATTGAAAAAGTCTAAATTCAAATACGTCAACGAAATTTTCCCCATTTTTCCAGCACGACCAAGCGTTCCACGCCCCTGAGCCGGGCGACGGCCCCACCCTCCACCCGGACGAGATGTACTTCCACCGAAAGTTCGAGGACTCTGTGCGCGACCTGGCCGGGCTGACCGGGCGACAGCTCAGGCTGGAGGAGAGGGAATTCATGCGGGGGAGGAGCGGGGGGATACACACCGACGACGGGCACACTTACTCAAGGAGGGACTTCTTCGCGCTCTGCAGGGGGGAGAAGATTGTGAGCCTTCCTCAAAGTAAACTCTTTTCCTGCTATTTCGAAGACTTTCTTCTGGTTTCTCCAGACCATCAACGGTGTGCCTCCTACCGAGCACCAGTGCTACCTTGACAATAGGGGCGATCCCTACCTAATGCTCCAACCAGCTAAGGTTGCATAAAGTCCTTGCCTTGAGAGTAGAAAGACGGAAAACGGCATTTGTAAGATTTTTTAGGTGGAGGTGCTGGGCGACGGTCTGCTCAAGGTGCTCATGTTCCACGAGGTCTTTAGCGAACAACAGGTGGAGATGCTCAAGGACATGATGGTCAAGAAAGGAAGCGTGAGTGCTAATGTTTAGTTATGGATCACTTTGTCGCATGTCCCAAGGGAGTTTCTCATTCTCCGTCTGAGCGTGTACTTTCACTTGTGGGTATCAAATTGTGCACTGTCTCGGGAAGATTTGTGTTTAATTACATAATTTAGTTTTTTCTTCAAGTCCTTTGGATCTGCACCAAAAGCACCTCTCACCAAAGTGCAAAGTGGCGTGTGTTTCTTCCTCCGATACAGATTTACAGCAGACTATCGGACAAGGACAAGGCTCGCCGGGCAGGGCAAGAAGGGAATAGGTTCAGGGTGGTGGTGAGTATTTGGCTTGAATTTTTAACATTCTGGAACTAGCAGTCTTTTTTTGCTTCAATTGCTTGGTTTTTGCATCACCTAAAATGATCAACATATTTGTTTTGACAGCTATCGTCGGCCAAAGTCTTCAACAGGAGCGATCCAGGAGGAGGAGACATGGTGAGGGAAATTCTAAAACATAAACTGGAGGTTACGGTGACAATTTAGCTTTATTCACACTCATTACAGATCTCAACCGATCGCACCCAGACGACCGGCTGGCTGTTTGAGAGGGACTTTCCCGAACTTTTGCCTCTTGCCCGGAGACTAGATCACCTCACCAAATTGCAGGCAAAGAACAACAGAGCAACAAGAATTGTTGTGGCACATAAAATAATTTTTCGTGGGAAAACAGGTGTCTTTCACGAGGCCAGCGGAGACCTACGATCGGTTCATGGAGTCAGAGGACTTCCAAATGGGCGTCTACGGGCCCGGGGGGCTCTACCTCTGTCACAAGGATTCACTGTCGCACGATTCCATTGTAATTTTTAAGTGAAAACAAAACTTTCCAACAAAATAAGAAATAATGTCAAAAATTCCTGTAGAAATGGCACGGCGAGTCTTGGGTGGGGGACCGGATAGCAACGTTGATGCTTTACGTAAGTACTCTAGCTGTTAAATCTTCGAATTTTTTTTCGAGAAAATTCTTTTTAGCTGAGCGACGTGGACGGCGGGCGAACTGCATTTCCACACGTTGGCGCTTTCGCCACCCCGAGGAAGGGATCTGCCGTCTTCTGGTACAACCTCGCCCACGACGGTACCGAGGACAGGAACAGCCTGCACGGCGGGTGCCCGGTGCTGTTCGGATTCAAATGGGGTGCGGGGACAAATGCATACTTGGAGAAACTACAAAATGACGCAAAATATATCTATTCTATTACAGTGTCAAACAAGTGGATTCGAGAAGGTGCTCAACTTTTCAAGCGTCCGTGCGAGCTGGAGCCATTCAAGCAGGAGGGACTGGGCTCAAAGACGCCTCCTTTTATACCTTGAAATGGATTTCGCAATAAATTGTTGCCGGGAAGAGTTGTTGCCCAAGTGAATTTGTACCCCGTTACTAGCCCGTACTTATGAAAAATGTTCACAGTACCACCTGGAGTAGATAAAGATGATACGTAAGTCCAATTAGGCGTCGGTGCTAACGTACAAATGCGGTTTTGCTTCGCTGTCGAACATACGGAACTGCAGTCGGAGACAAGCCCCCTCCCCAGCCCCCGCCCCGCCCTAGTCGAAAACAGATAGACTGTCCAAAATGAGACGGGCCATCCTCTTCGCTTTGACCGTCCTCTTCGCCGCCGCCCTCGGCTCCCCCGAGAGGGACGCCACCTACGAGGAGAAGTGGAGGCCGCGGTTCCACTTTTCTCAGCCGGAGAACTGGATGAACGACCCCAACGGGCTCGTCTACTACAGGGGCGAGTACCACATGTTCTACCAGGTATACAAAGCGGCTTCACATAATTCTATATATTTTCCAAAAATGGTCCTAAAACTTGCGGCTCCTGTTCATTTTAGCTGAACATGCTCTAAGCTGCAGTTCCACAGTTGCAGTTGTCACTTGCTGCTGCTGCTGCTGTAACTGAATACTCAATGTTTTATCTTTTATGAATACGAACAGCTACGTGCGTAATTCTTGAAATTGCAGTACAACCCATACGACACTGTGTGGGGCCCTATGCACTGGGGCCACGCCGTCAGCGCCGACCTCACCCGCTGGGAGAACCTGGACATCGCCCTCTACCCGGACGACCTCGGCACCATCTTCTCCGGCAGCGCCGTGGTGGACTGGGACAACTCGAGCGGCTTCGGCGTCGACGAGGACGAGCCGCCGCTAGTCGCCATCTTCACCTACGACGGGGAGGTGCAGGCGCAGGGGATCGCGTACAGCCTGGACTCTGGAAGGTGAACAAAACGGCGATATATATTTTTTTTCGAGCATGCAAACAAATGGACCATGGTTCATTAGAACCTGGACCAAGTACGACGAAGGGAATCCGGTATTGCCCAATCCGGGGAAGACAGACTTCCGCGATCCAAAGGTAAATACCCAAATATTTTTTCTGGAAGACAAAAATATCACTTCTCTTTCTTTTTTTTCAGGTGTTTTATCACGAGGAGTCCAGCCAGTGGATCATGTCCCTGGCTGAGGGGAACGAGATCGGCTTCTACGGCTCCCTCAACCTCAAGGCCTGGTACAAGCTTTCCAGCTTCGGGAGGAACTTCGGCCACCACGGGCTGGTATGGGAGTGCCCGGATCTGTTCAAGTAATTCGATGTCATTTATTTAATTATTGAGAAAAAGTTGAAAATTCACTGCAGTTTCCCCCTGCATCAGACTGACCAGCTTGGACGGCGAAGTGACCAAGTGGGTGCTCCTGGTCTCCGACGACGGCTTCGTGCAGTACTTCGTGGGCGACTTCGACGGCTTCTTCTTCTCCAGCGAGAACCCGTCCGACACCGTGCTGTGGCTGGACCGCGGTCCTGACTTCTACGCTGCCGTTACCTACAACGACGTGGAGGACGGGAGGAGGATCCTGGTGGGCTGGATGGACAACTGGGAGTACGCGCAGGCGGCGCCCACGGAGGTGTGGAGGGGGGCGATGGCGCTGCCAAGGCTGCTATGGATCGGCGAGGACGAGAGAGGAAGATCTGTCATCTATCAGGTTCAATGTCAACTTTTTCTTTGAAACCGTAGAAACTACTGTTTTTTGTTGCTCTTCCAGGGACCTGTGCAGGAGATCCTCTCCGTGGCCTCCGCCCCGGGAGAGGCGTTCCACATTGACCTTGTCGGAGGCTTCAACGACGTGACGGACATCCTCTATTCGGGAGACGGCGGTGCAGATATGAAGCTCTACCTAGACGTCACCTTCTCGGCACCGGACGGAGAAGAGGTTATTATTCATTTTTATTTTTTCTGCATTTCCCCCTAAAAATATGCCAACTCCCCTTTTAGATGCCTTCGTGGCAACTGGAGTTCTCCAACGATGAAGGCGAGGTCCTCATTGTGGGGTATAGCAGCCAGGACGACGAGGGGAGGGTCTTTGTGGACAGGTCCGCTGCTGGCGTTGACAACTTCTCACCGGCCTTCTCAAATTCCACCTCTGGAAACTACTTCGGCACTGAGGAGGACAGGGTGGACATGGTGCGGACTGCGGAGCTTACAAGGCTTCTGTCTATTTTATCAAAAGACTCTTGGTAAATCTCCGAATGATGTTTTATATCCAGGCCGTCTATCTGGACGCTGCTAGCGTGGAGGCCTTCTTCGGCGGCGGCGCCGTAGCCATCACCAGCACCGTCTACCCGAACTCCCCCTACGACAGGATCGGAATCAGGGTTGAGGAAGAGGAGGGCGGGCTGGTCATGGACGGAATTGTCCAGGCGATGGGGAGCGCTTGGAATTAGCACGCGACCAAAATAACGAATCGGATGGAAATATAATTCCCGCCTTCTAATCTTTCTTTCTAAAAATCAACCAGGGTATTCCCTCATCTTAGCCTCTATCTCCTTGTCTATCAGTTTGTCGAAGTTGGTGGAATCAGCCTGGTTGCCGTAGGACATTCTTGGGTAATGCAGAGATGCCGGGTAGGGGGGAGGATATCCTGGTCCTGACAGTTCTCCAGGTTTCTTTCCCTTTCCACCGGTTTCTCCGTGAATCTCTTCTCTTCCTTTCTCGTCTTCTTTGGTGATGTTGCTGCTTTCAGGCGCTGGCGTCACCAAAGTCTCGGGAATTTCCTTGTAAAGCGGGGCGCACCTCTCAACGCACTCGTTTCTGGGAAGAAAACAAATGCGTAACACCTGTGTGGTACCTTTAAGGCATCAATGTAGTAGCAAGAAATAGCAGCAACAGCAACATCTACGACAGCAACCAGCAGCAGCAATAACATCAACATGGAAAACACAATAATTTTGGGGAAAAACATAAGAGGATGAAATCCCGCAGAACCCGCACCTTTCGTGGAAGAGGATGTCCTTGTTAGCGCAGACTTTGTAGGGCTGACAATCTTCGTTGGACCTGTCGTAGTACCAGGCGGGAACCAGGGCGAACTTTTTGCAGTCCTCGCCGCCGTCCACGCTGTACCTTCTAAAAATAAAATCGGTTTGAACTGCCATGAAAAAAGAGGGCATTTTAGGCTTTTAGCCCAAGTCACCTGAAGCACAACTTATTGAGTTCCTGTGGAATAATTGGCTGTGGAGAACTTGTTTTTGAAGATCCGTTGGCACTGCGGACAACACGCCTCGGCCTCCGTCCCGTCACCTTCAGCAAAGTTTTTCTTCTCGACGAGGTGGGGGGGGGGATCAAAATGATTTTCCCCGTACCTCCACTTTTGAATATCTGTCGCACTTTGCCTCGCAGACCCCCTCTTCGGAGAAGACATTAGCGGAGGGGCCGCAGCCGGTGTACTGGAAGCTCTGGCAGCGCCGGCGAGCGACGTCAAAGGACCTTGACAGAATTTAATTGAAAAAAACATATATCGCTTCTCGCTAAGTATATGCGATCCTCACCACGCTACCTCCGGCGCCCCGCAGTGCCCGCTGCGGAAGGGCGGCTCCAGGCACTCCCTGCCGGGGTGGGACGACAGGGAGAAAATGCCGCCGCCGCTGCCGGCAAAGACGGTCGATATGCCCAGAACGGCCGCGGCGAGCCGGAGGGGAAAAGAGCGAGCAGGGCACATCTTTTGAAAAATGTCAGGCCGATCTCACTAATTCATTTGGGAAGAGAAGTAGGGCGAAAGGAATCACCCGATCCAAAGGGGAAATCTGATTCTTCTTCTTTTGGTACTGTGCGCACTAGTTCAGACTACGAAACTTCGAAAAGCGAGTAAATTACGGAGCTTATATTCGTGGTTTATTGCTCTGCGCGGAGTACCATACATTTTCACTTTATACGTACGTACGCGGATTATGGTATTAATGACGTCACCTTGTACAGACTGAATCTCTTCTTCTTTCTAATTGGTATTGGAATCTGGCCAGGATAGTTTTTTCCTCTTTCGCTTGTTTGAAGGCGGAGGAAAGAGGGCCTCTTACTACATATCATCTACTACTGTACTATTTCCGAGCAAGGGAGGAAGTGGGAAGTTCTGAAGCTGTCAAAAATACTCTGCGGTTCTCTTCCTGTTCTTTTTTGTGGCACATGCGTTTTTCTTTGTTTTGTTGAGTCTCTACATTGGTAAGTAGCGGTGATGGGTTTGGATTGTGCAGTAGGTCGGGGGCGCAGGCGGGTCCATCATCCCTGGGAATTTGATGAGATCGAATATGAGAGGGAGCGAATACAGGGATGAACGAAGGGGGACGAATGTCCGGCACTGAGATTACGGGGATATACTTCGAAGAAGAGGAGGGAGGCATTCTTCCAGCGCCTCGTCCACACACTACAGGCTTCTTCAACTACTCACTAATACAGTTGATTGATACATAGAAGGTTCTGTACAAAAAGAAAGTATCACCGACATCATGATATCGTAAGACAAGATGACATGTAAATCGCTCGACTCGAGGAAGGAAGGATACATTGTCTGCACTGAACAAACGCAAGGGGTTTCGGGATCTCGACCGGCGCTCCGGCTAAAATTAACAAGAGAAAGGAAATATGTTTAGCGCAACGCAACTTCCTGCAGAACCCCACTGCAAAGATACTTAATGTGTACGTCGGTTACTCTAAGGCAAATATTTTTTGAGATTATGCTTTGTAATATTAGTTACAGTTGTGGAGTAAAGGAGGGGGAGGGGAGTGGGGATTTTTTTCGCCTCCACCAATCGGCACTTTCTCTTCTTCTTGGAAGACGGATCTTCTTTTCGGCAACCACTCAAATACTTTCAAATCCGCACCTAGCGCATTTTTTTGGCAGTCATAGATTTTCCCCTCTACTTACGAAACTTTTGGGGCCGCTTTTCACGAGACGTCGCTTGCGGCCGCCGCGGCCGCGGCCGACTTAGAGCTTGCTGCCCTTCTCCGCTTCCTCGCCTCGAGAGTCATCTTCTTCCCGCTCAGATCCGTTATCGGAAGGGGCGGGGCGGAGGAGGAAGGGTCCAGTTGGAGCTGCGGCGGCGGCGGGCCGTCCATGGCCAGGATGGAGGCCGCGGCGGCGTGCGCGGCTTGGTGCTGCGCGGCGGCCGCAGCGGCCGCGGCCGTTCTGGACCTGGTGCGGTGGAGGGGCGAGGAGGCCGCGTACCTGTCCCTGACCATGGGATAAAAGGCAGGCCGCGCCCTCAGTACGCGGACGTGAGTCGTCGACTCCATGGTGGAGGAGATTCTGGAGCCGCTTCCGCTGACAGCGCCGCGGGAAGAGCCGCGTCCAAGCTTCTCCGGGGTGCAGAGGGTTTTGGCCCCGCGGCGATTGCTGGCGTCCGCCGCCACCGACTTTTTGGGAGTAGCGTGGACAGAATCGACGGGAGTGGACTCGTGGCTGGCGCTATGTGAACGCTTTCCGGCGTGGTGGCTACCGTGATGGTTGTGGTGGCTATGGTGGTGGTGGTGGAAGCGGGCCGGGGCAGCGGACACGGAGATGCCCTTGCGCCCGTGGCTGCCTGTTGAGTGGTGGTGGTGATGATGGTCCTTGTGGTGCCGGTGGCTGCCGCCGCTGCGAGAGGTCTTTCGGTGCTCGCTCGAGGAAGAGTTGGCGCCGGCAGTGGAGGAGAGGGGAGGAAGGGCGTTGTGGCGGGAGACCCTCTTGCGGGTGAGGGAGACGATGAGCGGGGTGAACTCAGAAGAAGATCCAGGCTTGCTGCTGCTGCTGCGGACCGACGTGGAGGAGCCCCCGTGATTGTTGTTGGTCGCGTTGTTGTCAGTGACGGATATCTCTGTAGGTTGAGAGTTATGCTGCTTGGCTGTTCCTGCTGTGGCAGGGTTTTGGGTGGTCGCCTCCGAGTTGGCCATCGTCGTCGTCGGAGGCACCGTAGCCTCCGGACCGCTGCTGCTGTCCTCCGGAGACGGTGGCGGCGACGACGACGAGGTGGCCCCTCCGACCACCGCCTGCAGTCATCTAACTGCGCTGGTCTTTCGGCTGTTGGTGAGGGAGGACGAGGGGGACTTGGAGGAGGCCGCGGCCGCCGCGGCGGCCTTTGACCTAGTTGTCCTAGTGTTGACCACGACTGCCGCGGCTGCCGCCTGCCTCTGTCTGTGGGAGGGCTTCTTGGAGCTGACGTTCTGGTTATCCAGCACCTCCTCTCCTCCCGCTCCCCTCGCCGCCGCAACCTTCAGGGGCGCTGGGACAGACTTGACCCTGCTGTGCTGCTTTCCTCCTCCGCTCGCCGCCGTTCTAAGATTCTCAACCGCGATGGGTCTGCCGAGAGACTGGGTCTGCTTGCGGGCCTTGATCTGGTTAAGCCTGTCGCCCTGGGTGAGTACGACCGACTTCGCTGGGGCGGCGTTGGGATCGGCGCTGTTGCCGGACTTGATGTTGGCGTTGTTTTCGTCCTCTTCCTGCCGGTTGGCTGACACGTTATGGGAGGCGGACGGTGGTGAGTCCACCAGAGGAGGGAGGCTGTTGCCGTTGTTTTCATCTTCCTCCTCCCCACCCCTCTCCTTCTCCTCTCCCACTGCCGAGTCCTGGATGGTGATCTTCTCCACCTTGTTGACGATCTTGGTGTAGTTGTCGGAGCCGCTCTTCTGCCTCCTCCTCTCCTGCCGCTTGGCGTACTCCTCCATGAGGATCTTCTTGAGCTTGAGGCTGTAGATGGGGTACTTGCACATGGACTCCATGTTCCTGCTCTCTCCCCTCCTCCTCGCCTGGTCGCCCTGCAGCCACATCTCCGGCTGCTTCTCCTCCATCCAGTCCTGCTGGTGCCCGATGATGGACCCCGGCCGGCAGATGCGCAGCCAGGCGATCGTCTCCAGCGCCGTCCACCGCCAGTGCTTCATGATGTAGCACCCGATGAGGGATCCGGTGCGCCCCAGGCCAGCCTTGCAGTGCACGGCCACTCCGCCGCCCGTCTTCTCGCACACGTCCAGGAAGCGCTGCAGGATGTCGTCTGAGGGGGTGCTGCCGTCGATGAAAAAGAGGTCCACGTGCTGGAAGCCACCGCGGACGAAGCGCTTGGCGTCGTAGATCTTCTTGTTGAGGCGGACCACCGTGGTGACGTGGTGAGAGCCGAAGTAGTCAAAGTAGGCCTCCGGGGCGTGCAGAGGGTACCTAAGAAGAAGAGCAGTATGGTACGGAGTGATACTTTTTCTGTGTTTAAGAAAACGCGACGGCTGGAGAACATGCCCACTCGAGGTGTCAATGATATTCCACGAGACAGGTTTCCCCCCAAACCGTTGACAGTTGACACGTTTGGAAAGAACAGAAAAGTCGTACGAAACAAAATGCTGGGATAAATAGAGCGGCCCACTCAGCAATGCATCAAAAAGTCAGGGAAACGATATTTTCAGACAGTTTAGGCTGGAA
>JAAUYJ010204646.1_pt1 | contig 12521 bp, 5 predicted proteins | sample 7278031 | NCBI WGS metagenome assembly JAAUYJ01 (sample SAMN14350222, study PRJNA611818) | marine sediment metagenome | isolation source: surface marine sediment (1.8m) | place: French Polynesia: Moorea | collected 2018-08 | reverse complement strand
TTCAGGTAAAGCCTTTTCTATTGGTTTATGGATAGTTTGGTAACCTCTTTTAGCTGCATATTCCAGCATATTAGCTGAAATATCAATACCTGTATATTCAAAATCTCCCTGCAATAATTGACTCAGAAAACCTGTGCCACAACCAATATCTAAAATACTACCTTGATGGTAATTATATTGATGAAATATTTTAGCGGCCTCATGGACGTGCTGTGCATTACACTTGGGGTCTTTTAAGACATCATCATAGTTAGCAGCAAAATTGTTATAAAATTCTTCAGCAGAAATTTTATTTACCATAACTTATAGTTCAAAAATGACTTGTGTTTACTATCCCGTTTTATACAATTAATAAGCAATATTAAATGTTAATCTTAGTCAACTATTACCTTAGTTTTTTTGCTCAATATAAATCATGCGAGTTTGGATAGAAATACCTGTAGTTGGAGAAGTCCAACCAATAATAAAATAATCTTCAATGGCATTTTCAATTACTATTTTTGAATGGTCGTAAACTGGCACAGCAAAATTTTTAATATATTCCTCGGTTGTCTCATCAAGACTTATTAAAATAGCTTTACGAGCAATTCGATAAATATGCTCTATAGCTGTTTGAGCATCTTCAACAAATAACAATGCTCCCAAACAAAAAACAAAATCGTAGGATTTATTATCAATTTCAGACAAAGCTGTTTCAATTGATTTATGGATAGTTTTGTATCCTCTTTGAGCGGCATAATCTAGGATTTTACTAGAAATATCAATTCCTGTATATTCAAAATTTCCCTGTAATAATTCACTAAGAAAACCTGTACCACAACCAATATCTAAAACACTACCTTGATGGTAATTATATTGATTAAATATTTTAGCTGCCTCATTTAGATGCTGTACATTACACTTTGGGTCTTTTAGTACATCATCATAATTGGCAGCTAAATTATCATAAAACTCTTCAGGGGAAATTTTATTTAGCATAAATTTTATAGTTCAAAAATAACTTATATTTACCATCCCGTATAATATGATCGATAGGCAACATTAAATATTAAATCCTATTAACCAATTACCCTAATTTTTTTGCTCAATGTAGACCATGCGAGTTTGGATAGGAATACCTGTAGTTGGGGAACTCCAAGCAATAATAAAATAATCTTCTACAGCATTTTTAATTACCATTTTTGAATGGTCGTAAACTCGAATAATATGGTTTTTAATATATTCGTCTGTTGCTTCAATTAAAGTAATTAAAATAGTTTTACGAGCTATTCGATAAATCTGCTCAAACACCAATTGAGCATCTTCAATAAAATACAATGAAGCCAAACAAAAAACAAAGTCGTAGGAGTGGGAATCAATTTCAGCTAAAGCCTTTTCTATCGGTTTGTGGATAGTTTTATAACCCCTTTTAGCTGCATAATCTAGCATCTTAGCTGAAATATCAATACCTGTATATTCAAAATCTCCCTGTAATAATTCACTGAGAAGTCCAGTTCCACAACCAATATCTAAAATACTGCCTTGATAGTGATTATATTGATGAAAGATTTTAACGGCTTCATTTAGATACTGTACATTCGACTTAGGCGTCTTTATTATATCGTCATACTTGGTAGCATGATTATCATAAAATTCTTCAGGAGAAATTTTGTTTGACATAGTTTCTAGTTCAAAATTTACTTACACTTATACTCTACCAAGACAACCTTCTTGTAAAATAAAATCTGGCAAGGATACGATAGCTGAATAGTAAGTATAAACAATCCTCAATAATTGGTAAAACATCCCCAACTTATAGATAATAAAGTATGAAACTTTTACCGACAAAGTAAGGTTTAATACCAATTCCTATGGATTAATGCTATACTTTGGTAATATTTGAGTTATCAATTAATTAGTAGATATCAAATCATTTTTTTCCTAGTTCTAGCTGATTTAATATTAATTATTGCTATGTTTACTTCTCTGTACGGACGTTGCATACAACTACCTAATCCCCAGATAGACAAAATTTAGAAAAGTTTTTGAGAAATGGTATAAAGCTTCTCCTTTCCAGGATAAAAAAAGAAAGGTTGTCCTACATTGTAATGGTGGTATATTTTATAGCAGTTTTCATTAATATAGAGTACAGAGATTTGGGTTTAAAGGAAGAAGGAAGAAGTTTTGTAGTCAACATGAGTGAAAACCGCCATAATTATTTTGGTCAAGGGAAAAATTAGTGGGAGCATCTTGCTCCCTTGCTAGACATTTTTCATCCACATCTACCATTACTATGCAGGACTACCAAAAGAAAAAATTTTCCTTTTAACCAATCCTCTTCTTTTTAAGAAAAGGTAATAATTAATTATTAATTATTAATTATTTAACCCTCTCTCTTACTGATAAATATTAGTTGCCTTAATCATGTGATAAGCAACAAGTAATTGAGTTAAAGCTAGAGGATAACTTTGTAACAATTCACCAGTTGTACCAACCAACTTACCAATATCTGGGTCTCCTTCAGGGGAGCAGAAATCTTTTAAGTTAGGCATTTCGTTGCAGAGAATCATTTCTAACTCATTTACCTGTTCCTTAGTCGCATGACTATCAATTTCCAAAACATCTACTGGTTTACCCATATCCCGATCTAAACCCAAACGGACTGCAGGTTGAAAATTAGGACTACCTTGATCAATAATCTCTAGAAAATCTGGGTGAGGAATAGTAGGTCTGAGTACCAAACGAACATGAAGTTGAGAGCTATTTTCATCCTGTGAAGGGGGATAAAAAGTCACAACTACATCTGCCCACTTACGTTGGGGACGGATAAACTCATCCGAGTCTGGTTCCCGTTTTTCCATCTCTTTCAGGACTTGTGCCTCATTGTAGCCCCTTTTCATCGTGTCCCGTTTTACTTTCCATTTCGCCCTTAATTCTTCTGGGGGGGCCAAATAAACTTTAACATCGTAACAATCTCTTGCCCCCCTAGTCGAATAACCAAGTAATCCCTCAACAATCACAAATTTGTTAGGCTTAATATATTCTGGTGGGTCAAATGTTCCGCTTGAATGATTATAAATAGGTTTAAGAATGGGTTGTCCGGTACGCAGCAGTGTTAAGTGTTGCTGCATTACATCAAGGTAGTTACAATCTGGGTGAAGCGCAGTAATACCTATTTCAGCTCGTTGTTTTCGATCATAGCGATGGTAGTCATCTGTACAGATAACAGTAACGTTTTCTGGGCCTAATACTTGAGCGATTCCTCTGGTTAAAGTGGTTTTACCTGCAGCACTATCACCGACGATGCCTAGAATTATTGGACGATGAGTCATTATTTTATTTCTCCCTACCGGACAATGGCCTATATGATGCAGCCTGAAATTTTTCAGTGATAGTTTATCTTATAATCTATTTGACTTTGGGACAAGGCATCTAATACCATTTCTCAAAAAGAATGCTATATTTAATTGGGTGTGGAAGTGTGGGGAGTGTGGGGTGTGGGGAGAAGTAAGAGTAGGAAAAATTAATACTAACCGATTAATAATTGTCAAAAAAAGACTTTAAAGCTTAGTAACTATTTAACTTTTGAAGTTAAGCGGAAGTGTAGCATTACTTTTGGTAATTGGTATAACAAATAGAAACAGGAATCTGAATTGGAATTTCTATTAAAAATTCTGTTCCTTTTCCGAGTACAGAATTACAAGTTAACTGACCGCCATGTTTTTCTACTATAATTGAATAACTAATAGATAATCCTAAACCTGTACCTTTACCTATAGGTTTAGTGGTAAAAAATGGATCGAATATTCGATTTTGCACCGATTTATCTATCCCTAAACCATTATCAATAATTTTAATTTGTACTTTCTCAGCATCTTGACAATAAGTACAAATAGTAATACTTGGTTTGATTTTGATATCTGATTCTGATTCTGATTCTGATTCTGATTCTAATACTTCTGCTAAAGTATCAATGGCATTATTGATAATATTCATAAATACCTGATTTAGTTCGGAAGCATAACATTGAATTAATGGCAGTTCACCATATTCTTTGATAATTTTTATATTTATATCTGAAGATTTACCATAACCTTTAAGTCGATGTTCTAAAATTAAGAGAGTGCTATCTATTCCTGAATGAATATCTACAGATTTAATCTCTGATTCATCAAGACGAGAGAAGTTTCTGAGGGATAAGACTATTTCGCGGATACGTTCGCTACCTCTTTTCATCGAACTTAATATTTTGGGTAAGTCATTTACGACAAAATCCAATTCTATCTCTTCCATTTTAGATTGAATTTCTGGCATTTTTTGGGGATAAAGTTTTTGATATAGTTCTATTAATTCCATTAAGGATTCGACATCTTTTTTCGCTGGTGTCAAGTTACCATGAATGAAGTTAATTGGATTATTAATTTCGTGAGCTATTCCGGCTACAAGCTGTCCTAAACTTGACATTTTTTCAGATTGAATCAATTGAGCTTGAGTGGAACGGAGTGTTTTTAAGGTAGATTTAAGTTGAGTCGTTTTCTGTGTTAATGCCTGAGTTCTTTCCTCAACTTTATGTTCTAAATTATGAGAATATGCTTCTAGTTTTCGATAGAGTTGAGCATTTTCTATAGAGATAGCAGCTTGGGTACAAATAAGTTTAATTATTTCTAAACGACTTGGGGTAAATGCAGCAATAGTTAATTTATTTTCTAAATACAATACTCCGATTAATTTACCTTGATTGAGTAAGGGAGTACAAACAATACTTTTGGGTTTTTGCTCGATGAAATAGGGGTCGCCAATAAAATCTTTTTCTTTTGCTACATTGTCAAAAAATATTGTTTTTAAATTACGTTTAACTAAGTTAATTAATGTGGTTGGAACTATGCTAGTAATTTCTAATGGGATAGATTTTAATGTTACGCCTTTAGTTGCGGTAGCTATGGCTTGAACTATTAATTTTTCTTGTTGAACTACAAGCAGGACAACTTTTTCTGCTCCTGCATTGTTCATTACTACTTCCATTAAACTTGAAAGTAATTCTTCTAGTTTGATTTCTCTAGATAATGCTTGGGATGCTTGAATAATGGCAGCAAAATCAAGAGATTCAAAAATACTGGTACTGTTGGAAGGGTGAGTTTGGATTGTATAATCGAGATTTGAATCTATATTGGGATATGTTGTTGTATCCAATTTTAAAGGATGATATTGAGGTTGGAAAATGGGAGTTAGTAGTTGGGGGTAATCTGTTTCTAAGGCATCTGTTTTTGCTTTTGCTCCCCATTTTGCGTAGCAGTAATATGCTTCAATTAGGTATGTTTGAGCAATTTTTTCTTTCCCCCATTCTAGATAGAATTTCGCAGCAAGTTCATTCGCAAGAGCTTGTTCTTGAATGTATTGATTTTCTTTGGCTTCTACAATAGCTTTATCATATAGTTCCATTGCTTCGAGTTTTTTTTCTGTGATTTTTGCTCGCTCTGCTTCGACTAAATAATATTTGTGGAGAAAGTTTTCTGGACAACTATCTGACCAACTTTTTAGTTGTATTTGATTTGTTTCAATTTGTTTGAGTGCCTCACTTTTTTCTGTTTCTGGTAATCTTAAATATGAATTTAATAAAACTAGAGAACCATAATAATAATAACCACTAGATGTGGTAAAGCCGACACAAGCATCAAGTAATTTCTTAGCTTTTTTCACATACTCAATACTAGGAATGAAATTTTGGGTAAGACAGGATTTATGAATTTGTAAAATGTAATAAATAGCAAGTGCAAGGTCGGACTTTGATGCTTCACAACGTTCGAGCCAAGCTTGTTCTGCTTGAACTAATTCAAGACATTTTTCCTCATCTAAAGTCTGAGATAGGCTATTGATAAAAAATCGACAAGCAGGAAGGATACTTAACAAAAGATCGTTTTTTATATTTTCCGCAATCTGATAATATTTATTGATATCTATTGCGAGATTTGCTAAATTTTCACCTTGAAATAATCGATTACAAATATTACCAAATAAGTTATATCCGCCAAATTGGATATCTCCAGAGTTCAATCCTGCGATAAAACCTTGGTAATTAATTTCTGCAGCTCCTTGTATTGGTTTTGCCCATACTTGAATCCAGCTACCTAATAAAAGACAAACTTTTGATTGTTGAGATTGACTCTTGAATTTATAACTTAGCTTTAGGGCAAATTCTGCAAATTCTAATCCCCGTCGGTATTGATTATTCCTAACTATTAAAAGTAAACCATAGTTAATATAAGTTTTAATTGATTCAGGAGTATTTCCATAGTCAAGAGATAAACTAACAGCTCTTAAATTCGCAAAACTATATAGTTCAATATCGGAAATAATATATGTTGGTGCATCTAAAATTGCTAATAATTCAATTGTTGCTTGAACAAGTGAATTTGTGGCAGTAGGTAAATCTAACAAAGAATCTACTGAGCGATTTTTTAATTTTTCTTCAATAGTAGTGAATTCTGCTTGAACTAATTCTTGGAGAGTATCACGATTTATTGTAATCCCAAGACAGTTTAATCCTTCTAAACCAACTTTAATTGCTTCTGTAAATTGCCCTTGCAAGGTATATTGAGTAACCTTAAGAACGTAAATTTTAGCTTGCTCGATCGGAGAATTAGCAAATTTAAGTAAGGTGGTGAGAGTTTCGGATAAAGTATGAAATTCCACACTCATTAATTCTGTTTCTGCTAGATTAAAATACAACTGAAAAGTCAGATCATAATAATTTTTCCAAGCCTCTTTTCCTAACAAACTAATACCAACTTTGAAATAATTTTTTGCAGCTGCGTAAGCTGTCGAAACCTTGGCTTTTTGACCTGCTCTTAAATTCAGTTTTGCTAGCTGTTCTATCCTGAATTTATCTGTAACTAAGCTTTTACCTATATTGATTTGATTGACAATATCAAATATTTTTTCCTCAGTTTCTGAAGTTGATAAATTTGCTAAAAGTAGTTTGCCAATTTGATAATGGGTTTCTTGTTTTTGCTTCTCAGGAATCAAGGAGTAAGCAGCTTGTTGAACCCGGTCATGCAAAAACTTATAGTCAAGATTGATGTGTTTATCTTTAATAGTTAACCGCGACAATTTATCATCTTTAAAAAACTTATAAATCTGACTCTGAGGTAAAATAAACCCTTCCTGTAACGCCCGCCACAAAACATTTGCTGCTGCAGACTCTGACTGTCGAGAAACAATTGCTAATGTTGCTAAATCAAACTGATTTCCGATACAAGCAGCTAACTTTAATAATTCCTGAGTTTCTTGAGGCAACTTCTGCAATTGTAATGCCATAAATTCAACCACATCATCTGTTAGTATCAGTTCTTGAACTTGAGTAATATCACATTCCCAATATCTTAGTTTCAAGTTAAAACTGATTAATCGTTCTCCATAAAGTGCCGTGATAAATTGATTAGTAAAAAAAGGATTTCCTTTTGTCTTTTGATAAACTAACTTTGTTAAAGGTTGAGCAAGTTGAGGAGAACAACTAAGAGTATCGGCTACTAAATTATTGATGTCTTGTGGTGATAATGGTGCTAAATTAATTTGATTAATTGTGGATTTTTGCTTGATAATTTCATCTAATGTTAAACTTAATGGATGAGTAGGAGAAACTTCATTATCTCGATAAGCACCAATTATTAACAAATAGGAAATATCTGGCTCACTCATCAACAGTTTTACTAATTGTAACGAAGCAGAATCTGCCCATTGTAAATCATCTATAAAAATGACTAAAGGATGTGCTTTTTTTGTAAATACTTGAATAAATTTTACAAATAATAAATTAAATCTATTTTGTGCTGTAATTCCTGATAACTCTGCCACATCAGGTTGTTTACCAATAATTTTTTCTAGTTCCGGAATTACCTCAATAATTACTTTCCCATTGTCTCCCAAAGCATCTAAAATATTTTCTTTCCACTGCTGTAGTTTAGTATCACTTTCTGATAGTAATTGTGTCATTAAATCCCGGAAAGCTTGAACAAATACTAGGAAAGGAACATTCCGATTAAATTGGTCAAATTTTCCTTTAATAAAATAACCCCGTTGTTTAACAATAGGTTTATGAATTTCATTGACAATTACTGTTTTGCCAATTCCAGAAAATCCGGCAACTAAAAATAATTCTACATTTCCCTCACCAACTCTTTCAAAAACTGTAAGTAACTGCTTAACCTCAGATTCTCGACCATAAAGTTTTTCGGGAATAACAAAACGGTCTGATAAATCTAATTCACCTAATTTAAATAGTTCAATTTTTCCCTGAGTTTCTAATAAATTGAGGCATTTTTCTAGGTCATACTTCAACCCCAATGCACTTTGATAACGATCCTCAGCATTTTTCGCCATTAATTTCATCACAATATTTGCCACAACTTCGGGAATATTTTCACTACTAACTGAAACAGGTTGACGAGCAATATGACTGTGAATTAACTCCATCGGATCGGTTGACGCAAAAGGTAATTTTCTACTTAGTAATTCATATAATGTTACGCCCAGAGAATAGAAATCACTACGGTAGTCAATTCCCCGGTTCATTCTTCCTGTTTGTTCGGGAGAAATGTAAGCTAAAGTTCCTTCTAAAATATTCGTATTTTTAATTTCTTGAGTTTCTTTGGAAAGTAAAGAAGCAATACTAAAGTCAATAAGTTTAATTTCTAAACTTTGGGGATGAATCAGAATATTTGCAGGTTTAATATCTTTATGAATAATGCGATTTTGATAAAGTTCTTCTAAGATATTAGCTAGTATCATCCCTATTTTTAGACACTGATTTAGGCTAATAATATGATTTTTTATATATTCAGAAAGGGAAATATACCCCTCATCTAACATCACCAATACTAAACTGTTACGATAGTTTTCTAGAGATATAGGTTTAACAATTTTTGGCGAGTCAAGATTCTTGGTAATGATGTATTGATTTTGAAATTTAACAAGTTCGTAAAAAGTCGGATATTCACTACGGAGAAACTTGAGAATAACCGATTTTTGATCTGATGTTCGTTTACCTCGATAAACTAATGATTTCATCCCCTCATGCAAAAGGCTTTCTATTTGATAGCTGGGAAGTTGAATGTTTGATTCAGTCATTTTCTTAAGCTTTATAAAATTTAATTTGATGACAAACGCCATTTTCTGGATTGAATAATCTCAGTTATTTTATTCATCTATAGAAATAATATATAACATTTTGGTTTTAATCATAGGATTAAGTAAAAAATCCTTGTAATACGGTTATAAATACACAAAAATAATTTGCTATTAGTTAATAATACGGATAGTTAATCATTAACTAATAGCAAAGATAAAATTATAGATTAATTAGGATTTGCGTATCGAAAAAAAGTCTTTTTGTTGAGGTAGAGAGTAGAGAGTAGACATCTCCAAAAAAGAAAAATCAAATCAATTCCTATCCATAAATTATTAATTACTCCCCCCTGTTCCCCCTCTCCACTAAGAAATTCCTAAAAGCATAACTACTTACTAATCTAATTACATTGAATATAAGGCTTCCATACCCAACCTACTTGTTGAGGATTAGCTATAGACCTAACGTAAACCCACTTTTCTTGAGACTGTTGTCCTGCTGGTGGTTGTGAAACTTGTAGTTGAATACCCTTATTAAAAATGTATGGCATAGGTTTACTTTTAGCATTGGGAAAATTTTGGACTGCAATATAAGGAGAGTCAGGCCAACCTGTAACTTGACACATTGTTCCTATAGGTACTCCACCTGTTGTACTACCATCGGTTACTTGTGAAGCAGACCGTGTATTGCAATTTTGCAGGTAGAGAGTGTATACCCAACCTTGAGCATTATTTGGCCCAATAACTTGTGTCCATTGTCCATCATTAGACCTATTGATGACTGTTACAGGAGTACCATCATTGAAAAAGGCGATATTTTTACCTCCACCTGGTTGATCTCGGAAATCTACTCCTCTACGGTTATCTGCGGGTGAAGACTGAAGTTGACAAACTTGTTGTTGAGCTAATAAAAATTGATTTGTTTGTTTAACTGATGGACTCGACTGGTTCGCCCTAGCAATGTTTGGTATTTGACTGCCGAAGAAAGATAGAGAAGTTATTGTTAATATCGCTAGATAATTTAGTTTACGCTTCATGTTATTTGGCATCAATATTCTGAACTATTTGTAATTACAAGTTTAGCTACCAACTATCTAAATATAAATTTCGGATACTTTGATTATTCTTTATACTTTATTTAGATAAAAATACCTTTTTTAAAAATTGGTGGTAGTGAGTTAATTGTTATATTTTAATCTAAATCATTTTTTGTATAAGTGAAGTTTAGTGACTTAATAAAATCCTGATTTGCCTTTGATAAATTGAACAATAATTACAAGCGCATTCTCTTTTTTGTTACAAAGAGGCTACAGGTATAATTATTTTTTCAAATCCTATCTATAAAATTTTAATGTCGGGAAAATAAGGAATTTAAGGCGGATAAATATAAATTTGATTGGTAAAAAAATATTGAATAACAACTAATTTTATCTACTTATAATTAAGACTGCATTTTATAGATCGCATTACCGTTAATTTTCTATCACCTTAATTACTGGAGTTGATTGCACTTCAAAATGGGTAATGCTCGGTTTAGCTAACAGCACCGGACTTATTCTGGAAAAATCTAACGTGACTTGCAATACAGTTTACCCTTCCTTGATATATACAAAACTACTGGATAATAAATATATTCTCAATGCACTCATTCTAGATAACTCCACTATTAAAGTTTTTAATGGAAGAGATAAAAAACGTTAGACTTGAAAAAGTATTGATATAATTTCAAAAGTTTTCTATAGTATAGTTCTAGTTTAGAGATAAAAATTATGGAAAATACTATTATTACTTTTACACGATAGAATTTAGAAAAAATTATATCTAACGGATATGATTATGGTTGGATACTAAATCAAAACAGAGCAAAAGCTTGTAAATATTTAGTTTGTTGCCATTCACAAGGAGCGAAAAAAGGAACTGCATTTTTACTCGGTTTAATTAGTCAAATTGTTTTTCATAACAGTGATGAAAACGGTCAGGATCGGTGGGATATAAATATATCTGAATATGCAAGTATTGATATTCCTAATATATGGGGTGGTTGGCAAAATCCTGTACATTACACTAATTTATAATTCTTATAAATTGATTCTTCCACACTCGAATTTCAAGAATTAAACAATACAATTTTTCCTTTGACAATTCAACAAGCAAAACAAGGATTATCAAAATATTACGATGTTTCTCCAGAAAAAATTTAAATTTTAATCAAAGGGTAATTTCTTGATTTTTAGATTACAAATATTCAAATTTATTATCCAAAAAAGTCAATCATTTAGATACAAATTAATAACATATAGCAGTTTCCAACGGGCGTGAGGTACACCAATAATCCCCCTAAATCCCCCTGACAAAGGGGGACTTCCAGTTCCCCCCGCACATCCCCCTCCCGTCCCCCTTGGGAATCCCCCTCCTGTCCCCCTTGGGAATCCCCCTCCTGTCCCCCTTAGAAAGGGGGAGGCCAAAGGATGCTGCGCTTTTGGTTGGATGGGGGAGGCCAAAGGATGCTTCGCTTTTGAAGGAGGGGAAGCCAGAGGATGCTGCGCTTTTTGTTAAATGGGGGTTAGGGGGGATCGAAAGAACTGTACCTCACGCTTACTGGGAAATGCTATAAACCGGATTTATATGAATAAATCCGGTTGAAATTCCAACTTTATTTTCTGAACAGAAATTATCCCTAACTACAGAATTTTTCTACACAACGGACAAACATTTCTACTCCCATTCCTAAAGCTGTTTCATCAAAATTAAATCTCGGATGATGGTGCGGATAAGCTAAATTTTTCTCAGCATTTGCTGAACCTAAAAAGAAATAACAACCAGGTACTTCCTGTAGAAAAAATGACATATCCTCACCCCCCATAGTTTGACATTCCGGTACAACACCTGCCGGAGTTTCTACTATTGATTCGGCAACACTTCTAACTAAATCTGCAATTTTTGAATCGTTAATTAATGGAGGATAAAGAGGATTATAATTAAACTCATAACTCGCTCCATGACTTTCACAAACTCCGGCAATAACTTGCTCAATTCGTTTAGCAAAATAATCTTGATAAGCCAAATTAAAATAACGTACAGTACCAGTCATTCTAGCAGTAGCAGCAATAACATTAAATGCTCTACCCGCATTTAACTGCCCCACAGTCACAACTGCTGAATCTATAGGATTAATATTCCGAGCTACTATTGTTTGTAAAGCATTAACAATTTGTGCTGCAACTACAATAGAATCTACCGTTTGATCTGGCATTCCTCCATGCCCACCTTTGCCCAAAATTGTACAACTAAATCTTTCGGTAGCTGCCATCAAAGCACCACTACGAACTCCTACTGTACCCAATGGCAGATTATTCCACAAGTGCAAACCAATCATTGCATCTACATCAGGATTTTTCAGTACCCCCTCTTCAATCATTGGT
>JAAUYJ010169575.1_pt1 | contig 12528 bp, 8 predicted proteins | sample 7278031 | NCBI WGS metagenome assembly JAAUYJ01 (sample SAMN14350222, study PRJNA611818) | marine sediment metagenome | isolation source: surface marine sediment (1.8m) | place: French Polynesia: Moorea | collected 2018-08 | reverse complement strand
TAAAATGAAAACAATTAATTTGTTCTTTGAAATTCCAGATGGTGATCGCTGGATACCTTTTGATCGTTACCCCAGAAAAATAATACGTTCCATAGTTAGACATAATCAACCTATTGCAGGTGGATATAGACGTAGCTTCCGTGGATTATGTAAAGGACTTGAACGACTTAATATTCCTTACAAATTAAATGATTATCGACACATTAGAAAGCATCCTAGTGAAATAGCTTGTGTATATGGATATCCTCATGTGTTGAGTAAAATCGATCAGAATGTTCCTATTATTTTTGGTGCAGGTGGATACTCTCATCCTATTGATAATCCCAATTTGCTTAGAGAGCATAATATTAAGAAAATTCTGGTCAAAGGTCAGTGGATGGTGAAGATGTGCGCTCCTTTCTGGGGAAATCTGGTGCAAGAATGGGCTGCTCCTATTGATACAGAATATTGGATACCAAATTCTAAAATTAATAAAGATATTGATTTTCTAATTTATGACAAAGTTAGATGGAATTATGAACAACACTTTAATCAACTTATTAACCCCATTCAAAATTTTATAACCGCTCGCAATTTAACTTTTCAAACCATAAAATACGGTCAATATATTGAATCAGAACTTAAAGAAATTGCTCACAGAAGTAAAGCTATGATATTTCTATGTGAGCATGAAACACAAGGGTTAGCTTATCAAAATGTTTTAGCTACTAATACTCCTATTTTGGCGTGGGATAGAGGTGGATCTTGGCAAGATCCTAAATATTTTCCAGAAAGAGTCAAATTTGAGACTGTCACTTCAGTCCCTTATTGGGATAATCGCTGTGGCTTAAAATTTCAAAACATTGAAGAATTTGCTGATAAATTAGATCAATTTCTGGATTTACTCAATTCTAATCAATTTGCCCCTCGCGACTATATTTTAGAAAATTTAACTTGGGAAAAGTGCGCTCAAAATTATCTAGATATTCTCAAATCAGCACAAGTAAATAAAGATTATTCTTTGTCTTTAAAGGTGTGAATAGTAAAAGATAAATTAACAATGGCTAAAATTCTAATTCTTATTGGCGGACATTTATGTACTGCTCCTAGACCACAAAAAGAAGCAGAAACTTTAGCTAAAGCTGGTCATGAGGTAATAGTTAGAGGGTTTTGGTTTGACCCAGAATTAGTTATACGCGATCGCATTTTCCTAAAAAATAAACAGTGGCGATTTGAACCAATTATTGACTTTCAACCTCATAATCGTTGGCAAAATTTTCAAGTTAGATTGCAAGGGAAAATTGCTAAGGAAAGATACAAAAGATTCCAGACTTTTTCCCCTGCATTATTAGGTTATGGTGCTAGAGCTATGCTTAAGATAGCAACTAAAACCCGTGCGGATTTAACCATAGTACATTCAGAAGCAGGATTATGGGTAGGAAATCAACTATTAAATGATGGCTTGAGAGTAGGAGTAGATTTCGAGGATTGGTTTTCGGAAGATTTATTACCAGAAGCCAGAGTTACTAGACCCATTAAACAACTTAAACAATATGAAGCTCGTCTAGCAAGAGAATGTAAATATTGTCTGACTACTTCTAATAGTATGGCAGAGGCAATTTCTCAAGCCTATGATGCACCTAAACCCACCGTAATTTATAATACTTTTCCTGGTGCAGAAAGAGAATACATTGATGGGGAAATAAAAGATAGAAAAAACCTAGAATTACCATCTCTACATTGGTTTTCTCAGACTATCGGAATTGGTAGAGGTTTAGAAACCCTGTTTTCGGCTTTAAATCACTTACAAACACCAGTAGAAATACATTTACGGGGTAATTATCCTGAAAGTTCTAAACAATTACTAGAGCCTTTAATTCCCTCTCAATGGCGCAAACATATCTTTATTCATCCTACTGTTCCCAATCATGAGTTATTATCTCGCATTGCAGAACATGATATTGGTTTAGCTTTAGAACTTAGAGATGTTAATAACACCGATATTACTGTCAGTAATAAATTATTTCAGTATTTACATGGAGGCTTAACTGTAGTTGCTACTGATACACTTGGTCAAAAAGAAATTTTATCTCAATATCCTCAAGTAGGTAGTCTTATTCCCAGTAATAACCCTCTAGCTCTTGCTAATACTTTAGACAATTTGTTGCAAGACTCCCATAAATTAAATGTAGCCAAAAATGATGCTCTCAAAATCTTTAACGAGAAACTTTGTTGGGAACATCAAGCACAAGTATTACTTAATCAAGTGAAACATTCTGTAACTGTTGTGGAGAAAGCTTTAAAATGACATCTCAAATTAATTGTTCAGGAATTTCCCAAGCAACTTATACTTCTAAAAAAACGTTCAAACAAAAACTAGGTTCTTGGATAATTCCCAGACTTCCTATCAATCATCATGTATTTAATCATTTTCGATTAGAATTAAATTGTTGGTATATTCGTAATTTAAATCAATTACATCCTGGTTATATAGCTAAAATAAATCATCTCAAACAACAGCAGAATCTTCTAGTTAATGTGGGTTGTGGACCCTTTGGAAAACCTGATTGGATTAATCTTGATTTATACAATCATCCTAATGTTACCTTGAGAACAGATGCTCGCAAAAATCTTCCTCTGGCAGATAATTCTTGTTCAGGAATACACGTAGAACATTTTTTAGAACATTTAGAGCCTACAGACGAGCGTCCTTATTTTTTACGGAACTGTTATCGTTGTCTAGAATCTGAAGGTGTCTTAAGAATTATTGTTCCTGATGCAGAATTATACATCAAAGCATATTTAGAGTCTGGGTGGGAAAATTTTAATCATATTGGCTGTGGTGGAGATATCCCAGAAAAAGCTTTTAAAACTAAAATGCAAGCACTAAATCACGTCTTTGTTCAAGGATGGGAGCATTATGGTGGTTATGATGGAGAGACGTTAGAGCTAGAACTACGTAATGCTGGTTTTAGTCGTGTTAATCGTTGCCAATGGAGAACAGGGTATTTTCCTCAAGAATGTATAGATCGAGAACAACATCGCCCTTATTCTTTATATTTTGAAGCAAAAAAATAAAATCCAATTTAACTAGGCGCAACCACAAGGGTTAGAAAGCTAAAAATGCGAATTTTACTTACAGCAGATCCAGAATTACCAGTACCACCAAAATTATATGGTGGTATTGAAAGAATTATCGATCTACTTGTTAAAGGTTTGAAGAGTCGGGGACATACTATAGGATTAGTCGCCCATAAAGATTCTACTACTAAATGCGGTCTCGCTGAAGGCGAGGCGCAGCGCGTTCGCCTGTTTCCTTGGAGGGGTGCGCGTTCTCAAGATAAGATTGATATGATGAGCAATACCTATACTTTGTGGCAAGCCATCAGGGAGTTTCAACCAGACTTAGTCCATAGTTATTCTCGTATTTTCTATCTGTTTCCTTGGCTGTTAAATTCTTCTCTAGCTAAAGTAATGTCTTATCAAAGACAGCCTAGCAGTCGTACCACCGCTTGGGCAAGTAAACTAGGAAAAGACAGTTTAACCTTTACTGGTTGTAGTGAATATATCTGTCGTCAAGGTAGGAAAGTTGCAGGAACATGGTATCCCATTCATAATTGCGTAGAGTTGGATAAATATACCTTTCAACCTACAGTGGCTTCCGACGCACCTTTAGTATTTTTGAGTCGCATAGAAAGAATTAAAGGCGCACATACTGCAATAGAAGTGGCAAAAAAGACTGGTCGTCGTCTATTAATTGCTGGTAATTATAGTACTGTAGGAGAAGCTGGCAAATATTGGGAAGAAGCCATACTACCTCATCTAGATAAGAATGGTATCGAATATGTAGGTACTGTAGATGATGTGCAGAAAAATCAACTGTTAGGACAAGCAGCAGCTATGATAGTTCCTATAGAATGGGAAGAGCCTTTTGGTATCGTCTTTGCAGAAGCTTTAGCCTGTGGGACTCCTGTAATTTCTTGTCCTAGAGGTGCGTTACCAGAAATTGTCCGTCAAGGAATAGATGGTTATTTAGTTAGTAATATTAAAGAAGCTTGTGATGTCGTTACTCATCTAGACAGAATTAACCGTAATAATTGTCGTCAGAGAGTAGAAGAGCATTTCTCTGCATCAGTAATTGTAGATAAGTATGAGAAGTTATACTCTCAATTACTACGTAATAATTATTCTCCTATTGACTCTGAGTCAATAGCAGCTTAGATCGTTCAACATTTATCATTAAACATTGAGCAAGGTATATAGTGTTTCCATTTGATTTATAAACTATAGATCATCTAGATGTAGGGTAAATTCATGAATTTACCCTACAAACTGTTCTTTTGTATAAGTATCATAGACTTTGGTGAAAAAAAGCAATCAATAAGCTTACCAGAAATAACCTGGTTTAACCGTAGTTTGACTTTGTTTATGATCGTATTTTATCAGATATTCTCTTGCGATCGCATCTTGATTTCTTAAGATATCTATTTCGTCTTTTCCTATCTCTGTATCGGTAGATAATAGTATTACTTGATGGGAAGCAGAGGGGAAATAACGTTCGATTAAATTGGTACGATGGGAAGAATCTAATCTACCTAAAGGAGTATCAATAGCAACGGGTAAATTTTTCCCTGATACTCTAGCTAAACCCCAAAGAAATGCGATCGCAAGTAGCTGTTTTTCTCCTGCGGATAATCTTTGTTTTGGTAACAATATTCCTTGAGGATCGTAGAGGGATAAACGATAGCTTTCGGTTTCAATAGCGACACGATGTACTAAATTAGACTTGTGCAAAAGATAGCGGAAGCATTCTGTTACTTCATTTTCTAGCTTATTCAGTTTTTTAAGAGTTAATTTTTCTCGAAATAGTTTCAGTGTTTCTTGGACTCTCGCCACAGAATTAATAATATGTTCATCATTAATGCGATCGATCGCTTGTTCACTACACTGTTTAAGTATTCTTTTTAATTCTTGCTCTGCCAGATTAATTTCCTTTCTTAAAGTATCAATTCTCTTTTCTTCTGCATCATAAGCTGCTTTACATTTATTAACTTCTTTTTCTGCTTCTTGTACTGCATCATCTAGTTTCTGATAAGCTTCTGGTGATGCTGCATTAGCCATCTGATTTTCCACATTATCTATTTCCAATTCTAATTGTTTCAGCTTGGCTGTAGCATCAATCCCTAATTGCTGCTGAAAGGATAAACGATCCTGTTTAAAACTAATTAATTTCTGTAACTCTTCTTCACCAATATCCAGATAATTATCTTCCCTTAACTGAAGGGATTTCACTAAACTTTTATTTTCCTGCTCGATGAAATCCTTAATTTTAGTAACAACATCATTTGATAAAGCTTCTTGCTGTAAATAACTTAACAACTTATTATCTCTATCTTCAATAATGTCCTGAGCTTGTTGCAGTTTCTTAACCTTAATTTCTTGTTGTCCTTGAGTAATAGCATTATTTAGTAAATCCGTAATCAACATCAAAGGTAAACTACTTTCCGCAACTTTCCGTAACTCCCCCTGTTGCAATTCTAAACTGTTATTAAGTAGCTCTATTTTATGTTGTAACTTATCTCTTTCCGAAGCAATTTTACCACCTTCCTTGCGGAATTTATCGTAAGCGCGATCGCGTTTTTTGTATGCTTTTTGTAGTTCCCGATCTAAGATTACTTTATTCTGTTTAGCTTCATCTTGCTGCTTCCTTTTTTCAGCAATCTTATCTTCAATTTCTTCCAAAGTTTCCAACTGAGTTTTACTAGCCAAAGACTTTTGTTTGCGACTAACCAACACATCCAAATCAACAGATAATCTTTCAGCTAACTCCAAACCCAATAAACTATTAATTGCATCCACTACAGACTGAGGAGGAGTTTCTAACTCTGCTAACTCCTTTACCTGCTCTCCATCAAACAAAAATAGATTAGAAATACCCAAAGGTAAAATATCTTCTATATACTCATCCCAATTAGCTTCTAAAGTAGAGTCATAACCACCCTCGCGAATAATACTAAGACTATCTTTTCCTTCTGCTAAATTTTTATTCCAAGCACGTATTATTGTAAAATTTTGCCAATTATTTTCATAAATTTGCTCAAAAGACAACTCAATTTTAGTAATCTTACCAGGAGCTATTTGACTATTGACACACTGGTTTAAAAAATCTCCATAGCTTAAATTTCCTCTATTAGAACATTTAGCTCTATTACCATATAATGCTAACCGAATTGCATCCATTAAAGTAGTTTTACCCCCGCCATTCATACCACCAAAAAGAATAATGGGGCGAATATTATCATTATTTTCAGGACGCAGATTTATAACATTGCGACTAGCGTAAGCCCCAAAATTTTCTAATACTAATTCTGTAAATATCATTGGTTAAAAATTAAATAGTCGTCAAACGAATATAATTTACTACTATACAGATAAATCGACTTACATAAATTAATTTTTCCTAGATTATCTTTTAACTCTTTTCTCCCAAACCCCCCTTGGTAAGGGGGGATCGATGGGTTGGGGAAGAAGTGCAAAAACTAGTAATAGCTAACATTACTTTTCAGATATACTCTTAAATTAATTTTAGATTAGACGAATAGAATTCACTGCTACACCTACAAAGTCTGCCGGAGCAGACTATAATTATGAATCTAATTACCAAACTTAAGACTACCCCAAGTTTCTTGCTTAACTGCTTCCTCTATCGAGCCATCTAAAGCTGCAATTTTTGCTTTTACCTGCGCCACATCCTTATTATTAGCAGCATTTTGTAAATCTCTTTTTTGATGAGCATTAGCAATAGCTTCTTCCTTACTACGAGAGCTAGTTTCAAAACATTTTTCCAAGCTTTTATAAATACCACGACGATGAGATTGAATATGATATTGTCTCTCTGTATCTAACAGCTTAGTCATTAACTCAAAATACATCTCATCTTCGCCACAAATATCTTTTAAAGTCTCCCACTCATCATTACCAATGATTTTATTATCATCAGCAATAGCACGAGGATCATTAAAAGTTTCTCCTGTCACTTCCTGATAGATGCGAGGAAGACTATCATCAAATTCGTGCTTCTCTTCCAACCAAATACGACGAATTTCACTTAACTCTTCTGTATTAATAAGAGTAATATCTTTAAACTCTTCTGGTGCAGTTTCTCTAACTTGGACTTGTGCTTCTAAAACTTTCCTTAACCAATGTTCTCTCCATTTCTTAGTATAAGGTCCCGGTATAGGTTCGATGGAAGTTTTACCGTTTTTCTTCCTTTGAAACATTTGTACATTACCGTGGAGTCTGCGAAAATCTCTTCTATCATCATCTCGATAAGCATCTAGTTCATTACGAATATCTAACAGAGGTTGTAACCATTCTTTCTCTTCATCATTTTGAATCATTGCCTCCATAGATTTATCCTTATTTACCATCGTGCAAACCCAACATCCGAAACGAGAATCTCCACAACTGGGAGTAGATGTATCTACAACTAGAGGACATTCATTATCTGCTGTTGCACCACGATACATCGCAAATAAATCTTTGTTATTTCCTCCCCAAGGATTGTCCCATTGCATCAGATACATCCAAACTTCATCATCTCGCCATTCTTGAATGGGACTATAAATTAGAGCTTCAGGTAAAGTGTCACTATATCGCAGACAGTTAGATAAATTTGAATTAGATTTAAGTAAATCATTGACTTTAGATGCTTCATATTTCGCCATAGTAGCAGCACGTTTACTACTTTCAGCTTTGCGAGTCCCTAAGATAAGAAGCACTTTGCCACTAACTCGAATCACATTACGGATAAAGTCGTTTGTAGGGCGAATTTTTAATCTTTCAGTACACCAACGAAAACCTTGACGCGGGGACGGATAACCTTTACCAATAAGATTAACCCAAAACCTATACTTGAGTTCTGGTGTAAGCAAATGAGGTTCAACAGGAAGATTTTGTTTTTGAGCAGCAAGTTCCATTTTTTCCAAAGAATGATTTACCCAAGATGCAACGATGGGATTTTCTACGAGAGTATCTGTAGTGATAACGTAAATATTTTTAGTTCTCTTTTCTTGTGGTAAACTGGCGATCGCATTCCAAACAAGCTGCAATACAGTGGTAGAATCCTTACCTCCTGAGTAACCAACTACCCAAGGTACTTCATCGAGACAATAAAGTTCTTGGATTTCTTGGATTAAATTATTGATATGTGTAATTAACTCGGAGACATTACGGGAGGCTGACAATGAAGTTTCTGCCTGTGTCATGTGATCTTTCTTAGTGTTTCTGCCTAAATCATTAAACAACTAGATTTGACCATAACAGGAAAATGGTTGATTTGTTTTAGCAAACTATGCAAAGTTAATAATTTTACGAATTAAGCAACTACTGCAACAAAATTAGATTTTTGGTAGAATTAACTATAACAATTATGGTAAAAATAACTATAATTCAACACAACTAGACAAAGGAAGACTTACGCTCGTGTTTGCTACTGCCCAACCTATTAGTAAAATCAATTCTATACCTAATGACTTATTTGCAGCGATAAGGAAACTCAAAAAAGACTTAAACGCTGTTATCATAGCTCACTACTATCAAGACTCAGATATTCAAGACATTGCTGATTATATAGGAGATTCTCTCGGATTATCCCAGAAAGCAGCCAATACCAATGCTGATGTAATCGTCTTTGCTGGAGTTCATTTTATGGCAGAGACAGCAAAAATACTCAATCCTGACAAAATAGTATTACTCCCCGATTTAAACGCTGGTTGTTCCCTTGCAGATAGCTGTCCTCCCAAAGAATTTAAAGCCTTTAAAGAAGCACACCCCAATCATATAGTTGTCTCGTACATTAACTGTAGTGCAGAGATTAAAGCTATGAGTGATATCATTTGCACCAGTTCTAATGCAGTCAAGATTGTTAATCAAATACCCCAAGATCAACCAATTATCTTTGCACCAGACCGCAACTTAGGTCGCTATGTAGCAGAACAAACAAATAGAGATTTAGTATTGTGGCAAGGTAGCTGTATTGTTCATGAAACCTTTTCTGAAAAGAAAATCATCCAGTTGCAAGTACAACATCCCGAAGCAGAAATTATTGCTCATCCTGAATGTGAACCTGCGGTATTAAACCACGCTAAGTATATAGGTTCAACTACTGCTTTACTCAAATACAGTCAAAACAGTAAAAGTCCAGCATTTATAGTTGCTACTGAACCAGGTATTATTCACCAGATGGAGAAAGCAGCACCAGATAAACAATTCATTCCTGCTCCTGCAATGAATAATTGTGCTTGTAATGAGTGTCCTCATATGCGTTTGAATACTCTAGAAAAGCTTTATCTGGCTATGAAAAATAAAACTCCAGAAATAACTCTCCCTGAAGATATCCGGATTGCTGCATTGAAACCAATTCAAAGAATGCTAGAGATGTCTTAAATCTGATTTGGAGTAGGGGTAAGGCACTGTCTTACCCCTACTGCTTTCTGGCATCACAGTTAACTTTCATTTCTTCTAAGTACCAAGCGCAAAATTATTTGTACATTCGCCCATTCACTATTGCGGATTGCTTATTGCGTATTGCCTATCTAAACTATCTAATTAATTTTGCATAACTACTTATGAGTTATCGTTTGGTTTCACTTTTGGGATTAGTTGCTTTTATTGGAATTGGTTATCTTTGTTCTAATAATCGCCAACTTATTCGTTGGCGTACAGTACTGTGGGGAGTTGCTTTACAGTTAATACTAGGAGTTTTTATACTCAAGAGTGCGTTGGGTTTAAGCATCTTTCAATTTTTGGGGTCTGGGGTAAGACAGTTTTTAGACTTTTCCGATGAAGGTGCAAAATTAGTTTTTGGTGATGGCTTTGAAGAACATTTCATCGCCTTCAAAATTTTGCCGACGATTATCTTTTTTTCCGCGTTTATCTCTTTGCTCTACCACTACAATATTTTGCCTCGTATCGTCGCAATGATGGGATGGGTAATGATGAAGACCATGAAGACTTCAGGGGCGGAATCCTTAAGTTGTGCTGCTAATATTTTTGCTGGAAACACTGAAGCCCCTTTGGCGATTAAACCCTATATATCTAAGTTAACTCAATCAGAACTTCATTCTGTGATGACGGGGGGATTTGCCACTATTGCAGGAGGAGTTATGGCTGCTTATATTTCCTTTGGAATTCCTGCTGAACATTTACTTTCTGCTTCTGTAATGTCAGCACCAGCAGCTTTGGCTGTCTCTAAACTGTTCTATCCAGAGACAGAAAAACCATTAACTAAAGGCTACATTGAAACAAAATCTCAATCAATCTATGTCAATGCCATAGATGCGATCTCAACTGGCACAATTGAAGGACTGAAACTAGCTCTGAATGTAGGAGCGATGTTAATTGCTTTTTTAGGATTATTAGCTTTCTTTAATTACTTGTTAGCTGCATTAGGAAATCAAATAGGTATTTCCTCTTTATCACTGGAGTGGATTTTCTCTTATCTTATGTTTCCTATAGCTTGGTTGATGGGAATTCCTCTTGCTGACTGTCACAATGTAGCTATTTTGTTAGGTAAAAAGCTGATTCTTAATGAATTTGTCGCTTATCTGGATTTACAAGAATTGATTTCTGGAGAGATGCCCGTTATTTCTGAGCGAGCTAAAATCATTACTACTTATGCTCTTTGTGGTTTTTCTAATATAGGCTCGATTGGCATCCAGATCGGGGGGATTAGTGCTATTGCGCCTTCTCGTCAAAAAGATTTAGCTCAATTAAGTGTTAGAGCCTTGGTTGCTGGTTCAATTGCTTGCTTTATGACAGCTTGTGTCGCAGGAATCCTAATGTGACTCAAGAAATTGCCGTATTTAATTATACTTTTTGTAGTTCTTCTTAAGGAGAATACAGTTAAGCGACCCGCGAACTCGAAGAGCGTCGAAGACTAGCGGTTGCCTTCGGCACTGCTATCGAGCCATTAGGGAGGAACAGAAAGTTAATGGTAAAGAGGCACTGATTAGGATACTATTCAAGGCAACCAGAATGCTTTTCTCTGAGTTGGTGCAGAAAAAAAAAGAATTATACAATTAAAATCGCTAAAATAACGAATAAATTGCGAAAATAACTTTAACAAGCTATTTAATGAGCAAAGAACCCTTATTTCAAGACTCCTCATCAGAATCAACCCTTCAAGACAGTATATCTCCTACGGCATATAAATTTCGTCTCCAAGATTTTGTCGTAGGGGCTCAGATGCTCTTCGTTGCTTTTGGAGCTTTGGTATTAGTACCAATTCTTGCGGGATTAGACCCTAATGTTGCCCTGTTTACCTCTGGATTAGGAACTTTATGTTTTCAATTGGTTACAGGGGGTAAAGTTCCCGTATATCTGGCATCTTCCTTTGCTTTCATCGCCCCTATTACTTTTAGTATCGATAAATATGGTTTACCAGAGACTCTATCAGGGCTTGCTGCTGCTGGAGCATTATATTTAGTTTTGAGCCTGATTATTTTCTGGGGTGGTTCGGGAATTATTATTAGAGTTTTACCTTCGGTGGTTACTGGTCCAGTAATTATGGTTATCGGTTTGGGTTTAGCTCCTACAGCCGTAAAAATGGCTTCGGAAGCTGGAGAAGGATATAGCGAAAGGGTAGCTATAGCAGTAGCTATGGTTTCTCTGTTGGCAACTATGGTCACAGCGATTTTAGGTCGAGGGTTTCTGAAGTTAGTTCCGATCCTAGTTGGGATAGTGGTGGGCTATTTAGTCTCTTTACCTTTAAGTTTGGTGGATTTTACTGCACTGGCTCAAGCACCCTGGTTAGAGATTCCTAGTTTTACTACACCTAGTTTTAGTCTGCCGGCAATTCTGTTTATTTTACCAGTTGCGATCGCACCTGCTATTGAACATATCGGAGATGTACTAGCAATTGGTTCGGTAACTGATAACAACTATCTACGGGTTCCAGGATTACATCGTACTCTATTGGGGGATGGAATAGCAACCACTCTAGCTGCATTCTTAGGAGGACCCCCTAACACTACTTATTCAGAGGTAACAGGAGCAGTTGCCCTAACCAAAGCTTTTAATCCTGCCATTATGACTTGGTCGGCAATTATAGCGATTTTACTCTCATTTTCTGGTAAGTTGGAAGCCTTATTACAAACTATTCCGATTCCTGTGATGGGGGGTATTCTAATTGTTCTATTCGGTACTATTGTAGTGATTGGGATGAACAGTATGGTTCAAGCGGAAGAAGATTTATTACAACCACGCAATATAGCGATCATTGGTGCGATTTTAATGCTCGGTGTAGGGGGTATGAGCTTTAAAGCAGGTGCATTTGCTTTGGAAGGTATTGGACTATCTAGTATTGTCGGTGTGTTATTAAATTTGTTACTACCTCAAGGAGATTCTGTATAAGAAATCTTTATTTCTAGAATTTATACTCAAGAATAAATATGATTTGAGCTTCAGAAAGCTGATTATTCTTTAATTTTAGAGCAGCCTCGCTATGAGGCTGGTTTTGTTGTTATGGATATCTATTGCTTAATTAAC
>JAAUYJ010095365.1_pt1 | contig 12529 bp, 14 predicted proteins | sample 7278031 | NCBI WGS metagenome assembly JAAUYJ01 (sample SAMN14350222, study PRJNA611818) | marine sediment metagenome | isolation source: surface marine sediment (1.8m) | place: French Polynesia: Moorea | collected 2018-08 | reverse complement strand
GATTGTGTCGCTGGGCAAAAAGAAAAGGAGGATCTGCTGTGGCTCCCTTCCGAATTTGTTTTGCCCCTCCTTTCTCTCTCCTTTTCCTCCCCTCCGTCCCATTCGCCTTTCATATTTGGAGGGGGAAGAAATGGCCTGAGGGAGCAAAGGGAAAGGAGGAAAGTATGGAGAAACGAGGCCGCGGGGCAAAGGGGGCGGCGTATGAGGAGGAGCAAGTGAAGGCTCGTTCGTGCGCTGATGATCGAACGAAGTCAGTATATTCGAACGAGTTTCGGGGGGAAAGGATTGGTTGGACCCTTGCATTCACGTTTCGCTTAGACACGTGATTAAAGGCATTTTCAGGGGAAAATGTGTTTTGTGCCCTGCGCTTTGAAAAAGGAGGGCCAAAGCGAAGCATGTCAACTTCTATTCACTCAATGTTGGACGACGTTTTGTCCTCTCCTGAAACGGACGAGCGACAATCTCCCCGGCCCATCTCTCCCTCCCAACGGAGCATGTGTACGACGTTAGGCGGCCTTAGCTGTCTTTCCTCCTTTTCCCCTCTGGCCGCCGGCATCTTTTTCGTCTTCGTAGTGCTTAAAACTTGGGCGAAGAACAGTACAAAATGCCCACAAAGGACCCAAAAGAAACGATCAGCTGAGAGCGAAAACTTTTTGGGTGCATGGGGACAGGCAAGAAGAAAGAGAAAGGAAAGCAAAACAAATTTCCCCCTCCCTCCATTTTTGCGTCATACGACACGAGTAGAGGCAGAAGGGTGGAGAGTCCAGGGCTGAGCCGATCGGAAAAAAGAGAAAGAGGAGAAGGGTGAATAAGAATATCGAGAAATCCCAGAGATAGCCTCCGTCTCTCCTCCCTATAACTCCGTTTTCCCTCTTCGGAGTTCGGATCCGATCCGGTTGCATGTTGTTGCCTCCTCCGCTTCTCTGGATAAAAGTGCACCCCTTCTACCTCCCCTGATACCGCGAAGGAAACCCCCATCCAATTTTCTCCAGTTTTCGTCTTTCTACCTACCTCCCTCTTTCCCACCTTTTTATACCGCAAGCAAATATTCCTGATCCTCCCACCTCACTCTCCCCCTTTCCCTTAGCTGTCACGTTATTTAGATCGCCGCAGCCTACCTTCTGCATAGCATATAGCATGCAAAAAAACCCTGCTTTCCCCTGCCACACTCTGTTTCCCCCACATTTACCCACCGTGAACTTATCCTTGATCCCCGCTGCGTTGGCGGTGGCGTTGATGAGCAGGCTGCCCATGCACCTGGTGTGGTGCATCATCTCGAAGCGCAGCAGGATGTTCGCGCCTGCGCCGTCGCCGAGGCCGATCACCGTCTTCACGCGGAGGTTGTCCAGCACGTTCACAAGGTCCTCGCCCATGATCTAGTGTGGAAAGAGAAAATGCATTTTTGGTCATCCGTGTTTGGGAAAACGGGTGTCGACGAAAGAAGGAGGGCGGAGGTCATTTATAAGTTATGTCCTTCCTTTGCGCAATGTACTGTATCGAAAGGAAAGACAGACGGGCAAAGGGTATGAGGAGGAAAAGGAGGGGGGAGGGGGGGGGAGGTTCAATCATCGATTTTGTCGAAAGTGGATAAGAAGGACGAAGTATGCGAAGGAGGGTACGGGGAAAGGGGGAAAAAGTATGATACCGTAGTCAATTACGGCACGTGAGGTGTAGGCAGGCGAACGAACGTTTCCTCACCTGCATGGTTGGGTACTTTGAGGCGTCTGCGAGGTCTGCGGCGTCGTTCTCCTGTCCGAGCAGGTCGACGTGGATGAAGACGGCCCTCTCCCTCACGTTGTTCATGCTGGGGTGGTAGACAAAGTTGAGCCAGGAGTGGTGGTTCTTGGCGATGTCGTGCACGGTGAGGAAGACCGGCTGGGATCCCTTCTCTCCCCTCCTGGCCTGCTCGATGTCGCCCTGCACGTACACGTTGATCTTGCCCATGCGCTCAGTCTCGATCACGTGCTCGTGGATGTCGCCGGAGGCGGCGGCGGCGGCGGCCGCGGTCGGGGGAGAGGTCATCGTGTTCGTCTAAGAGAGTGGCAGTGGAGGAGGCCGGGGCCTGGAATGGATGGGGAAAAGATGGGTTGGTACTTTCTTTTTTTGGCGACCAAAAAAGATCGTCACCACACAACAGACACGCAACGCAACACTACACGCAATTCTGGCGGCCGATTGGGAAAGGCGGCGGCGGAGAAAAGACAGACACAACAGTCAAGTCAGCACAACAACAAGGGAGTCGGTCGGAGGAGAGCAGCGTCGCCTCCGCACTTTTTTTTCTGGAGCTGGTTTGGGGGCGGCGGAAAAAGGGGGGAGGGAAGAGGATGTGTGGAGAATGGAGTTGGGTGCCAATGGCGCTACCACCATGCAGTGGAAGTAGCGAGCGGCGTTGCTGGAGAGTTGGCTTCCGACTAGGTCTGTAGCCTGGATTGGATATGGAACCCCCCCTTCCCCCCTCCGCTTCGCTTCCTGCTTTAGCCCTCCTCCTTCCTACGGCCGAAGCTCTCCCCCTTCCTCCTCCTCCTGCTGCAAACGCGCCACTCTGGTTTGGGTTAGAGGGGGAGAGCGTCCCCCCCTCCCCTTACAATTCTTCCTGCCTCGTTGTTGCACCGCCGAGTTGTACCTTTATTCACCTCCCCCCTCCCCTCTTTGTACAGGCGCCTTTGCTACACTACCTCTTCTTCTTCCTTCCGTTGTTGCGGCCCTGCTTAGGTTGTCGCCCACGTCTCCCTCCTTCTCCTCCTCCTCTTCCTCCTCCTCCTCCTCAGCCTGGGGAGGCACTGAACAAGTGGAGGTGGGACATGTGGAAGAAGAGAGAGATGCTTCTGCACAAGGAATGGGAGGGGTCTCTCCTCCCCAAAGACCTGTTTTTATCAAGCCGGTCTTTCGCGGAGCTCCTCCCCTCATGCACCCACTGCGGCTGACTCTAAACTGGAAGGAGAAGTGCGAAGAGTGGTGGCGGGATGGCAGAAATGTTGCCGTTTGTACTGTAGCAATAGTTGTCGTACTAAGGAGGAAGACGACGGCCCCTCCCACTTTCTTCCCAAAGTGACCGGGGAAGGAGAGAACTCTTGCTTCGGTTTTTCGCTGCCCAAGCACTCCTTTGATGGGGTGAAATTGAAACGGAGAGGAGTCGTCGAGGGAAACTGGAGGATTTACGTTACTTCCTCCGGCGTCTGTTTTTCTCGCCGTCGTTTCCCGAGAGACGATGTTTCCAGGCGGGGGCTTCCGTAGTAGGGTGCACCTACGTAGGGTTTGGATTGACAGAGACCCCGACGTGTTTCTCGGACGACCACAATCATTTCCGACGCTCACATAGCAAGTTGGAACGAAAGGGTGGTGGCGTTGACAAAGGAGACGCGAGCCGCACTCAAGATAATGAAAGGAGAGAGAGAGAGCATCACCGACTTTTTTTTCTTTCGTCCTCACCTGGAAGAAGGAAGCGGATGGAGGAGGCGGGAAAGAGAGAAGTGCTGACGAAAACGATGAAGAAGAAGGTGGAATGAAGGACAATGTTGGGCCTCCTTCCTTCCCCTTTCTTTTTTGAGCAGACACACACCAAGCAGGAGAGAGACAAGCACAAAGGCCTCAAAACACTTTTCTAAAAAATTTTCACTTTTTTTGACATTCACTGCTTTTCCCTATACAACTTTTTTTCCACCTGAACTTTTGTTGGATCGGATTCGTGTGCACCACCATGCACCGAAAAAGAGACAGTCGTCCCTCTTTTTTCCCCTCTTATCCCTTCCTCCCCGCGGTGACCGACTCCACCTACTACTCCTACTTCTTTTCCCCCCGCGACGTTAAAAAGAACTCCCCCGATCGAGGCAGCGACTGCGGCCTCTGTCCTCCTCCTCCTCCTCCTCTCCTTTCTAGCTCTGCACCAAAGCCCTCGGGGGCGTCTCCGCCTCCTCCGTCGTACAGCAAAGGGAGGGAGGGTGGGGCGCGGAGGAGCAGCGGCTAATTCGAACAAACGGCGACACCGAGGTTCAGGCACCAAGCAACTGCGGCGGCGGCCTCTGTTCTATGCTTGGAGCGAGGGGGGGGACTGACTTTGACTGCCTTTGCCCCTTTCCCCTCCTCCTCCCTGTAGCTCTCTCTCTCCGTCCGTCCGTTCTCCGAAAGCGAAGGGACGATCTCTTCCCCCCTTCGGACGGAGGCCAAGATGGGGGGAAGGGGGGGGGGGAGACGCGGCCGTCGCATGAAAACGAGAAAAAAGGCGGAGTGAGGGCGGCCACTTCTCCATCGTCGCCTTCCCCTTCCCCAGACCCTCCTTTCTTTCTCACCTCCTCCTTTTACTTTTCCCCCTCTTCTGGCAGGTGGACGGGCGAAGGAGAAGGGGGGGGGATGAGGCCTTAGGTGACCGGAGGCGAAGGGCAGGGACGACAAGGAGGAGTGGGGGGGGGGATGCAAAAGTTTTTTCGCCCTCACCCCGATCTCCCATGAAAAGCGAAAGTGTCAAACATGCCAGAGGGGGAAAGGAGAGGAGGGGGATGAGACCATCTTCTTGTGGTGACTCTCTCTCTTTCCAGGATGGTCAAGCACAACTGCAAAAGTTCTTTTCCGTTGCTTGTGTGTTGGCTGGCCACTTCGTATGAGGGAAACAAGATGGTGGCCGCCGACTGTTGTCGAGTCAGCAAGGGAGTCATCATCATGCAGCCTCAGCAGCCGCTTCTTCTTTTGTACAACAGTATGTCTGCGTGAATTCGAGTCTGAAGGGGGTGAGAGATGAAAAAGAGTTGTTTTCGCTCTCTCTTCTTCCTCTGTCTGTTATCTTTAAGAGGCGGTTTTAGTTTCGGGGAAAGAAACTCGTTTCTCCTCGATTCATGTCATCATGCAGCTCTTCTTGTGAAGAATATATTCTCTGTAAAGTCTTTTATTTTGCGCAAGCAGCTACTATCGTATAGGTAGTGGCGTTGAATTCGATACCTTGAAATGTAGGAATGCGTTTTCTGACTCATGCATAGGCACACTTAGCAAGGTGCTAGTGCAACCTGAAACTCGAAAACTATGTCTCAGAAAACAACCCTAGTTTGGCCAAAAATGACCATCATGCACACATGCGTCTCGAAAAGGGAAGGAGGAGGGTTCCAATAAAACAAGGGAGAGGGGGGGGATCGCGTGAAAAAGTTTTCCCTTGGGGACAACGCAAAGGAAAAGGAAAAAGAAAAGTAAGAAGAGGAAAACGGAATTGTACCCAGAGGAGAAAGGGCTGGAGAAAGGGCTGTCGGCAGCCGCTCCTCCTGCATGCATAAATACTGTTCGTATGAAGAAAATACAGATGAGGAAAATACTGGTATGCGACAAAAAAAGGTGAGGAGCTCTCGTTTTTTTGCCACAGCTATCTAAAATCTATTTTTGCTAGGTGCTACGTACTGTTGTAGGGATGAGGAGGAGGGGAAGCCTCGTCCCGACAGCAGAGGCCATTCTTTTTCATTTGCCGTGCAGCAGCAGAACAACGCCTCTGAACAGACAACAAAAAACTGTGTCAACTTTTGCTGTGGCAGTGGCGCAAAAGAAACATTCCGCAAAGGAAGAACGCGGCTGTGTCTTCGTCTCAGCGGTTTTGGGGGACCTTTGCAGTCTGTCACGTTCCCACTTTATTCAGACAGTGAAACTTTTCCCCGCGCACAGAGTTGGAGAAATTTAATCCAGGATGAGTAGGAACTGGAGGAGGCGGATTCCGACTTCTTGTTCCTTCTCCAAGGCGATTAGTGAGAGAAGGGAAAAGCTCCGTCTGTAACTTCGTCTTCCTATCCTCCTCCTCCTTGGCTCGAGGAGGGGACCAGGGCTTTTCCCCACTAAGTATTAGTCTGCTGCTTTTTGATCTGCGCACAAGTTTGCAATTAACTCAACCTTATTATTCCTTGGTGTTCGGAGTTTCTTGACCCTCATCCCAAGAAGACCTGACTGAATATTCCGCCCTCCTCTTTTACTTACCTTTGTGGAGCATAGAAAGTAAACGCTGTTGGTACCCGTACTTCCGTGCCAGTTTCTTCCCCCCCCCTTTCCTCTTTGCTCTTGGGATAAAGTGTCCCTAAGCATGCGACGGCGGAGGCGGCCAGTAAAGAAGAGGAAGAAGAGGAGGAGGGGTCGCCGTTCCTTTTCTGTAAAAGAGGTCAGCCTACATACAAGAGGGGGGAGGAAGACCGCCTCCAGCCACCCCCACCCGACTCCGAAAAAGAGGCGCCGAAGAACGACGTTAAGGCTCTCTACTTCCATTTCAGGCCGCTTTCCTTTCCCAGAAAAAGTCCGTTTCACGCCTGGAGAAAACATGTCCGAAAAAATGTCTTTAGGGCTTCCTTAATTTCTCGGAACAAAAGGGTGAACGAAATAAAATCCCCGGATCCGAAATCGAAGATCAGAGTTTGGATCCCTTTGCCACATTCAGGGTGAGTGATAGTGAATGCATGGAGAAGATGGAGGAACTTACGGACAGACTGACGGAGTCGAGTGGTGGATGGAAGGAGGAGGGAAATGAACGTCGCCGCTGGGGGCGAGAGAGGGAAAGGGGGAAGGAGGGGGGACAAATCCACGGTGGCTTTAGGACACCGGCCGCCGCCCGAGGAGGAGGAGGAGGATGAAGAGGAGGAGGAGCCATCGTTCCTCCGCATCTCTGCCATCTCCCCTCTTTCTCACTGTCTCTCGCCCCCGCCCCACACTCCTCCTCTATCCCGCGGCGAAGATAGGAGGATCGGGAAAGAAATGGCCGAACTATAGTGCCACCCTGCATGGCGCACAAGTCGATCTGCCAAAACGCTGAAAAACTTTTGCAACGTTTCGCGTTGAAAGAGTGTAACTTTTTTGCCCCCTGATTCAACCCACGTCCTTCTTTTCCCACTCCGCCTCCAGTGTTTCGAAATGAGATGACCGTGGGATGGAAGGAGAGCAGTTGGAAGAGGAAGGACAGAAGAGTGGAAGAGCCGTTTGGAGGGGGGCTGCTAAAACAGAGAGGGAAAGAGAGAGCAATTAAGCTCCGGGGAAAAGGCTTCGCTGGAAACACGAGACAGAAAGAGAGACTCCAGGCCTCTTTTGTGGAGTCGAGAGAGAGAAGAGGGGAGACACAGAAATTCTATCCGGCTGCATTTTAGTGAGAGGGGATTCCCACTTTTTCCCGCTCCTCCGATTTTCTCGCGGCAACGACGACGCTCTTTATTTCTGTCCACTGCTGCATAACACCATCGTCGTCATCCCCTCCCCCGAAGGGAGAGTCACGCACACGCGAGTGTGAGGATGTCCATAATACACGAGGGCACGAGCCATCCAGGCCGAAGCCGCCTTCAGATCTTTAAGGGGATCAAAGGATCATACTGCGTGCGTACTTACTGTGCTCGGCCTGTAGTAACATTTTTGTAGTATAGGAAACACATGCGTACCATGCGACAGTTTTTCTACTACCCTACCTGCTGCTCCTAATTCAACCTCCTCAGCGGTTCTTTTTCTTTCTAGTCCCCCTCGAAAAGAGTATCACGTACGGATCCCCTCAATCATTGTGTTCTGAATGGTACATTCACTCACCGTTGCTCCTTTTATTCTGCCGTAATGCCATACATATTCTTCTTCCCCCCTTCTCCCATACAATGAGACCGCAGAGGATAACAGATCTACCGCCTCCTAGTCCCCGAAAAAGGCCCCCCCGCGCTCCCCCATTCAGTCTACGACACACAAACGAAGCTAGGGATGGAGGAGGAGGAGGAGGGAGGCAAACAGATCGTCGCTTCCAGTCAGACAAGTGGAGCGGGGACCAATAATGAAGGGGAGGAGGAGGAGGAGGAGGAGGCGGGTATTGAGAAAGACGAGGAGGAAGAAGAGTAGACTTTTTCTGTCGGTCGGACGGTTTGGCGGGCTCCACTCTTTATTGAGTGATCGTCGTGCTCTTGTAGAGTATGTACTAGACATCCCGTAGTACTTTGTCTCGATGACATTTTAAGTTCGTCACAAAAAAAATTATATTCATTTCAACCTGAGAGAAAAGAAGCTATTGTATCGGCTTTTCCGCGAATATGTATAGAAAGAAGAGGGAAGCAGGAAGGAAGGCACCGTAATTCGATCTTCCCATATGCAACAAGCGATTAATCCAAGAAGCCTGCGGCCTGTCCTGTTTCTACTCACGGGGAAATGTGAACAAAGACGATTTCAGACGAGCAAAAAGTCCTTCTAATCTAATTTAGACTATTATTTCCGTCGGTTACTTTAATTCCGCCCACCTTTTCTTAGTCTGTCACGGCTGCAACACAGGAAGAGGGCGCGACGGCGACCCACCGACCTGCTTGATCCGCCTTCCCTAAAAACCCTCCTCCCCTCTGTCTTTGCTTTGCCTTTCTTTTTCCGGGCCGATTACGACGATAACATCGCCCCCGCGCAGCGTAGCGCAGCGCCACCCACATAGTGTACAATATTTTTTATGCTCGAACTGCATTCTTTCATTTCCCCTCATCCTCGCTGGTTTTTAAGCTCCAAATATATGCGACAACTGAAGCTCTGTTTCCGAATCGCGACCAGCTCGGATATGAAAAGTGCAACGCCGTAATTCGCTCATGCATGGAATTACCACCAGCATTAAAATGCAGCGGCGAAGCGGGGGCGTCGGATTCGTTTCCTCACTCCTGTGTTTTCTGATAGGTTGCTACCGCGTACTCCTGTTCCCTCCTTCCTTGATCCACAGGAAAAACGCCGTGGAAAGAAAAAGTGGGCAGTCACGAAGTGCTTATGCATAAATTCTCGGATCTATCCCTCCCCCTAGCCCTCCTCCTCCTCATCTCCCGTGTCCTCCTCCTCCTTCTCGGTAGGGGGGAAAGAGGGGGGGAGGAGCGAGGATAGGAATGCGTAGGAGGAGGAACATCTCTTCCTGTAGCGGCGATGTGTGTTCTTATGCCTCCGTTTTCCTTCATCCGAAACGCGGAAAAAGAAGAAGCTTTCTATCGCCCTCAGTCAAGGTTGACCCCTGGGCGACCCTCCGTTCGTTGGCCCCTAGTCTAAGAAGGAGGAGGAGCGTGGAAATATTTAGGTGTTCGTTCGGCGTAATCCATCGTTCAAGAGAACGCCCGCCGCTCATACATTCCATCACGCGAAGACTGAGGCGGCGGCAATTTATGTCCGTGCGTCATTTTCCCGGACACATTCGGTAAAACCAATGAAAGGGTGGGGGTAAAAAACTCGACAGTCATTAGAGAACGAACTGTGTTCTTTTTTTGTTTCCTCGGCATGTGTCGTACGTAGCTCTGAAAAGGGCGTGTTCGTCATTATCCTCCGAGTTTTTGCGTCAGTCATCAGCCAATAAAGCTGGGAGAGAAAGATAGTCACGAATAGACGCTCCCCCCCCCTTCGAATCGCGACTATTTTGGGAAGATTCCGTTCTGTTCTCCTCCCCAAAGTGCGTAATTCTCATCCGCCTACTCCCCTCCTTCCCTCTCCCTCACGAGACGACGTTACCCCACCTTGTTCCCCCTGTAATTCGTCGCCGTCTCTTCCGCCTTCCCCTCTTTCCTCCTCCGCAGCCGCAGCCTCCTTCCCCTTCCTGCACTATCTCTACCACTCCATTCCGCCCGCCGCAGCCAAAAAAACACCACCCTTCTACCCATCTCCTTAGTTCACGTGGGCCCTACTACCTACCTTATTGCCATCTCCAATCTACTGCCTGATGGGATCGAAAATTAGATTATCGGGATTTTTTCCGGTCTCTGCCCTGCAGGAAAAGGTACGGGAAAGGCGAACATTTATTCCATCTTCTTTTAGCCCTCCTGATTGGAAGAGTGACACACGTCGTGTTATCCGCCCCCGCCTCGGTGAGCTCGAGCAGGAGAATTTCAGAAAAGGATGATCACGTCATCTTAATAATTTCGATTTCATCCGGGGGGCGTCCGCCCAATTCGGATATGAATTTTATCGTCTTTTTATCAGCACGAACATTTTATTGTGTCCTTCCTTTCAAATTTGGATTTTTGCACTCCATTTCGGCGGCAGGAACCTAAAAAGATGATTCCCCCTTGACGTCGCGGTCTTCTGAGCGCAAAACGGTGCCTCCGTTGCCCCCCCTTATTGCCGTTGCCCCAATTTTGTTCCCTCATTCCACCGTGTAATTGATGCCTACGAGGGGAGAGATTGTTCTTGCGAAGATGGGTTCGCCCGTCAGCTCCTCCTCATCCTGCATGTGGTTACGTGGGTCGCGGAGGTGGGCGGTGCCCCCTCCCCACGCTACTAGCGAGGTACGAGATCACGAAAGGGGAAGGGGGAGGGGTTTTGAATCTCGACCTTGGGGGCGCGGGGGAGGAAGCATCATTGAAGGAGGAGCGAGGGAGGAGAGGGAGGGGGGCGCATGCAGTGGCACTGACCTTGACCTTCTTTGTTGGGGAAAACAACAAGCGATGCAAAAGAAATCTCGTTTCCTTCATTTTGATTTGCGGCCGTCGGTATTCCTCCCCTAAATTAGTGCAGGGGTGTTTTGCTCATTGGTCCATCATCTGACAAAGAAAGGCAGAATTCAGCGGACATGCTCATTACAGAAAACGCTATATATTATGCATGCAGAGGAGAAATGATGGCATTTGCGTTGGCGTCGTTTGTTTCCTCATGGGGTGGGGGCTGCAGCGTTACGTGAGTACGGACGCTGGACCTCGGCGAATGACAGAAGGGGAGGGAGACGATCTCTCATCCTTGCGTGCCCGTGGACTCGTTCATCGAGAGTGTGTCGTCCGAGGCGTCCGACATCCCGCTGCCGGTCCCCAGGTTGTCCGCCGGGACGATGGGTACGCCGTCCGCCCCGAGCTCCATGAACTGGTTGGGGCTATCCGGGCGGGGGCCGCCCTCGGCGCCGGCGCCCTCCTTGTTGTCATCCTTGCCGTCTTTGTCGCCCTTGTCCTTATCCTTGTCCTTGTTTTTGTCCTTGTCTTTGGCGCTGCCCCCGCCTTTCTTCCCCTTGCTCTTCTTGTCACTGTCTTTCTTTCCACAGCAGGCACCCATAATGACGTTGAGAAAGTCTAATCAAGAATGGCATATCCCCCGCGGCGATAAAATCCTGCAGCCATCAAATTGCACATGTTAGCTTCATTGTCACTTTCATCAAATTCACACAACAACTAATTTCAAAAACAAAACTTACTTTTTAAGAAAAAATACGTTAGAATTTGAATTTTTGAATTTAAATTAGTTGGGAACGCTCATTTCCCAACTCGAAAATGGAATATGACGGACTTATTTCCTCTCATTACAAGAGGGAGTTTCACTTGCACGGTGGAAAACTTTTTTCCTGAAAGGCTTCCTCTCCTCGATTCCTTGATCTGTACAAACATATAAGATACTTTTATTGAAAAAGCTCCGTAAGGAAGGAACAGGGAACTGAGCGAGTAGTACGAATAATTACTACGGTACAAGAGGGGGTTGATCTCATCATAGCAGCTCGCAGCCGGAGGGACACTTAATTACACCGGGGCATGAATACATAGAGTCTCAATTCACTTTGAGTCCGACGAACTGGATGACTCGTCCTTCTTCTTGCTCGACGCCTTTGCTCCCTTCTTATCCCGAGACGCCTTGCTGCCCTTGGAGGGCTTGCTCGCGCCGCTGCCCTTCTTCTTCGGATCCACCGTGGTCAGGCGCTTGGAGGGGCGGGCGGCGGACGGCGGGCGCCTGGACTGGCGACCGGCGCGCTCTGAATCCCTGGCGTCGTCCTTGTCCTTAGGCGGAGGCGGTGCCCCGTCGATGCCCAGGGCGTCCATGATGCGGTCCAGCGCGTCAGGCTGAGAGGCTTGATCCGCCTTGTCCGACTTCTCCGTCGTTCTCTTGGTCTTCTCGCTCTTTGACTTTGAGTCCGACGAGCTGGAGGAGGAGGCGCGCTCGTCGATGACCGCATTGTCGTCTACGCTCCCGTGCACCTTGCTCCAAGACCCCGGTTTGGATACCGCTGAAAAGTCGATTTGCGGAGTTCGCCCCTCCGATTTCTTCTCACAGCAGGATCCCATCGCAGTATGCCGGTTGGAGGGACAGCATGACGATGTTTGACCTGGTTGCTGATGTTGCGCTCAAGCAAATGTACAGATTATCTTGAAAAGGTGCCAAGCAGCACAGGACAGAGATTGTAGAACCACGCGGGGTTAATTTTTTTATTTATACTGCAAATGCATCATTTCCCCTCCAAAACATTGTTAAAAAATAGGACTACCATTATGAGACCATCAAATACGATTCTATATTTGGGAATTTTGAAATTGTGGTAGCATATTTTTGCAGAATAAAAAGCCACACTTGGCAATTGACCCTTATTCCGGCAAGGGAAGCCAACAACGGTCTCCCAGGCCCCGGGAAAAGAGATGTTTCATTCCCATGTGCCACACACGATTCTATCGTACTGTACGTAAACTTCCGAATGTGGGAACATTTGAGGGGGGGGAATAAACTTCGGGCAGCGCAGGAGGATGCAGGTCTTTTTTGTTGGGGAAGGGAAGGGCAATCTTTTTCGAAGGCGTTTTTCAGCCCATAGTTCACGAGATATGAGGGCCGTAACGGAACACGCACAAAGAGAGATGGGTACTAT
>JAAUYJ010042175.1_pt1 | contig 12529 bp, 19 predicted proteins | sample 7278031 | NCBI WGS metagenome assembly JAAUYJ01 (sample SAMN14350222, study PRJNA611818) | marine sediment metagenome | isolation source: surface marine sediment (1.8m) | place: French Polynesia: Moorea | collected 2018-08 | reverse complement strand
GCCGGGTCTGTCCCTAGGTTCAGCGCCACCGCGGCGGAGGCAGAAGAGGACGGCTCGAGGAGGACGAGAGCGGACACGACGATCTCCCACGGGAGGCGAGACATAATTATTGAGTGTTGGAATATGGGTCTGTCTGTATGGGCGTGTCTTCAAGTGCCATCGCGCGTCACAAAGCGTCGACTCCTCAAGTGCTTGGCTACAGCTATGCAATGGACCATGAGGCATTTCTCTAGCTCTCTCTCTGTGCATGCAAGCGAGGAAAAAAGCTTTTTTTTTTTTAGAGAAAAGCATTTCACATTGAAATGACAGGAAAGGCCATTAAGGAACAAATCAACCGGCGAATTTAACAACGAAAGATATATTTTTTAAACCCTACCAAAGTTTTGCTGAGACTTCATCGGCCAGTGGCATGCCACTCCAAATCCTTAACAAACTCTACCAACGTTCAGCTTTCCAATTTTTTGTGGGCGTGGTTCGTTCAGCTTTGGTGTCTCATGTAAAGATACTGGAAAATACGAAAAGACGCTACATTGTGTACACTCCTACGAGGAAATGTAACTTACTGTACATACGTATACTACGCGTTTGTTTTTTTTACTTGTAATTTTTGGTCCGTGGAATGTACGAATGTGATACGAACTTAATTGAAAGATCATTTAATTTCCGTTCTTTTCCTTCTTCTCCGCCAAGATGAGATCCATGTAAGCGCCCGAGATGAGGTCATCCTTGTCCACGCCCAGCTTGGACATCTAGGGGAAAAAAGCCCGTTTCCAATTTGACACCACAAAGCCATTTTTTTACAAAATAAAAGTGAATACCAGGTCTTCTGCGATGGCGACCCCCTCCTCGTTGCTCTGACCCTCCTTCATCATCACCTCCAGCTCCATGAAATCGCCCAGGCCCTGTACGCTGTCGCAGTGGACCCGGGTCTGGCCCACCATGTACAGGTAGCGTGTTTTCTTCACCTAGATTTCCCACAGTAATTAAATAAAACCTTTTTTAAAAAACCCTATTAAATGTCACATAACACTCACCTCCCCCAGGACCCCCAGGGACCTCTCCAGCACTTGCGCCATCACCTCCGGCTCTGGGACGGGGGCGATCAGGAAGTCGCTCGCCTTTGGGCCGCTCTAACCATGTGGGGGGAAGATACGAGTGAAAGTAAGTAATGTTTCCATTATACTTGCAAGACCAATTGCAACAATGGAAACAGCAAAAATAGCAAAAAAAAAAAATTCAACCGCAGTGACAACGAGGCAGCGACAACAGCAACATGGAAAATAGGGGGGGAAACCAGCAGCAGTTGTAGTGGCTATAGTTGTGGTAGAAACAGCAATCCTGCAGTAGCAGTAGTAGCAACAGCAGCAGTAACAGTAGCAGCAGCACTTGTGGAGGTAGCAATCCTGCCGGAGTAACAACAGCAGCAGTTGTTGTAGCAACAACAACCCTGCAAGAGCAAGAGGAGTCAGCCGAGTAACTAATAACAGCAGTAGCAGTAAACGTAGCAGCATCAGCAGCTATCTAACACCAGTAGGACCAATGACAACCTCATGATGTACGTACCTGGTCGCTCCTCTGGTAAGCCACCAACTGGGATGGCCTACCGTCGAATAGGAACCTGAGCTTGAGCCTTCCGGAGGAGGCGTGGTAGAAGACGTCACGCTGCTTGATGACGGTACAGACATCCTCGTCCGAACTCTCCTTGGATGCCAGTTCTGAGGCCAGCTGGCGCACCTTGGACAGCGAGCGGACGCGGGCCTTGATCTCGATGTTGCGAGGCATGACGACAAAGGCGGGGCAGGAGGAGGAAATTCTTCTGAGCTGGTAAAAAAACAGGTGGGGAAAGGATGACACGCCAGAAAAGTGAAAGTTTCTAAACTTTTGCACTAAACACAGATGCATATAGCATACCTGCTGCAAAGGGTTGAGCGGGAGAAAAAGGCGCGGAAAAATTCCTTCCGCCTCTTTTCACTCCGCTTTTGTCGATCAGCTGATTTTTCCAATGTTGTCCTTTTCCCTTTGCGCGCTCCCCTGAAGAAAGAGGAGGCGAGTGTAGCAAAATGTAAAAGTACTGTGGCAAAACCTACGGTCAAGTGTATTATTTCCACAAGACAAGTGTTCAAGTGCATTATGGGAATTGGGATTTGGGAAAGTGAAGCTATGAACTTGAACTTGCAATAGACGGACGATGGCCCCTGTCCGTCCCGTGGTCCACCTTTGGCGCCTTGGCCGGATGCACTACGACCCCGCTCTGAGGGTGCAGCAGGGCCTGGCCGGGGTGCTCAAGGAGGAGGCCATGGCCAGGAAGAAGGCACAGGAGGAGGGGAGACACAGGGAGAGGAGGGCGCAGCCGCACGCGCTCATTGTAGTCGAGCACGAGCCGGTAAGTTGGATTTCCCATATTTCAAATCGAGGTTTAATTGAATTTTCGCTACATGACAGGTGTACACGACCGGCATCCGCACGGAGTCCTACTCGTCGGATGAAGAGCGCCGGCTGCGCTCTCTCGGCGCAGACTTTGTCCGGGCGGACCGCGGCGGACTCATCACCTTCCACGGCCCGGGGCAGCTCGTCGCATACCCCGTCTTGGACCTCAGGGAATTCGTGCCGGAGGCGGCCGCCAAGAAGGCGCTTCTAGGTACACATGACAGTTTCTCAAATCGACCTTATTTAAAATCTCTAATGTTTCAGGCATGAAATGGTACCTGCACCAGCTCGAGGAGGCCGTGATGGCCACTTGCTCGTCGCTGGGCGTGGAGGGATCCCACCGCTCGCCCGACACCGGGGTCTGGCTGGGGCCGCCAGGGTCCCAGCGGGAGAGGAAGGTGTGCGCAATGGGAGTCAGGAACTCGGGGTTCGTCACTACGCACGGGCTGGCGCTAAACTGCGATACGGACATGGTAAAAACAGCTTCCCACATTCCCCCCCCCCCTATTTTTTAATATATTTTTTTTTCAGTCTTGGTTTTCGCACATCGTGCCTTGCGGCATCGTGGGCAAGGGCGTGACCTCCCTCAGCCTGGAGCTTGGCCGCCGGGTGGGGACGGAGGAGGCGCTGCCGCCGCTGGTGGAGAACTTCGAGAGGGCCCTGGGCTGCCGAGTGGTGGACGAAAGGCCGGAGGGGGCAGAACGGATACTGGAGGAGGCCCACAGTCAGGAAGACGGCGAAGAGAGAAAAAATCTGAAGAAATAGCGAGCTGTGAAATGTTGATTCTGTTTACACGGTGTTTATTAACCACGTAGAAACGATACTAAAAATCCAAACTTAACGTACTGTAAAAAAATCGGAGAAAGGAGCACAGCGTCTTTCAATCGCATCAGTGGTAGTACTGCTGCTCTTCTTCTGCAGCCACGGGGACCCTGGTCCTCTGCCTGACCCTTGACCTCTGCCTGGTCCTGGTCCTTGTCCTGGCGGCGGAGGGCAGGCGGCGGATCTCAAAGTCATCGGGCTCCTTGGAGCGGAGGTCAAGCTGAGGGCGGATGTTGATGGAGGTCACCTGTTGTGGGGTGAGGGGAAAAAAGGGATTTCTTTTCTGTTGTTGCTACTGATACTGAAACAGAAATTAAGATGCCATTTGACTTTATTTATGTTTTGTCTTGTTTCTTGAAGCCGTTGCTATCAATTTGATGCCTTTACCTATGGCTTGTCTAGTTTTTTGTTGCACTGTTTGCACAGAGTACGGTAATTCTCGTACCTGCAGCCTGCTTCTGCTGGGAGGCGCTGCTGCTGCTGCTGAGGCCTGTTGTCGCTGCCTGGGTGCTGGAGCCGGCCTGGGCAGCGAAGGCGCCTCCTGAACCACCTGGTCGAAGTTGGTCTGGTAGGGGTCGGTGTGGAAGGAGTCCACTTCGGGCACCGCCTCCGCCGCTACTGGGACGGCGGGCACTGCGGCAGGGACTGTGGCGGCGGCGGCCTCGGGCTGCTGCTGCTGGAGGCGGGACTGGAAGGAGTCGAAGAGCTCCTGGTTGATGGGGCGGAAGTTATCGGCGGCGGAGGACGAACCGCGGGAGGGGACGGAGGGAGCGGCATCGGCGGCCTGCGTAAAAGGGAATTCGAAAGCCTTTAGCTTTCGAGCTAAGTGTTTTTTGTGTGTTTGACATTGCTCTTGTAGCAGCAGTTGATGTTGTGCTGTTTTAGCTGCTAATACTGCACCTTCTGTTGCTACTTTTGTTGCTGCTGATGTTGCTATAAAAGTTCGATGTTTTTCTGCTACTGTTACCACATTGTCAAAATGGTTGCTGCTGACACTGATGCACATATTGCTGCTATTAATGAGTGTGGTGGTGTTGCTGCTGCTACTGCTTCTTGTGTTGCTGCTTTTGTTGTTGCTGCTGCTGCTAAAAAAGTTGATTATATTGTTGTAGTTGTTACTGTTTTTTTGTTGCTGCTGTTGCTATTGGTGCTCTTTTGGCAGCACTCCACTGTCATCACTCACCGCAGCCGCTGGCACCCTCCTGCTGCCGAAGCCTCCGTCCTCCTCGACGGTGGCGAAGGAGGCGGGCCTTCTGCTGGCGGTGACCGGTCTGGCGGCGGCGGCGGCGGCGGCGGGTCGAGCGGCGGAGGGCGGGCGGCGGCTGGGCACGGCCGGGAAGGCGGAGAAGCCGCCGTCGTCCGAAGAGGAAGAGGGAGCGTCGTCCTCGAACTTGAGCGCCGGGGGCGGGCGGGTGCGGCGGGGGCCGGTGGAGAGGACGGTCAGACGGCCGCCGCCACCGCCACCGGATTGCGTTGGAGTCTCGGGAACGAATCTGGAAAAGTAATTAGAATCAAAAATTCAATTAGCGTTTCAAGCAATGGATCAAATGTTGCTGGTTTTAACATAAGTCATGTACCTGTTTGACTGCCTGAACCTCTGAATGTCCTCGTCGCTGGAGAGGGCGAATTTGGGCGGTCCGTTCTGTCTCCTGGGGGTCTCAACGGGCCCTCCAGCTGTAGCGGAGGGGACGGCGGCCACGGGCTCTGGGCGGGGACGGACGCGGGTGCGGACGCGGCTTCGGTTGCGGTTCCTGGAAAAAACATTATGCAGTTATCATGCGATTAGTGGAAAAGGGCGTTTTCCCACCTGGCTGCAACGGAGGCTCCCTGCTCTACCGGCCTCCTTGGCACGGTGCCCCTGTTGCCGGTAGGCTGCTGCTGCTGCCTGACGGGGGCCCTGGTCTCCTGCTGGAAGTCCAGCGGCCTTCCCGCGGTGGCGGCGGAGGGGACGCGGCCGGCGGCGGCGGCCTGGGAGGCAGACGGGTTTGCGGCGGCGGCGGAGGGGCGGCGGCGGCGGACGGACACCCGCTTGCGACCGGGCTGCAGCTTTACAGGGGTACCTTTTATGGGTAGGGAAAATCATGTATGAATTAAAAAAACTGCAGTTGCAAGTTTATAGTGGTGAAACTTTTTGCATCGACGGCAGCTACAGAGGCATTAACCAACAGGAGGAGCTGTAGTACACCTACGTATCCTAGAAATAGACTATCAATCAGGATATTGTTCACATTAAAGCATCGCTATACACGTATGTACGTGCAATCATGTGTACATTTGTACGTTTCTAAATCGCGGGCAGAGTGATGCGGCATACTTCATTTTTGCTCATGACCTCAGCCTGAAAAGTCCATGCAATCCTGTACAAAAAAGAATTGTCGTCCATATGTCGCAAAGGAACTACAAGTAATCCCCACAGATAAGACTGAACGGAGCAGCTTCTGTTCAAGACATGCATGCCACTTTTTGAGTCAGACAGATGATTCACGTACCGATCGAGAAACGTACAAAAATCGCATTAATCTTCTTTAGGATGCTGACACACCTCTTGATTCTTGGAGTTTCAGTCCACCCAGACAGCATAAAAGTATTGCAGCATGAACCGCCAGGGATCGGCTATAATTTTCTTGTCAGCCCTGATTGGTACCATCCTTGGGCAGGAAATAGAATGCAACATTCAAGGTGAAACTGTGACACTTTTGCTCACTTGCTTTGCTAACCAACCAACCACTTTGAAAAGGTCTCTGCATTGGGACAACCCTGGCCTCCACTGACGACGGCGGCAAGTCCGAGTGCGTGGAGCTCTGCCAGGTGACCCCCGGATGCGAGTGGTACACCTACGACTCCGCCGACGGGTTCTGCTCAGCCTATGCCAACTGCCCGATCGTCGACGACTCTTGCCAGACCTGCACGTCCGGGGAAAACGAGTGTCCTCCCCTGTCTTGTGACATCCCGGGAGGATGTATCGGTGTGCTGGTATGAAATATACATGCCTAAATTTCTAGAAACATTGCGCTTCTTAAAAAAAGTGCTGCACTTTTAGATCGATGAGTTTGACACCAGGGGAGATGACGCCGCCTGCGGTGCTGCCTGCCAGGAGGAGACAGCGTGTCGGTGGTACACTCTCTTCCCCGACTCGGGAACATGTCTCTTGTACGCCACTTGCCAGCCGACAGAGGATGAGTGCGACGGGTGTGTCACCTCGGAAAAGGAATGTGATGAGGGGAGCTCGGGTAAGGACTAAGGTCTAGAATTTGTGTCTTGCATGCTTCGAGCAAGTACAGTAGGTAACAAAGATTTTTTTTGCCTCCAGTCGGTACCTCCAGTCTCTTGGTGGTCGTGAAGGCAAACTATGTGGAGGAGATAAGCGTGATTGACCTGGCTGACTCGGACAACGAGTGCGACAGCATCAACATTGGCCCCCTCGCCGCCATCTCCCTGCCGCAGAGCACCCACGGCACCTTCATCAGCGCCAACGGATGGCTGACCGTCTGCGGAGAGTCCAGGGCCGACTGCTACGAGTACGACGACCTGTCGGATCAGTGGTTCGTGGCGCCCGCCAGGAGCACCGACCGATTTATCCCCTACGGGGTGGACATGGACAGCGGCCACTGGGTGTCGGGAGGGGAAGACGTCGGGGAGCTCATCACCAGCGAATTGTACGACGGAGACTCCTTCCAGGACTCTGTAGACTTGCTGCTGCCGACGAGGGACCATTGTGCTGTCAGGATTGCGGAGAACGAGGCTCTGGTCATGGGCGGTGAGATTGAACATGACCTTTCCCCTACTCATTTTATCTGTATGGGACACAATCATACAATGGTCTGTTGCAGGTTACAACAACGAAAACCGTGTGTTCAGGATCAATGTTGAGAGCGGCCAGATCAACGAGTTAGCCAACGTTCCCTTCCCGTTCGACACGGGGGTGCTCATTGGGCAGTGTGGCTCCGCAACCAGAGCAGATGGCTCCCAGGTGGTGGTCTTTGCCGGCGGCGTGGAGGCCCCGAACGACATCTCTAGCAACATTGCCGTCACCACCTCCTACATCTACGACGTGGACGGCGACTTCTGGACCCCCGGGCCAAGCCTCCCGGAACCCAGGACGTGGGGCCGCGCCGTGCAGTACCAAAACACCTTTGTCATAGTTGGTGGAGGCGATGACTTCTTTGGCGACCCCTCCTCCTTCGTCTCTTCCATTGTCCGCTACGACCCAGACGGGCAAGAGTGGGAGGTGCTGGAGCAGCAGCTGGAGGACCCGGACTACGCCAATGTTGCCCTCATCGCACCACCGGGGTTCAACGCGCAGTGCTCGCAATCCCGCAAAAACAAGCCAGGAAAATAACATGTGTTTTAAAAACTTGGAAAAAAATAGAAATGCATCTAAGATATGGAAAAAAGACATGGGTAAAAAAATCTTGCAGGCTCCCCAACATGTAGCGGAACACTACGTTGGAAAAAAGCAGCATCAGGAGCAGTAACAACAACAACAGCAGCAGCAGGAGCTGCAACAACAACAGCAGCAGCAGGAGCAGCAACAACAACAACAGCAGCAACAACAACAGAAACAGTAACAATAATAATAACAACATCAGCAGCAACAGCAGCACTAGCAGTTGTAACAGCAGCAGCAACAACAACGACTTCTCCCTCACCTGTTGGCCTCCTCCTGCTCTCCGTCGGCGCGTGCTGCTCCAGGAATGTCTCGTTGTACCACGTCCTGCACTCTCCCTTCACGTTCCTCGGTCTGTCGCAGGAGAGCGTCTCAGGGTTGAAGACGAGCCCGACCGTGCACCCGTTCCTGCGGGCGGAGACGCCGCCGATGCAGATGTAGAAGTACTGGCAGTCTGTCGGGTCCGGGTAGCGCGGGTGCTCGTGCGGGGAGCCGGCGGAGGAGCGGGGGCAGGTGAACTGGAAGACCTCCTCGGAGGAGCAGCCCTCGCGCTGCACCTGGTCGGAGAAGGCGCACTGGCCCTGAAAATTGAAAGGTATGGTGAAATTGTGGTGTGATTAAAAATATTTTTTCCTAATATCTCCATTCGAGAGAATATACACCTAAAGTTTGCATTGTACTTCATACAATTTGTCAACGCTTTTCTAAAATATCGGATTCAAAGAGAGAGACATTTACCGGTGCAAAATACTTCACTGGAAGTAACTATCATATACCTATTCTCCTTCCTTTTCCCGGCTCTGTGCACAGCACAATATACTACATACGCCGCCTGCGTACAGAGGACGTGTGTTTGCTATGAACCCGCTCCTCCTTCCTCCCCGTCGCATAGCCTCTCCTACCTGTGCTGAGTACAGCGGCGTAACGAATTGCATTGCAACAGAAGAAGATTCGCAAGTGCCGGTCAAAATTAAAAAAAAAATTAAAAATGGCTTTGTAGAACGATCTTCCAATTTTCCGTAAATCGTAGCATATTTTTTCTCGACAAAATGAAGCTACCGTGGATTGCCATATTAGTTCTCTTACTCGTTGGCCTTTTGAGCAAAGCTAAAGCGGCAACGGAGAAACAAGAATTCTGCAGGGCCAAAGATGGCGAAACAGGTACAAAGAATTCATTTTTTTGCCAAATATTCGCACCAATAATTTTTTCCCCAGATTGCGTCCGTCCGTCCAACCGCAATCTTTTAGCCAAGCTGAGCGAGGCCAACTCCCTTCCCGCCCTCCTTGCGCAGGACAGGAGGAGGACGGAGACGCTTCTCTCGGCCTTCGCCGGGGTTGGGGAGGAGGAGCTGGAGGAGGGGGACAACGCCGTCAAGGACAAGCTGTACGAGGCAGCCACCCTCACCCTGCAGACAGAGTGCGCCCTCACCAGGAGGGTGGGAGGGAGGTGGATGCCGCAGGCAAGAAAAGGAGATTTCCCATAGCTGTTGCAACAATAAAACATTGATCTGCAATACTACATACAGTGCGGATATTTCCTCGGCGAGACCTTCCTGTGCCTGGACAAGCTGTACGCGGACGAGGACGACGGCGAGGAGTGCCTGATCTACTCTTTCGGCGCCGCCAAGGCCGACTGGCAGTTCGAGAGGGTGATGGCGCTGTCGGGTTGCAAGGTCAAGGTGTTTGATGCTTTTGCGGAAGGGCTGCCAAAAGATTTGGAAGGGATGCCCTCGGTGGAGCTGCACAGGTTCGGGCTGTGGCACCAGAGGGAGGAGAAGGAGGTGGAGGTGGAGGTGCCGGCGCCGCCGGGGAAGAAGAAGAAGGTTTGAGCACCCCCTGTTATTTCTCCACGAAAATGAGAAAAATATATAATTTTCTTTTCAAATCTAGGGCTACAAGCGTCAGACGAAGAAGATCCCCGTTTTGACCCTGTCCGAGGCCGTTTCCAAGCTGGGCGACGAAGGGAAAGAGATCTCCTACCTGAAGCTTGACTGCGACGGAGCAGAGCTGGAGGCGATTCCCAAAATGATCGAGAACGGAGCGCTCAGGAACGTCAGACAGGTGAAAACATAGAGGAAACCTTCACAAATACACTATTTAAAAATATCTTTCTTTACATGTACTCCTTCCTCCTATCTAGCTTAGCGTGACGTTCCACACTTCCCCCTCGTACCTTCCCGCCTCCCGCTCTACCGTGGCCTCCTTCCACCGCCTCCTCCGCACCTTCCAGTCCCTCCACTCCCAGGAGGGCCTCCGCCTCCTGCACTACTCCCCAGACGGATGCCTGGGCAAGGCGGAGTGCCCCGCGCTGAGGTACTACACTAACTTCGACTCAGTTTGGTACAGGCCGACGACGAACGACAAGGAGGAGGCCAACTCATCGCCGTGAATAGCTTTGACAGGATTAAACATTGTGATATCGGATCGTGTGCCACGAAAAAAGTAAAAGTAACAAATGCGTGATTCCGAGTTACCTTGGTCGGGTCGAAGATGAGAGAGTCCGGGCAGGCGATCTCGTTGGCCAAACCGTCAACGCAGAAGTAGAACTTGTCGCAAACCTGGAAATAATTAAAAAAGCTGATTTCCCGCTTCACTTATTATTATAAAAAAGCTTCGTAAAAAATATACCGTTGGATCCTTGTGCGGGAAGTATCCGTTCCTCCTCGGGCACAGATCGGTGGGCTGCGCCCTCTGCAGCTCCGGCCTGTCGCCACAGCTCACGGAGAAGGGGAAGCTGCACTTGGCGAACTGGATGCTGCTCTCGTCGAAAACGAGGCCGTCGGGGCAGTAGTGGTCGATGATCTGCGGAAGAAAATTCAGGGAAATCAACAATCCGGAAAATGAAATATTTCGGTTTTAGGAAAGATTCAGTTTCATCTGTTTATTTGTGTTTGTAGGCTACGTACAAACAGTGTTGCACAATAGCACAACAAACATTATGCTAAGGGAATTCTGTGCAAAATTCAATAAAAAGAACCCCGTACCTCCCCGTTCTTGCACTCGTAGTATCTGTCGCACTGCACCGCATCTGCGTAGAACCCGAACTCCTCCGGGCACTCGTCGGTGTAGTCCACGTCAACCTGGGATTGGGCCAGGCACCCAAAGGCAGACAGCAAAAGCAATAAAGGAAGCAACATTGTTTCGTGAGGTGGGAAATAATCACAGCTCGGTTGAATGAAAATTGCACAGTCAGTGGTAGAGGGGCGGCGGCTGCAGGGCGCGGAGGGGCCCTCTTTCACTTAATTGAAGTTTTCACTTTTTCCTCCCCCCTTCTCCTCCCCCTTTTCGCTCTGCGTACACCGTCCGTCTGTTACGTTTCCTTCCTTCGTCTGGTCTTCCCTCCTCGGACTCCACCGGGCAACTGAGCTACAAGAGCCCAAGGCACCCTTTTTGCCTCCCCCCCCTGTCCGTATGCGGTCGTTGGTCCACCCCCGCCCTCCCCTCTTTTTGCTACACCCCCTCCCCCTCCCCCTCCCGGTATCTGACCCTGCTAGTGTTGCCTCCCCATGGATAGAGGGGCGAAAAAAGTACGTAAGAATAAGAGTAAGAGTAATAAGAATAGTGCGGATTCTTGACAGACTTGCGGCAAAAGGGGACATTAGAAATTTCTTCTTCGGAAAAGGAGAAGAGCAAGAAGGGTGGAAAGGAGGGGGGATGGGATGATGGCACGAATCTGCAGATGACAGACCAATGGAGAGGAAAATTCCACCGCCACCCGTCATTCCAACCAACTCCCCGTCTCCCTTTTCACTTCCTCGTGGTAGGCAGTAGCCATTCCGATCTTCTGTAGGCGAACAATTTGTACAAAAAAGAAATAATATCCTCTTTTTTCCTCCCCCGCCGCCGCCGCTTTTGGCTGCGGGGGGAGATGCCAAAATGCCAATCGCCGATGACCTTTGGTCGGGATGGACAGCAACGCCGGTTGGTGGCTTTGATCGGTTGAAACAGAGCCAGCGTGAAAATGCCGTGCGATTTTTCGACCGACACCGACCCGCCGACCACGCTGTACCGTATCGAACTGCTGCGGTAAAAGCAATGCAGTTCGGTTTAAGAATGAAATTAATTCCCACAACCTTTTGCAGGAAAAAGAACAAGCAGAAGTTTCCTTACCCGATCGAGAAAGGAACAACTCTGCGACCCTGGTGGACAATGGTTTCTTCTTCATTCAGTGATGATGAGGAAGAAGACCTTGCACGTACGACGGCCGCGAAATCTATCTCCGTTGCGAATCGCCCCGCGATGAGCCCAAAAGAATAAGACGAAATCCGAGGAGGGAGGATGAAGAGAAGATGAAGAGGATGGAGGAGGAGAAAGAGGGCGTTTTCTTTCTATACCAACTTTGTTGGTCGCTCAGTGGTGGAATCACGGCTATGCAGTGGAAGGAACCAAAGGGGGGAGGGGCAGTAAAGTGGATGGGTGGGCGGTTGGTGGTTTCGGAGGAAGAAGGGGGGAAGGGGGAATCCGTCTCAAGGCTGCCAACAATTTTCACTCCAAGGTCGCCGTTGCCCGCCGCCCGCGCCCCGCATTTTGATTCCTCCTTCGGCGAAGAAGCATTTTTTCCCGCGCCCTCTCAAACCCAGCTCCTCTTTCTATGCCTGACCCCGAACAACGTCTCGAGAGAAAAAATAAGTGCAGCGGAGGTAGTCTCCCCTCGATCGATCGTCGTCCAATCACTCAGGCACTTTCGGGGAATGGGATGGAGGGGGACACCCACTTAAACCACATCTTGTTTCCAGGAGGAAGTCTCTAGCTCGACAACATTTATTTCGAAATAAACCAGTCGCGGCGGGGTCTTTGTCGTTGATCAATTGGTCCGCGATCTATACGTCCTGTGGAAACGAGGCTTCTAGTTCTCTTTCCATTGCACAACCCGCATTATTTGACCATTTTGTC
>JAAUYJ010174377.1_pt1 | contig 12531 bp, 15 predicted proteins | sample 7278031 | NCBI WGS metagenome assembly JAAUYJ01 (sample SAMN14350222, study PRJNA611818) | marine sediment metagenome | isolation source: surface marine sediment (1.8m) | place: French Polynesia: Moorea | collected 2018-08 | reverse complement strand
CGCCAGGGATGGCGCCGTCGAGCCTACAGGGACGTATTCACGGCGTTTTCCGGAAGAAATAACCCGTGTCGGCAGGTCGATTGCCTGACGATAGCTGTTAAGTAAGTGCCAATCGACTCTGAACTAATAAAATTTCGAGTGTGTTCACAGTACCAGACACCCATCTCTCACTAGAGGTGGAAGATACTGCTAAGAGTTTTTCAGTGTTTAAAAGCTAGAACGCGGATCAATCAGACGGAAGCCGTTGTTAATTTGCTTCGCTCTAGTTCGACTTTCGATTCGATCCATCTTATCGCAGACCTGAGATCTGTGAAGAAGACGATAGGCGCGCCATCTATGATTTCATTTTCGATTTGCGCGTTGAGTCTCGTCGCAAGATTGTTGCCAACGACCGCACCCGCGACCACGGATTGGTCAGAAAAGAACTGTTTCGCTGCAAGCGGATTAATCGAATATCTGTTTTCCCGATTAGCGATCATGCCAAACAACCGGCCATCATAATAACGCTGAAGCACCGCTTTGATTTCTTCTACTTCATCGAAGTCAATATTCACGCCCTCACTGGTTGTTACAACCGTGTAATCATCATGTATTTCTAATCGGCAATAGGGTAAGAAATGTTCTCGACTCATAAAAAAAATTCCGTATCAATGTGGTTCACCGTCCCATCCAATCCAGATTCACGTTAGCAGATTAAACAAGGGGCTGTATCAACGTTACACCTAATTGATTCTCATTATCAAGTATAATTTCCCCACGATCACAGTGGTAGGATTGAATTTCGGACCGTGAACATATCAAATCGTTCAACAACCCAATATCCTGGTTTATAGTAATCGTTTCCTGGTGGATGATTTCGAGGCCCGCGTGCTCACATCTGACGCACGACAACGGAGTGGTATTACAGCTATTCAGAACACGTAGCTGATAACGGCAAATCCCTTGACGACAGAATCCTTGTCAACGATGGGACTGTCGGTCACTTCATCGCTGAACTTCTCCCAGTTTAGATCCACAACAAAAAGCCAGTCCCGCGTTATCTCGATAAAGAGCCCGATACCCGCTTCGATACTCGTCGTGCTTCCGAGCGTATAGGCGGGCCTCGATGCTGTTGCTTTGTCAGCTGGCACCCCAAAATCATGATTGGCGATTTCTTCGCTCAGATAATTGAGCCCCAGCTGCGGCGTGAAACGTATGATTCCGGATTGCAGCCCCTTGCTGAAACGCAAACCCGCGACACCTCCACCGATTCGGTCGAGCACGTCGTGCTGATAGCCCAGCTCCATATCAACCAGGCCCGGTAGTTCAGCCTGAATGGCCAAACCAAGCAAGAAGGTATCCTTTCTGTCGCCCATGCCCGCGAGAAAGGGACTGTCCTCTTCCTTGTACACACCGATACGATACTCCCCGGACAGAGCAAGACGTAATCGGCCACTACCGGCGATGCCCAACTGGATATTTGGGCCGTATATTTGTAACCGCTCACCTGTGTAGGTGACCGCCGGTATGAACTGATACACACCCCCGTCGTACTCTCGATATGGACTGCTGCGGGCTATCACACCGACGCCAACGCCAAGGCGGCCCAGATCACCCAGTGGTTGGTAGAGTTCGACGTCGAAATGACGCGCTTCGTCATCCTCGAGAAGGAAGGCCGCACGACTAAAGCTGGGCGGGGCCCTGGGTGCATAGCGGTTCGAAAAGCCAATGGGTTCGACCGGTATACCGATGAAGTTCTTGTCGACGCGTTTGTTCTCATTCTGGTCATGATATACGAACAATGCATACTCGCCAGGCGGGATGTCCTCAATGGTGAAAAGCTCACCCGCATCCACATCGTAGCGGATTGTCCTGAACGGATTCCGCAGTGCGCCGAACGAATTAGCCGAATCAAACAACTGAAACTCCACCGTCCCTGACTTGGGCGGATTGTCCAGACTGACTGTCAGGTTAGCAGCTCCGGTTGGCAGCGATATCCACAACAGGCAGAGTGCAATGATGACGGGTAACCAACCCGGTGCGATATCATGTTTATCCAAAATCTTCATCATCGTTTTTGACTGTACAATCCATCGAAGACTGAGCCGGATATTTAATTGACCGAAATCAAAATTTCATTGCGACGCAAGAACGGAAGCGTCCACGGTGGATTGTAGCCGGCCCAACGCGGTTCTGAAGACGGTGTCAGATGTTGTGCTCTTATCCATGCATGCAAATGAACTGCTTTCTCGGCTATTTTTTCTTGATTCCACGATCCCGAGAAACGGATAACGGCAACTTTACTTTCGGGTATCGCGGCGAGTGATACATCGGCGTTCAGTGGTATCGGTGCGGATTCCAACGAATAGTCTGCAGGCAGCACGAACTTGTAGCGCCAGCCATCCCCTTCTCTCTGCTCCAGCACCGGCGCGGTCATGTCTATCTTATAACCTTTGTCTGTATCGCCAGCATTGGCGAATACCGGAGCCGTCATGGCGATCTTGTTATTCAAGGAATTTTCGCCGGATATATACCCAAAAAGCCGTCTAAACGCAGTTCTTCCTGCATCGTTGAAATTTCCTTCTACATAGGTCTCGGCGGTAACCATGGGGGCATACAACCGCAACTCGAAGTTATCGTCCACAACGAGCCGGTCATACTTCGCCTCTTCGACCGTATTGACACCGAACACGCTACAACCGCTCACCAGCGTCACTGCGATCAGTCCCACGATAAAAAGACTCACACTGTTCATATTCTTTTCCATCATTGAAATTACCACAATCCGAGCTTGACGAATTCCACGTGAAGAAAATGTGAAAATATGAAAAAGATGCTGTGAAAACCCAGTAGACTGACAGGGCCTGTTAAAACTGTGCGGATACCCATCGACGACGGACATGCACTGTCGCGGGTTTGTCGATGTTTCGATCAAGCTGTTGATGCGCCGCGCGCACCGGAACCGGCTGAAGATTCGCGGTCCGCGCGGCGCACCCTGCTACGATCTGGCGTCGCTTACGAGCCGTGATTGATAATCCGCTAGGAAGCTAATCCGGCAGTTTGTCGCGTAGTGCGTCGCGGTCGAACCACCACTGATCGGCTGGCACGATCGCGCCGAGTACCAGGGCCAACTTCGGCAAAAAATCAGCGGGGTCGTGTAATCGGAGTTTTTCCATCCAGGCGCTCAACGCCTCCTGATCTTCAACCTGGGAATGCGCTTTTGCTACATTGGCGACCATTTCGTTGGTCAAAAACATCAGGCTATCGCGTTGTTTTTCTTTACCACGCACATCGGCAATGTAATGCGCCGTGATCGCAGCGACCGCGGCACCATCGGCAGTTGCAGGCGTCTCATCGATCACATATCCGAGCATATTGATCGTGCTTTGCGGATCAATGGGATAGGTAACTGCCAGCCAGACACCGTGCGCTAACGCCACCAATGATGCTGGTTGATTTGACTGATAAAGCACGTCGCACGCCTCGACCGCTTCCTGCCAGGATTCCTCTGCAAGAAAGATGTCCAGTGCTGCACGCGCAAGGTCCCACGCCTCGTCACCGCGGGTAATACCCACTTTCGCCTCGGCGATATCCAGATTGATCCTGGCTCGGTCGAGATCGGACGTACCGTCAGGTAACGCCTTAAGTTCTTGTTCTTTCTCCTCGAGGTATTTTTGAATGTACTCGGCAGATACCGCCGGATCGCTGCTCTCAATCAGTGTGTCTTCAGAAAAATTGTCAGCCATGGAATCACCGCCACAAGTTATTGGGGTGTGTTTTTACTCAAAGATGAGGCCGTTTGCAACCTTGGACTAATTAGGGTTATACCCGAATGGCGCTGACTTAAGCCGATACGGGTTGTTTCTGGAGGAAATGTCGGCGCCAGGGATGGCGCCGTCGAGCCTACAGGGACGTATTCACGGCGTTTTCCGGAAGAAATAGCCCGTGTCGGCAGGTCGATTGCCCGACGATAGCTGTTAAGGGTTATACCCGAATATCATGATTTTAAGTCCTGGACCGATGCCATTAAGACGACGGTTTCGCAGCTTTCAACGCTTGATCGAGCGCCGCTTCATCCACGGGAAATTCCAATGATTCGAATACCTCGAATTGACCCCTCAAGCGTTCGAACTGATGGAGGTATTCTTTTTCATAAAATACGATCACGTTGGTATCAGCAACGCCCTCCAAGCTGGAAAATACGGTTTCCAGGCTGCTGGTGCGGTCTCTGAAATCAGACTGAAAATTAAATTCAGCAACGATCACCGCCGGTTTGTGCTGTCGGATCAACTTCACTGCCTTGCGAACCGAATCCGTCGTCACGACATCGTATCCATTGTCACGATACAAGCGCGAATAATCTGGATATCCGCCCAACTCGATGATCGACAGCAAGACCGGTTTGTTGCTTGTGCTTGACACTGCTATAGTTGCACCCTTTGTTGGCGAACGATTATCGCAATCAGATGGCCGCTGGTAAACTGAAAGAGCCCAAAGTGATCACCGATTTCAATCAACGCATTGTCTGCCTGTTGCCTGTCGGTTTTTATTTTGACGACGAGCGCTGGGAAAAGATCTGGCAACGTTTCGATGAAAAAGGCGATACGCTGTCGATGGCTGATCTGAAGAAGCTGTTTCCGGATGAAGAGACCGTACAGCACCCTGCCGAGGAAACCGGCGAGACTTTCGACCACAAATCGCTCAGTAAATTGAAGTAATTCGGCGTTGACCTACTGCTGACTGCCAGCTTCGGGCAAGGCCTTCTCTAACCTGGCTTTTTCCTCGGCCAGGCGCTCCCATTCCGACACGAGCAGTTTACGTTGCTCTTCCAGCAGGTTACGCCGAGTTTCCGCTTGTTGGTTTGCCTGTTTCAAGCGCTCGCGCTGTTCCGCCAAACTTTTCTTTTCAAGACGTTGTTGTATCGCCAGTTTTTCTGCTTCCAGTGTCGCTTGTTGCGCTTTGTGGGCGGCCAGTGCGGCAGCAGCCTGGGCATCGCGCTCACGGTCCGCAGCGTCCAGGGCGGCCTGTTTTTCTTCTTCACGCCGCTCTTTTTCCTGCCTGGCATTTTCCACCGCTTGATCACGTTCGTTTTCCAGGTCTTTCATCTTCTGCTCCATGAGCGCCATGTCCTGTTTCAAGACCTCGATTTCAGCCTGCGTTTGCCCCATTGGGATTTCCGGCTGATCTTGCCCGGGCGCGTCTTCTGCGAGGTCCTGCTTGAACGCATTGTCCGGTTGATCTTGCCTGGGTGCGTCTTCCGCATAGTCTTGCCTGACCGCATTGTCCGACTGATCTTGCCTGGGTGCGTCTTCCGCGTAGTCTTGCTTGACCGCATTGTCCGACTGATCTTGTTTAAACTCGGTCTGATCTCGTTCCAACAGGGCCGTGGTGGTGTTACCAAGCCAGTCCTCAACGAAGACCCCTTTCTCGATCGCAATGCCGGCTAGCGATAGCAACAAGACAAGCCCTAAAAACACTAACAGGATCACACTACCGCCAAATCGAGCCTTGTCAGTGAACTTGTCTGTGGGTGCTTTTTGGTTCTTAGTAACCGCCGCACGGTTACCTCCGGATGAGGTTGCGTAAAGTTCGATGCCAGGCTTTGTCGCCTGCGTGACGTTAAGCTCCGGGATAGCGGCAGTGTGCTCGACATCGACAGTGCCAGTCGACGCTACAGCGGCTTTGGCGCGCTGATTCGAGACGTTGGTCGTGCTAACGCGTGCTCGCGTTTTTCCTTCTTCTATCTTTCGTTTTGCTGCATCAGCGATCGAGCAATTCGCTTCACAGCCCGCTTCATCTAGGGTCTGCTTATTATCAGCTGCGGCCTTGCTTTTTTTTTTTCAGCCGCGGGTTTCAGACCCTGGGTACCACCTTCGGGATTGATCCAGGGAAAATTATCGTTATCAGCAGGATTTGTATCTTTGCGTTTGTCTTTCTTGACCAGCGGCAGAATGCTATGCTCCATGCGCTCGCTGACAACCTCTTCTATCAGGTCAACATCGATGACCTGACGTTGATCAGCAAACCCGTAAACCAAAGCGGTGTCGCACAACAGGTTGATTAATCGGGGTACCCCCCCGCTGTATTCAGCGATGCGTCTGCAGGCGCTCGGTGTGAAGATATCCTCCGTCGCACCCGCGGTGACCAGGCGATGCTGAATATAATGACAGGTCTCCAACGAGTTCAGCGCGGTGAGATGAAAATCCACGGCAATCCGCTGGGCGAATTGCGTCAATTCCGGTTTTCTCAGGGTCTCCATCAAATCCGGCTGCCCAGCCAGAATGACCTGTAGCACCAGGTCCTTCTCCGAATTGATATTCGACAGCATGCGCAGCTCTTCCAGTGTGGCCACCGGCATATTTTGCGCCTCATCGACGATGAGCAGGGTGGATTTATTTTTTGCGTATTGCTCCAGCAGGAAGTCGACAAAGCGCTGGTGCAATTCAACCTTGCCCAGGCCTGGCTCATGAATTCCGAAAGCGGACAGCACCCAGTCCAATAGCTCACCAAACGACTGGTGGGTGTTGGTGATCATGCCTACAGTGATACTGTCTTCGACCGTCGTCAACAGCTTGCGCAGCAATGTTGTCTTGCCTGCACCGATATCACCGGTGATTACACAGAACCCGGCATTATTCAACATCGCGTACTCGAGCATGGTCAGCGCCAGTCGGTGCTTCTTACTTTGGTACAGGAAATCCGGATCCGGTAACATCGAAAACGGTTTGGCGTCCAAACCATAGAATGATTCATACATAAGCGTAACTACTCTGAAACTCCATATTTAGGGCCTAGTTTTCCCATACTGCAGACATCGGTCGGTTTACATCTAATTACAAATGGTAACACGCTACAACAAACGCTTGCTAGCCGCAAGAGTGGATACGCTGGTGTCGGCGCGTTTTTACCGAGTATATCTAGTATAAACAGTTACTTAAGGGAAATAATACGGATTCAGGTGTAATTTGCAAGGCGCACGGGTTGGCGTTTCGATCCCCAATTTCCGCGTCCCGCCTCGAACACACCGGCACAGTGGGCTCCACAGCGCTTGCAATTGCCGTTGGCGTCGAGATTCCATTCTCCGAGCACATACCAGTCGCGTTCGATCAGGCGCAGACCGCAGGAGTGGCAGTACGTGCTGTCTCCGGTCTTGTCATGAACATTTCCGGTGTAGACATAACGAACGCCTTTTGATCTGGCAATCTCGCGGGCGCGTCGAAGCGTGGCCAGCGGCGTTCGCGGTGCGTCCATCAGTTTGTAATCAGGATGGAACGCAGTGAAATGCATCGGCACATCCGGGCCCAACTTGTCCAGGACCCAGTGACACATGTCATCGATTTCCTTTTCACTGTCGTTATAACCGGGTATCAGCAAGGTTGTGAGCTCCATCCAGACATCGGTTTCGTGATGGATGTATTCGATAGTTTCCAGAACTGGAGCCAGATGCGACCCAGTGACCTTCCAGTAGAAATCTTCGCTAAACGCCTTCAGATCTACGTTCGCCGCATCCATATACTGATAAAACTCCTGGCGCGGCTCGGGGCTGACATAACCCGCCGTCACCGCCACCGACTTGATATCACGCTCTCTGCAGGCTTTAGCCACATCGATGGCGTATTCGTGAAAGATTACCGGGTCGTTGTAAGTATATGCAACACTGCGACAACCCAATTCTTCGGCCGCGCGCGCGATTGTCTCGGGTTCGGCTTTATCCATCAAAGTGTCAAGTTGCCGAGACTTGCTGATATCCCAGTTCTGGCAAAACTTGCAGGCGAGATTGCAACCCGCAGTTCCAAAGGAAAGTACCGGTGTTCCGGGCAGGAAATGGTTAAGAGGTTTTTTCTCGATCGGGTCTATGCAATAACCGCTGGAGCGTCCATACGTGGTCAGTACAATCTGATCTTTGACGTTGGCTCGCACGAAACAGAGCCCACGTTGGCCTTCGTGGAGCTTACATTCCCGCGGACACAGGTCGCACTGAATTCTGCCGTCGTCAAGCTTGTGCCAGTACCGCGTCGGGACCACACCGGGGTCTTCAAGCGAAATATTTTCGTGTAGCGTTGTCATTACTGAGTTTAATATGTTTGACTATACATGAGGGTCTATTGATAAAAATCAAGGAATATTCCTACGCTATCCTAAATATAGACGGTATACACGAACCGAACCGAATAACACCATAATATGCAACAGAGGTGAAGAATGTCCAGAATTCGTTCCGCAGCGGTTGCCGGACTCTTTTATCCGGCCAATCCAGCACAATTACAGCACGAAATCCAGTCAATGCTGTCCAGCGTCGATGAAATCGGTTCTAAACCCAAAGCGCTGATCGTTCCTCATGCCGGTTATATTTACTCGGGACCGGTCGCTGCCAGCGCCTTCGCTCAACTGAAAGACATCAAGCATACTGTGAAACGCGTGATCCTGCTGGGTCCCTGTCACCGCGTGCCCTTGAGTGGACTTGCAACCAGTAGCGCGGAATATTTCGAGACGCCGCTCGGCACCATCAGGATTGACCGCGAAGCGATTAAACAGATTGCCTCGCTTCCACAAGTCGAGGAGTTTGATTTAACCCATCAACAGGAGCACAGCCTGGAAGTGCAGCTACCGTTTCTGCAGGAAGTACTGGATGATTTTTCACTGGTCCCGCTTGTCGTGGGCGATGCCAGCGCGGAAGATGTCAGCGAGGTACTCGACACGCTGTGGGGTGACGACGAAACACTGATCGTCATCTCATCCGACCTCAGCCACTACCACGACTACAATACCGCGCGTGCGATGGACACAGAGACCTGCCATGCGATTGAAAACATGAATCCGTCAGCCATTCATTACGATCAGGCCTGTGGACGCAATCCAGTGACTGGCCTACTCCTGGCAGCAAAAAAGCACGGCTTGCACGTGACCACGCTCGACCTGCGCAACTCAGGTGATACCGCCGGTGATAAGAGCAGCGTCGTAGGCTATGGCGCCTGGGCCTTGAGCTGATCTGGCCAACATCATGTTAAGTTCAGAAAACCAGCGCCTGTTACGTGAGCTGGCATACAGCTCGATCAAACATGGACTGGAAACCGGAAAGCCCATCCATGTCGATATGTCGCAATATTCGGCGGAATTGCAGGCGAAAAAAGCCACCTTCGTTACTTTACATCGCGACCAGAAACTACGCGGCTGTATCGGCATACTCAAACCGGTACGCCCGTTGGTCGAAGATGTTGCCTATAATGCCTGGGCTGCGGCATTCACGGACAACCGTTTTATGCCATTGAGCGCCAAAGAGTTCGATGACCTCGATGTTCACATTTCGATTCTCGGTACACCCGAAGAAGTTGCCTTTAGATCGGAAGATGATCTGGTTGACAAGATACGACCGGGTGTCGATGGCCTGATCCTGGAAGAAGGCGCTTACAAGGGGACGTTTCTGCCGTCGGTGTGGGAATCTCTGGCTGATCCGCGGGATTTCCTCAATCATCTGAAACTCAAGGCAGGATTACCGGAAGACCACTGGAGTGATCAAATCAAAGTGAAACGCTATACGGTCGACGAGTTTTGATACCGTGATCCCTTGTCCGGGGTCTAACGCTACACCGGACACTGAATTCTTGACTTATTCCGATGATTCATTAATTTAATGACTGTAAAAATACCAAGAAGAAGCTTCTATATATATCAATAACTTAACCGACCACTCAAAGGAGTAAACATGTCAGATCCATTCCCGAAAGCCCCATCCAACTGGAGCGTTACAGTAGCAGAAACCGTAGCCAAGAAAGATGGTCTCGAGTTAACCGACGACCATTGGCAGTTAATCCGTGCACTTCAGGAGTACTATGACAAGGCCGAACGACCGCATCTGCGCGAAATCAAAGACGCACTGGAAGAGAGTTTTCATTCAAAAGGCGGCATGAAGTATCTGTACGAGATCATACCCGGTGGTCCAGTGGCCCAGGGTTGTAGACTGGCCGGGCTCGATGTCCCAGCTGGCGCGGTCGACAAGTCCTTTGGCAGCGTCGCTTAAGCTGTAAACGAACCCTGGTGGCACAAGCGGGTGTCACCAGGACTACCCAGAACCTCATCACGATACCCTTTTAGTAACAGCGTAGGAGCGGCTTCAGCCGCGAACCTTAAATAGTCGTTGTCATCTCGACCGAAGGGAGAGATCTCCATCAGGCCAGGAGATCTCTCCCTTCGGTCGCGATGACGCAAGACATTCGCGACTGGAACCGCTCCTACGGTTGATCTTACAGGCATGACCACAAAACAGCGAATTGCCCCTGCGGGTTAGGTCCTGTTAACTGGCGATCAGGTACACCCCGCCGAGCATCATGCCCGCTGCCAGAAAGTGCTCAACACGGGCACGCTCATGAAACAGCAGTACGCTGTACAACATGCCAAACAGCAAGCTTGTGCGTTTCACAGCGATCATGTAGGCCACTTCGACATGCTGGATGGCAAAGAAATGCGTGACCACCATGATGGCCATAAAAATACCGATCGCAAGGTGCGCCTTTGGCTTGCGCCAGAGCACATGCACAGTGGATTCTGCGCCGATTGAGAAAACGATAATAACGATAAAACCGATGACGACGTAGTAGAGTGTCCCGAAAAACATGGGCGTCGTGTACGCAAGCGCTCCCTTGCCCAGTACCGACGTCAGACTGTAGAGCGCCGCCGTGATCAACATCAGGCGAGAGCCGCGCTCGGAAATAATTGCACGAAACGGTGCCAGCACGTCAAAACGCTCGCCCCGGGCATGCTCCAAATTCAGCAACCAGGCGCCCGCGACAACAAACACAATGCCGGAAAACCCTGTGAGCGAAACCCGCTCCTGTAAAAGCAGATATCCAGTCAGGGTATTGAACACCGGCGTAAAGGCAAGATAGGGCAAGGTCAACGACAACGAGGTGTCGCGGATAGCTTGCGAATACAACAACATAGCGGTCACTTCGAGTGGCACCAGGGCAGCTGTCCAGTACCAGAACTCCGTGGCCAATTCCGGCATCGGTTGAACCACCAGCAAGGGTAGCAACAACAAACCCGGCATACCGAACCGAATGATAACCAGCTCTCGAGCACTGTAACCTTGCAGGTACTTCCGGGTAAGCGCATCGGCAGTCGCAATGCAGAATGCAGACACCAGTGTTAGATAGAGCCAATGCATGGAATACCAGTTAACCTCTTCTCGCAAAGACGCCAAGAGCGCAAAGGCTGATTGTCAAAAACAAATACTCAACCTGACGTTCCTGGCGCCTTTGCGAGAGAACACACGATTTATGTTATCAACAGGTTGATATGTGTATTTTAAACTGCCGCAGCATGAGTTAGTGGTATTTCTCGGTTGTGATATGACCCGGTTCGCGCCGTAGATGCTTGCGCATATCCCGGGTTTTGAGCAGTTCGGTAACGTCAGCGATCATCGCGGAGTTTCCGCACATCATCACATGAGAATCCTCTGCATTGAGGCGAATACCGGCCTTTTGTTCCAGCTCTCCGGTTTCCAACGCGGCCGTTATCCGTTTATTGATAGCGCCGTCGATCAGTTCGCGGGTTATCACGGGTACGAATGATAGTTGTGAGTGATACTGTTCGCTAATATCGGTTAACAGGTCCTGATAAGCCAGCTCACGGGCTGTTCTGACCGAATATACCAGCACGACTTTTTCAAATTTCGGCCACGCTTTACCCGCCTTGAGAATTGAAAGGAACGGACCGACACCCGTTCCCGTTGCCAGCATCCATAAATGACGGGTGTCGGGAAGTTCTTCAACCGTCAGGAAGCCGTACGGCTTGTCGGCCACTTTGATCACATCACCCGCATCGAGTGACGCCAGGGCTGGGGTTAATGGCCCATCCGGAACAATATTAAAGAAAATTTCCAGTTCGGATTCTGCCGGTGAATTGACCAGCGAATAAGGCCTCGCAACAAGCTCACCATCGATTTCCATTGCTACACGCACGAACTGACCGGCTTTGAAAGGACCGAGAGGCGCACGAAACCGTAATGAAAACAGATCATCGGTCCATTCACATTTCTCGGTGATTTCTGCATTTAACCAATCCGGCATCCGCGTCAACCCGTCAGTTTTATCGTCAATGAGCAAACAATTTCACGCTGCTACCTACACGTGATCATAGCACCGTAGGTCACTTTTTTTACCATGATAATCCTATTCTTTTTTTCAACTTGCGGTAAACCTTTGGCTACGCGAGAATAGCAGCGAAAAGTCATCCGCGGTTGTTAGCTTCATGAGTAACCTGTTCGCAGTGCTGTTAAACGGTATCGCTCAACTCGAGTACGACAGAGCCAGGCCATTACCACCATACCAGGCCGCTTATCTCGACAAAATGGATGCGAAAATGAAAGCGGGCATCATGCTCGGCAATGAGACCATTGAAAACCCTGACATCAATCAGCGGGCGCAGTTCGTTGCCGCGAATCTTCTCAGCGCAATGAAATCGAATGACGAAGCAATGTCTGCCGCCCTCTGCTCCTGGCTGGCTAGCCGTATGCCGGATCTAAAACAAGTCAAGATCAATGAGGACGGTGACAAT
>JAAUYJ010077082.1_pt1 | contig 12532 bp, 5 predicted proteins | sample 7278031 | NCBI WGS metagenome assembly JAAUYJ01 (sample SAMN14350222, study PRJNA611818) | marine sediment metagenome | isolation source: surface marine sediment (1.8m) | place: French Polynesia: Moorea | collected 2018-08 | reverse complement strand
GTCATAAATCGCCGGATTCGATCGCCTAGCCTCAGCAGTCCTAAAGAGTACTGCGGGATTCGGAATCGCCAATTATACCAGACAGAGGCGTGTGTTATTGTTTTTTCCCACAGCGTAAATCAAAAAAAATCTTGAGGGTCTCTTTTGGTCGATTCCCTCACTGAGGGATTTTTTTTCCAGGCGGCTGCGGCTTAAAGTTTGGAAGTCCGGACTCCGGAGCATTCGTCCGTCCGTTCGTTCGGACACGCCTCGGTGACTTTTTGGAAGAGGGGGAGGGGGGGGGGAGGCAAGGGTAAGGGAGGCGAGGTGGCGGTGGCTGGCAAATTAGATACCTTCCTCCTACTTTACTTACGTATGTGCCACCAGCCACTATGTTCTACGGTGGATAGCATGGGGAGACACACCACCTGAAAAGTGGACGCACTTCGATCACGCAACCAACATTGCCACGGAGCAAAACGGCCGCTGTGTTTTGAAGGTACTTAAGAGAGTGGTTGGAAAAGGATTAAAGGCAGCAGTTGGGAAAAATATAGGTCGATCGGATTGAGAGAAACTCCCTTGGATTCTCCTTTGACAGGTGGAAAACGGGGGTGAGAGAGGGAGGCTCCAGATTCGGAGAAGCAGCTGTTGTGACTCTGTTACTTTGACATCCGGGATCGAGGAACAAGCCTTTTGCCACAGCCTGGGCTTCTTCCAGGAGGCTTTGGGCATTGTAATCAGGGGAGGTGTCGATCTTCGATGGAATTTCAAACATTCCCCCTTTTATTTTCCCTCCTTCTGCGGCAGTCCGCCGTGGGAAGGAAAGGTTTTTTTTTGGGAAAAGGTAGGTTGGAAGACTTTTGTAAAGCGCGTAGCTCAGTGGCAATAGTGCGCCGTGCATACACAAGCAAAGCTGTAGCGGTGGCATACACACTACTGCCTCGGACGGTGTGTGCAGTACCACAATTTTCTGCAAGGAGGAGGAAAGGGAGGTGAGGAGGGGGAGGAATTTAAGGTTTCGAAATATTTTGGCGGTGGCTGCACCCACAGAGGGGGGAGGAAGGAAGGGAAAACGCAAGTGAGGAGTTCCACCACCGCCAGTCCAAGCTAGTCGCGAGGAGATTATAAAAGGAAGAAAAGGAGAGGGAAGGGCCTTCTCCGGCCCGCGGGGCACATTTTTTGCCAAAACTCTTTTTGAAAAGGGAGGGGAACGCAAAAGAAGAGAGAGAGAGAAGCTGGAAACTCATCGGCGCGGAATTAAGGTCATGATTCTGAACTCCTCTTCTACAGCAGTGATTCTGAAGCGAGGCGGAGGAGAGTGATGATGTGAGCTGGCTGCGCGCTTGTGTGTTTTCAAAGTGCAGGCTTAACTTGACATGACTTTGCACAAAAAAAGTCGGGCCTGAAAAGCGCCGTGCGAAGGCCGCCGCCGCCGCCGCTGGCGGGAAGCAAGGAGATCAAAGGATGATGATCCTCCCCTCCCCGTGATCGACGGAAACAACATGCCAAAGCACCGCTCGAGCAAAGCCGCCATGGATCGAATATGAGAAGAGGCCTCGAAAGGATTGGCCATGGAGGGCCAGCAACATCTTCTACAGCACCATCACCTCAAGCAGCAGCAGCAGCAGCAACATGTCGGCAGCTTCCAGTACAACCTGCAGCCGCCGCCGCAACAGCAGCAGCTCAGCGGCAGCAACAGCAGCTTCGCTCCCTCCGCCGACGCCTTCACGGTAATCCAGAAAGGCCGATAGAACAGACCTCATATTCGCAAAAAAAACAAGAATAACGATCGATTATAGCAGCAGTCTTTGAACTGCGACCAAGTGTTGCACAATAGTATATCTTGGCTGAAGCTCAGCAAAAGAACCTAGTAGTCCAGCACGTCGTCTCCTTCTTCGTCGCCGCATGTTCGTTATTGTTTTTCTTGGCATTTGAGGCTTGGGAAAGAATGTTCTCAATTTTGCGTGGAAGCTAAGACTTTGGTTTATGGCTGCATAACTTCTTGTGCGGGGGGGTATGGCAGACTTTGAAACATGAATTTTTAAAAAGGGTTCTTTCTCTTGAAGTCTTTTTGACTTCCTACTTTTCCGTCCTCCTCCTCCACACAGCTGGCAGCAGGCGACAAACGGGCGACACGAGCAAATACGAAAAAAAGTTATGACGGAAAGGTCGGGGGGCGGGAGAGAAAGAAAGAGGATGCCTTGGAGAAGGATGTGAGGCCTAGTAAGTCAACACAGGTGGCCGCGAGGAAAGGGTCTTTTTTTCTCTCTCTCTCTGGGCTCAGTGTGAAGAGTGAATCATCGTCTGTGGAAAGAAAGCCTTGAGAGGCGCCACGGGCTCCTTTCTTATCTTGCTCCCGTGTTTGACAGAAATGTTTCTTCTCTCTCTCTCAGTGTCTAGTTTGCATGTAACTACAAAGTGCAAAAAGATCTCAATCTTTGCAGAAAAGAATGCAGTTTTCTCCCTTTTTTGCAGAAAAAATCTGTAACTGCTGCATACGACAAAATTGGACAAAGGGCCTTTATTTTCTGCCGGACAATCAACATTTTTGAGCGGAACCCTTTCAAAGCCGAGAAGGTATAGATAAATCGCGTGCAGAAATCGGAGTTGGGAGGAGGAGGAGGTGGTCACCGCCGTCATTGTTTGCCTCTTGCTCATATTTCACTCAAAATCCTTCTCGCTCCGCCTCAAATTCTCCTCCAATGATGGAAAAAAGCGGCGGTGACTCGGTTGGATCATCACAGGTTACATAACTTCCTTTCCGCCGGGGCGTCGGCGCCCTCCCGTAATGCTTCAAAGCTTTTGTCTTCTCCCCCCTTTCCAGATTGCTCCGGCGGTTGGCCGCCAGAGCACATAAAATTTCGAGCAACATTCTTTTCCCAAAATGCGCGCAGTCTTTTTGGCCGGAAAAAAATATTTGTCCGTGTAATGATAATATTCGTCCGCAGCCAAACTACGGATATTTTGGAAATGAAGGGAAAGAGAAAAAGGCGAATTAAGATGCAGTAAAAACCTTCCATCCTGTGAGCCTTTGCTACTACCGCAGTCCGAGGCAATTTTCAAGGCAGTTTGTAGGTAAATTACGGACTGGGGGAACGAAGAAGGATCAAGCAAGGGGCTAGAGAATAATAGGAGAGGGAGGGGGAAACTTTCCCTGGCTGGGCGGTGAGACGAGAGACGCGAATAATTCCCACGGCGGCGGCGGCGGCGGCGGCGGCGGCGGCGGCAGTCAGAGCCATTCCGTACTACATACAGGGTTGCCTCCCTCCCTCCCTCCCCCTCTCTTTCCTCGTTCAGAAGGAAAATTTCGCGGCTTGGTCCATTGATTGTTGTCGCTTACTCGCTTTAAAAGGAGGAAGGAGGGAGGGGGTGAGAGCACCCTGTGGCGAAGCCGGCCCTCCCTCCGTAGACCGCTGTGGAAGCAACTGGAGGCACTTTCCAAAAGTGAAACTGTCCCTCTTCTTCTTTCTCTCTCTCTTTCCCCCCTCCGATTGCTGGGCGGCATGCGACCAACGGAGCGAGCAAAAAAGGAGGAAAAAGAGGTAGAAAAGGACTTGAAACGAACATTATTCGAAGAATTTCACAAAAAAGAGAAAGAAAAGGGTGAGGGCTAAGGGATAAAGGGACATCTAACGTGTGCTCCTTACGAAATGAGGGGGGAAACAGACAAGAGAGTTGGGACAATGCCAGATAGACAGAAAAATAAAATAAGGTGCCTGTTTTAGTACCCGAAGCGAGGAGGGAGTTATTTTGAAACGGGCGATACAACACGTGTGCGAATGCAGGTACAAAAACATGTGAAAAGGCAGGATATTTGGCGCCTCACACGCCCTCCATTTTCCCATCTTTTTTTGTCTCTATTGCATTCGGCCACAGCCGCCGCACGCGAGGGCTCTGCTGCGGTGCATAGGAAATGTTTGTTTATTACGACTTTGCGTGTCTCATCTTTCTTCTCTTTCTCTCTCTCTTCCCATTCTCGGCCGCAGATGATACCTTTTTGCTAGCACAGTCACACCCTTCGCATTTCTCTTACACCCAACGACTTGGATTCGTGTTCCGTAGCGCTGCAATATTATTATGCGCTTTTCTGCTACGAGTCTCTTTCTTTTTCCCTCAATGCAGATCCAATTATTCCTTCTCTCCCGCTCCCCTTCCCCCCGCGGGCCCCAATTTCGGCATTCAAAATGTCAAGGAACCCTTGGATTGAGAGCTCTCCAAATTCTCCTCGATTTTTACAATATCTCTTTGTGTACGTAGTACTCGACAAGAGTATGATTTTACTTCAAAAATTACGCTGCGAGAAAAGTCTTTCCGCTAGTGCAAAAAGAGGCCGTTTCTCAAAAAAATTTCCTCCCGAGAAAAATGTATCCGTCATCACATTTTGCATTGTCATGCCCTTTTTTTCAACCAAAGCATGACTTGGCCTCGGTGTCTGAGGGGGATCAGAAAGCAGACGCGGCGATGCCAGCAGCAAATGGCGAGAATTCCGCCGAGTTTCGCAACTGTCTGTCGTCATCGCAATATTTTCCCCCCACGTATCGCAAACGAATCATGAACCTAATTTCATCTTTCTCCTTTCCTTGCTTGCAGGAGCTTCAGCATGAGGTGAGCAGCCTGCTGGAATTCCGCGACGCCCTCCTGGAGACCTTCCCGCACCTGACGGGCAGGCTGCTGCAGGACCCCAATCTCGTCAGGAGAGCGCAGCAGCAGCAGCAGCAACAGGGCGACCTGCTGGCGAGCCCCGGCCATGGCGCGCCACGGCAGCAGCAGCAGCAGCACCTTCAGGTCCACAACAGTCGCCCCCCTGGGACGACGGCGGGGGTCATACAGCGACCGGACAGTGTTTCGGACGAGGTGGTGGGGTCTTGGAACGGAGCCATGGGCGGGGGGAGCAGCCTGCAGGCCGCCGGGGCCGCCGGGACGACCTCCTCCACCTCCGGCGGCACCGCGCCGCGCCGGAGGACCGGAGGGGGCAGCGGCGCCGGGGGAACCAGCGGGGACTCTGGCTTCTGCACCAGCGAGCAGCAGCAGCTGATGCACCTGACGCAGCTGCACCACCACCAGCAACAGCAGCAGCAGCTCAGCCCCAAGCACCCCTTGGCGGCCTACCCTCAGTTCGGCATGGAGCAGCAGCAGCAGCAGCTCCAGGCCTGGGACGGGACCTCGCCATACATCCCCTCCTCGCCGCCAGGGGCGGCAGTGAACCCTCAGGATGAACTCTTGGCTCTGCTCGACGTGATACACAGGAAGACCGTCAGGTTGCGGAAGGACATGGACTCCAGGTCGGCCATCGACCAACTCGCGGCGGCGGTCGGGCATCCACAACAGCAACAACAGCAGCCCCTGTCCCTCACATCACAGCAGCAGCTCGGAGCCATTTCCGAAGGGTCCGAGCTGGGGCATCCTCACCAGACCGCCGCCGGGGGAGGCATCGTCCACTCGGTCCAAATACGGACGGGCGGAGGAGCGTCGGGAAGTTCTGGTTCTGACGGAGATGTTGGCGAAACAGCAGCAGGAGCAGCACTTGGAGCGGAGCAGCAGCACCTCGTCAACATCGAAATAAAGCCACAGCCGCGGTACCACGCCAGGGGATACCACCTCCACCGCCAGCACTCCAGCAGCTCTGGCGGCGGCAAGGGCGTCTCAGTCGTCAGCCTCAAGGGCGGCGGCAACAGCAGCGCCGACAACCTCCTGCCCCAGCACCGGATAGGCAGCGGCGGCAGGAGCAGGAGCTTCAGCAACCTGGCGGCGGGGCAGGCGGGCGGGGCAGGCCCCGGGACAGGCGCCGGCAGCAGGCCGCCAAAGGTGAGGCTCCCGCCTGGCGCCAGGTCCCAGCTGCTGGCGCCGCCGTCGGGAGGAGGCGGAGGGGGCAACTCCAAGTCCAGGTCCGTGGAGAACCTGGTGGTGGGCCCCGGCGGCGGCGCTCCCGTCCTCGGCCTCAAGCCGGCCAACAGCGAGATGAACATGCTTCGGAGGGCCACCAGCACCAGGCACCTGCAGCAGCAGGCCGCGCTCATGGCGGGGACGCCAGAGGGGAGATCGCAGCAGCAGAGGCAGCAGAGGCTGAAGGGGGCCACCAGCGAACTGCAGGTAATTTCTGCACCATTTTTAACTATCATCTGTTTTTTTTTCCAAAGGCAAATTAATACTGTTCCTTTTCCCTTCCAGGTCGACCGCCTGTCCGCCGGCGAGAAGGTCCGCCTGCCCGACTCCGTGGTCGAGGGCATCCTCTCCCTCCCGGCCGAGCTGCGGCCCCCCTCCGCCCCGGGCGCGTCGGGCGCCGCCGGGCTCCTCTCCGGCGTCCGGCCCGACCGGGCGCGCATCGGCCGCATCCTGCGCACCGACTCCGTGGTGGACCTCCAGCGGCAGCTCCTCACCACCGTCATGGAGAACGAGGTGTACCGCACCCAGCTTGAGCGGGTCTCCGACGGGTGGGGCCGCAGGGTGGGCCAGTTCGAGCGGACCAACGCGGGGCTCAGGGAGGAGGTGCACAGGCTCAGGAGGGAGAACGAGGGCCTCAGGGGAGGAGGGAACAAGGTGGGACAAGTTTTTGAAGAGTCAATATAAAAAGGTTTTCCCCCCAACTCTCTCTCATATTTATAGGCTGTGAGGAAAACGCCGGATGGGGAACAGCCGACGGCGGCGAGGGGGAGGCTGAAATCTCCAGTGCCCTCGTCCAAGGCCACCCCGGCCGCTCCCCCTCCTCCCCCTCCCAACCCAGCAACAGCAACAGCAGCTACTACAACGACAACAACGCCTGTTGCTGCCTCCACCGTGACTAAGCCTCCCCGCAGGCAGCAGATGGTGGGGGACGATAACTACGTACAATACGGCCAGCAGCAGCAGCAGCAGCAGCAACAACAGCAGCAGCAACCAAAGCAAGAGAACCGGGTCCACTTCGACCTGAAGAACACAAAGAAAGAATTCGATCGCCGCCACAGCGCCCTCGCCTCCGCCTCCTCCTCCTCCAGCCAGCTCCCCCCTGACACCAGGAAGAGACTGGAGGAGATGGCGGCGGGGAGAAGAGGGGGAGGAGGAAGTGGCCCTGCGGCCAACAGCAGCGCCGTCAGCGAGGCCATCAAGAGGTACAACAGCAACGGTGCCGCGCAGCAGAGGAACGGATCAGCCGCCGCGGCCGCCGCCGCCAGGTCTGACCCAGTGCAAGACCTGCTCAACAGCAGGTTCGGCAACTACCAGACTGGCAGGACCGCCGCAGGTGGGACCGCCACAACTACGGGCAGATTCGCCAGGAGGGACTCTGCCGCCGCAGGGGCAGCATCGGCAGGACGAGGGGGGGTTGGAGCGGGAGGAGGAGCAGCGGCGGTGGGAGGGACGCTGAGGCACCTGCAGCAGCAGCAGCAGCAGCAGCAGAAGGCGGCGGCGGCGGCCGTGGCCAGGAGCAACAGCGCCATCGGCCCCAGGGCGTACGGCCACCACGCGAACGGGTCGTCCGACAGCGGCAGCAAGGCCTCCTCCTTTAACAACAACAACGGCGGCGGCAGCAGCAACGGCAGCTCGGCCAACGGGAGGCACAACCTGAGCGACTCCGCCCCGGCGCTGGCGACGGCGTCTCAGCTGGGAGGCGGAAGCTCGAACAACCTCTTCCAGCAGCAGCAGCCGACCGCGGTGGCCTCCACCCCTTCGGCCTCCGGCACCCTGCCACCGGCTTCCTCCTCCTCCTCCTCGGCGGTGGCAACGGCGTCGACGTCAGACGACGGCAGAAAGGTACGCCCGACGCGGTCCTCCTTCTGGGCAAACTGGTGGAGATTCTGAGTGGGGGGAGAGAAACGGAGATGCCATGATGGGAATGTTGGATTTTCGAGACTCTCGTTTAACACTCTCTCTGCTCGCTGCCCGAGACCGGCGGTGCCCACCCAAGCAGTCTGCGAGTCAAGTCTGTGACTAACACTACTACTACCACTACTACCATCACCAACGCTCATCCAACCACCACCAACACCACCGCCGTTTGAGCATATCCACAACTCGATCCCGCGGTGTGGTCAAGCCAAGTCCGATCAGTTCCGCCCTCCGACCTCTCAAAAAAAAACCGCTGGTCTGTCTGCCCTGTGTCATTTAGTAAGTGTGACCCAGAGTGCTATTCTGGTACTAATAACTACCATAGTTTTTTGCCTTCTCGAACGCAGCAAGCTTTTTTTTGCTCTCCTTTCTTCTATCTTTTTGGCCATAAAAAAAGCGGAGGTGTTGGTGGAATATTTCGTGGGACAAGGTTGGCTTTTCCCCCCCTTGCTTCTATCTGCTTTCATTCACTTTCTCGGGAATGGAAACTTCCTTCAACTATCCAAGACACTCGGCAATGACTAACAACCCCACCTGACCTCACAAGAGACTCGTCAATTGAGAAGATGCACGCAAAACCGAGATTGCACACTGGCTAACTTGGCACAGTTCAGACAGACCAGATCTCCCCTGCTCCCCCCCCCCCTTTCCTCCATTTGTCGCGCCCCAAATCTTGACAGTCCCTCCTGCACCCACTCCGAGACACACATCTGTGGACGGCAGACGGGACGATCTACGACGGTCTTGAAGCTGTAGCTGGTCGAAGAAATCTATAGTAGGTCTAGCAGCGAAATATTTTTTTAAAGGTTTGTCTTGTCCGTCGTCTTCGTCGGGCGGTGGTCCTCTTCTTGTCGAAACCTACTCTACATGCAGCCTACTGCTGCACTTCTTGTAAATTACGCGTCATCGGCTGTTTATGCATGTCCAAGTCTCTCTAAAAAAACTTTTCTCATGACCGCCCTTTCTCTCGCTGTACCTCCCATCTCTCGTCTTGCACACAGGATGCCCTGGCCGCCGCCGCTTCCTCCGTCACCCAGTCCGAACTGAGGACGATGGGGAGGGACACGATCGCGGGCCTCATCGCCGGGATACTGCAAAAGTACTCGCACGAGAAGAAGGAGGTACTGCCACCGCAACCAGACACTCAAAAGCACTTTCCCATTTCATTTTCCGGACGCACGGCTGGAAAAATATGCCAGCATCACCGTAGTTCTTTACACATTTGTGCATATTGTTTTGGGGCGTACTAAGCCTACCTACGTTCGTACAGCTACCACCAACGCACTGCGCAATTATCGAGCGACTTTGCACACCGCACGTCTGTCTGTACACAATGCTTGCAAAAGCAAGCAACACCTTTCTTGGCCGCAGTACGCCGCCGTAATACCAGTGCCCTTCTTGCAGATAAAATCAGCACTCATTAAGTAACCCCAAGGAACACACACGCAAGTGTAAGCCCTCCTTTTTTGCGTCTGTTTTTGTCGTCCATTATGATTTATGGGTGTGTTTTCGGGCTTTTATTTTTTTACCTGCTTTTTTTGTTTGAGGAAACGCTGTAACTTGTTCACTAGAGGAAAGACTTGACTTTTTTTCCCCATGCACAGGTCGACGGTGTGGCGTCGCCGCAGAGCAATACCAGCGGCAGTCTGGCCCGCCGCTCCTGGGAGGAGGCCAACAACGGGCTGGAGGAGGTGACCCACCAGGTGGCGCAGCAGAGGCACCTGCAGCAGCAGCAGCAGCAGGTCAGGAGGAACAATTACTTGACGGAAGAGATCAAGGAGGAGGAGGAGGGCGTAGCCGACAACCAGCCCGGAGGGGAAGAGGCTCCAAGCACGGCCGCTGCAGAACCAAAGAAGGAAACTCAAGAAGCGACCCTATTCCAGCGCCACAACAATAAACAGCAGCAGCAGCAGCAGCACAAGGCGATCGCCGCCTTCGACTCCCTTAGCAGCACCGCCTGCGACGACTCCCTCCTGATGCGGGAGGAGGAGGAGGAGGAGACCGGCGCAGGCGAGAAAGGGGCCACAGCAGCAGCAGCGGCAGCAGCAGCAGCGCATTCCTCGTCCGTCGCCGCAGCCATGATGATGGACCTGGAGTCGGTGGGCACCCTCAACACCACCACCGAGGCTGACTCGCTGCAGGAGGAAGGGGGGGAGGAGGAGGAGGGCGGAGTGGAGGCGAGGACGGATCCAGACTCGCTCTCCTTCGACGAGGACACGTTCGCGGCGGCCTCGGCGGACAAGGAAGGGAACAAGGACTTTTTTGACTCCATCGGCGCCGTCAACAACAACAACAACAACGAGAGGAGGGCCTCCTCTTCCTCCGGAGGCGTCGGCGGAAAGAAGCTCATCATCCCCTACGCCGACTCCTACTCCTCCGACTCCTTCAGCAGCCAGGAGTCGCTGGCGGACGACAGGAGGGCGGAGAGGGGGCCCGCAGGGGGGCGGAGGAAGAGGGGGGCGGAGGAGAGGAGGTCGGGAGGGGAGAGCGGGAGTTTCCCGGGGGACATCAGAGAGGCGCTCCTCTCGACGGACAGGAACGAGGAGGAGGAGGAAGAAGAGGAAGACAGCCTGCTGCTGGTGGAGGAGAGTCGAAAACCAAAGAAGAAATACCCGTCCGGCACCAGCAGCAGGCCTCAGTCGGCATCGTCGCAGCAGCAGCAGCAGCAGCAGCAGCAGCAGCAGCAGCAGCAGCAGCAGCAGCAGCGCCCTTGGCTGTCGTCGACCGACCTGAGGATGCAGAACCGCCTCCTCCCCCACCTCCCCACCCCCGCCCTGGCGGCTTATCCCACAGCAGGCTCGCAGTACCACCACCAGGTCTTCAAGCAGCAACCCCCCGATCGCCTACAGCAGCAGCAACAGCAATACCAAAGTCCCAACATTTCCGCAGGAAGGGTCGGCTCGCCGCAGGTCATGCACCAACAACAACAGCGGCACCACCTCAAGCAGCAGCAGCAGCAACAGGCACGTCCGGAGAGGACCTCCCCCACCTCAGTCGCCGCCGGGGCCTCCCCTTCTCTTGTGAGGCTGGCAACGGAGCGGCTCAGGAGGAAGTTCCTAGGCGGAGCGTCGTCGTGATTCAGGACATATGAAAGAAGAGTCGGTAGTGTAGCATGAGTGTTCAATCAGGCACAACAACGTCCAAAGAAAGAAACGATTTTTTTAAATAAAAAAAACTGTTCTCCCACCCCCACCTTTGTCAGAGAGGGACAGGACACACACTGCAGCAGTGATATTAATTCAGAGCGAGTGAGAAAAAAAAAGAAAACCAAAGAGGAAAAGGAAGAAAGGAGAATTGGATCGAGTCTTTTTTTGTTAAAGAAAAGCACAGCGCACCATAGTTTTGACGACGACGCCCATCTTTCCTCCAACAATATCATATTTCTCACACACCTCACGTGCAATCATGGAAGAAAGAAGCCAGTCCCAAAGTCTCCGCAACAAAGACAGGATATAAAGAAAAGACAGGGAAAAAAAACATATCATGGAATGGAGGAGGGCGGAAGAAGAATGGATAGAGTGTCCTAGAAAAAGCAAACAATGGAATATTATTTGACGGCGTGGGATGCATGAGGGACCCCCTCCCTCCCTTCTCCCGACGCCATGTGATAGAAAGATCCTACGCGAATATTGCGAATAGTAGGAGGAGGGAATTGGCTGAAAAAAAGTGTTCCTTACAAGGCTCGAATGGAATTTGGGATTGTTGGTTCAGGAGCAGAGGAGGGGAAAATATTGAGCAGTAATATTTTACAGGAAATAAAAATGCTTCCAACCGTACTGCAACTTGCAGCGTGTTCTTTTTTCCTCAATATTCGAAATTCATTCAAGGTGACCTAATTTCTGCATGTAAAGTAAAATTTTGAATGTAGGAAGAAGGTTTTCATGGGTTTCAGCTAACCCCTAGAGAATGGTCAAAAAGATTCTATAAGAACAAAATTTGATATGCAAGACAGGGGGAGGTCTTGTAGGGCAAAAGCTCTCCCCAAATTTTTCAAAGCATCAAATACAGGATTATAAGAATGATCATTTTCATCCTTAAACAGCAACAGCATTGTGATTGATTCTGTTGCTTTAAGTCCTCCCCAAATTTATTTTTGGAGTGCAAGTGCAAGTCTTCGGTTTCGGTATCCAAATTTCAGGATTAGGGAGATAATTTAATGGAGGTTGCGAGAAGTTCCCACGCGAAGTGTACTTTCGCAAGACGAAGGAGGAAGCAGACGACTTCGCCATAATGAAGCAGACTTGCCAAACTGGGTTTTACGGAAAACATTTGGCTTTTTTTAAGTTTAACATGTCATTATTTTTTAAAAAAAAATGAAAAAAAATCAAAGAGTCTTACGATAGCTATCTGTCGACTGAAATATATAGGAGATGTTTCTCATTGATTCCTTTGTATGGCCTAAAAGTGTTGTGGCAACCCTTTCTTCCCTCACGCTGCGCAGAAGAAAAGTGCGCAGGCCACTGTGACTCCCGTCCCAAGTGCGTGCAGGCCCACCACCACCTCATCCCCATCCACGACGACCCCCACCGCGCTTACGAAAGCCTCTTCCTTGGACTAAGACTAAGAGGTAAGAAAGCAGGGCAGAAAGACGAGGAAAGTTCTGGCTTTCCGCACATCAGACGGCGCGACAGTTGCATCAGGCAGGAGGCACAGAACAACAAGACTTCACGAAATCCCTTGTCATTCGCCTCCGACAAGTTGTAGTTGACGCTCTACATCTTTGTGCGCGTTCATAGATCTCCAAGATGCCCCG
>JAAUYJ010016947.1_pt1 | contig 12532 bp, 13 predicted proteins | sample 7278031 | NCBI WGS metagenome assembly JAAUYJ01 (sample SAMN14350222, study PRJNA611818) | marine sediment metagenome | isolation source: surface marine sediment (1.8m) | place: French Polynesia: Moorea | collected 2018-08 | reverse complement strand
TTGCCAGACTGAGTTGGCATAGGTTGATGAAAATTTGGGAAAATTGGGTGTTTTGTGAAGGAGTTTTTTCCCCGGATTTTTTGTGCCAACTTTATGGCCCCAAAAATCATAATTGTGGTTTAGTTTAATTTAAATTACATAAAATATTTGCATGGGCGTTGTGAGTGTGGAGACATATGTCCGAAATTCTCGATCACGTTTTGATATGCTTAGTGCTGAAAAATCTCGCCCCTCCAAGAGAAGCACATCTGGAGACCATGGGGCCACTCCGTCGACATCTAAATCAAAAAGGTCTCAACCATCCAAGATTAAGACGCTTGCCAAAAAATCACTGCGAAAGAAAGCTAACTTGCTGGACACTCTGAAAAGAAGTACAGCAAACATGGGCAATGATGCTAATTTTCATGTTAAAGATCCTAATGTCACATCTGTCCTCATTATCTTGGGAATCGCAGGAGCTTCTTTTTTGTTCTACAAGCACTACAGAACAAAGCATGACCAAATAGCTGCCTACCGGGTTGCAATCATGCAAGCAGAGCAACAGCAAGGAATAGGAAACCCAAGCAAGCAAAGCTTATTGGCAGTCTTGGTTGTGTCTGGCATGTCAGCTATGTTTTACACCTACCATACAAGAAGACAGGGTCGGAAAGAGCAAGCTGAGAGGGACAAATATCGCAGGTGGTGGATGCTGGTAGGTGTTGGAACAATTGTATTATCATTATTTGGTTATTCATTCAGCCAAGGTCCAAAAAAAGCTGCGCCTCAGCCAAATGCTAGTGGAGGTGGTATCTTAAAGAACTGGCCTTTTGTGATAGGGCTTGGGCTTGCCTACTACACGCACAACTTGGTGAAGTCACTTCGCATGCCATCTTCACCAACTGCAGGAGCGTCGGCCTTGCCCGCATCACCTGGCCCAATGACTGGAAGAAAGCCTGGCTTGGACGCTGAACGAGACGACATGAGCTACAATTCACCACAATACAACCAAGTCCCTATGGAAGGAAGAGTGATCCAACGAAGATTCCAACCAATTCCATATGAAGATGATGATTTTGTACCTGCCTTGCCATCAAGTGGTGCACGCAGAATCCAAAACTTTCCTCAGGACCCTCAGGCTCAGAAACAGGCTTTTAATCCCGAGAGTCCCTCACCAGTCCTACGCCGACCACTGAACTTTGCGCAACCTGTCCGTAGGAAATATTGCAGGATGGAACATCAGCACTGTGCCCCAATGTACTCAGATACAGATCCTGACAATTATTAAATGAAAGTTGTAGACGTTGGTTTGTCTAATCGAATGATAGTTGTTTAAGATGTAGGATGTTGTATCTTTGTAATGAAAGCCAGCGAGTTCAAATCGGTAGTTAAATTATTTTTATTTTAATTAGCGAAACGAAGAATTTTGAATTTTATCAGAGGCATCGGTTGGCCAGGGAATGAAAAATGTTGATGTGAAGTCCAAAGAGATAATTAAGGTTCTCGAGATATTTCAACATGAGCACTTGAAAGGTGAGGAATTTAGAGTAAGGCCATTCGACTAAAGAGAGGCAACTTGGGGAGAGGCTATGAGTCCGAATGTCTCTTAAACAGCCACACAAAAGGGATAAAATTTTGGCGGTTGTCTTTGCGGCTGTCTTGGCCCTCCGCTGCAATTCCACGGGGGAGTAGGAGGGTGCCGCCTGCGATGTCGAATGTGCATTTGTCCGTGATGATGATGTTGCTCTAGTCGTATTCCTCCCTCCACCTCCCCTCCTCCTTTTCGGCGCGAAGGCGATCAGGCCAGCAGCGCGACCTTGGAGGAGTAGGCCAGGTAAAAAACCACGGCGGCCATCCCGGCGGCCAGCAGCTCGCTGTTGATGTATGCGCCCTTGTAGGCCCCCGGGTACTCCACCACGATGGTGACGAGGGGCTTGACCGAGTCGGCGGAACCGTCTCCCCTTTCGGCGGCGCGGCGGAAGGCGGCGGCGCCCTCCTCGTCGAAGAGGCGCACCTGGTGGTCGCCCGTCTTGGCGTGGCGCATCTCCTTGGTCCAGCTGACCTGGTACTTATTGGCGCCGTCCTGCACCCTGAGCGCCGGCACCAGCCCGCCGCCCTCGCCCACGTCGGCGTACAGGTTCACGTCCTGGGCGTCGTTGGCGCACGCCAGGGTGAACTCGGCCACGTAAGGGATGTGGGTCAGCACCTGGGCGTCGGTCGGCGTGTACGAGGTGGCCTTCACACTGGGGCTGGTGCACTGCTCGCCTAATTAAGAGGATCAAGAAAGCGGGGTAAATTTAATTGGTTGCAAAGTGGGTTCTTCGTGTTCCTGTCTGTCCTTACCGTTGGCGGCCATGGCGAGGCAGGAGAGGAGGGCCAAGGACAGGAACTTCATCTTGGGGAAGTATGATATGTCTGGAGTCTTGACTCTGGTCTTACCGTCCGTCTTATACTAGTCTAATTATACTCTCTAATGCAAGACTGAGACCACTTTATTTGCTTTGTGCTGAGACTGTGAGTTGTGACCAGTGACCACTTTTTACAGTGAAAACATTGACAAATCTTCTGTCTAATGTTGCAAACTTTGTCATGGTATTTTTCAAATTGTAATACATGCTATTTGAAGCAAGAATTAGGCGAATTAGGTGTACATACTCGATAATTGTTCATTCTAGTCGTTGATATATGTGTGCTTGGGCTGGTCACAGCCCTGGTCACAGCCGGCTTCCACGTCAGATTCGGGAGGAAGACAACTCATTCCTAGAGTTATAAAGAAAGAGTAGAGTAGAGAAGGTTGACAAGAACTTTCTCCGCATCTTGCGTGCAACATTTCGTCCATAAAATAAATAAACAAAAGTGCGCTTTGCTTTACCAGTCTTGTGCTTTACCTCTATTCTATAGGGATGGATTCGGACAAGAATTTTGAAAGTCAAGTCGAGTTCGAGTTCATGATATGCGAGCCGAGCCGAGTCGAGTACTTTGAGTTGCGAGTCGAGTCAAGCTGCGAGTTGTCGAGTATAATAGATGAAGTTTAGGGTTTGCGCGTTCGAGCCCAACTTGAAAGTCGAAACTAGGGCTGGGTCGAGCCTGTTTTTTTTCGAGCCTCGAGCCTTTCGAGCCTTGAAACCTTTGAGCCCGAGCCTTCTCGAGCCTTTGATTTTATTTCCATTTCGAGCCTTTTTCGAGCCTTCCCTAGAAAATTGTATGTAGGGCAATTATGGTTACCATTTATAGACAAAAATATAAAAGGCCATATTAGAAATGTGGAAAAAAAACCTTCAAGAAAGTAAATTATATTTTATTTTTTTTTCTTTTAAAAAATTAGCCATCAGGCTTGCGAGCCTTAAGATCGAGCCTCGAGCCTTCCGAGCCTGACAAAAATGGCTTCGAGCCTTCGAGCCTCGAGCCTCGAGCCTAGGCTCGACCCAGCCCTAAGTCACATTAAGATTGCTGACAAATGTGAGCTTAATATTCGTTCTCTACCTTGCAGCATGATTTTTTTCTGCAGGATAAACTACCAGATAGACGGACGCGGATAATGTTCTTTGTCAAGGTACGTACAGCACAATGCGAAAAAGTTCGTTTCTCCTTACGCGGGATTTTTTAATAAGATCACGCCAGATGATCTTCCGCGAATGGCGAAGCAATCAGCACCGGGCGAGGAGGGAGGGCAGGGATCGCAGCCCCAGCCTCGACGTGCAGCCCGAGCCGCCCCTGCACAGGGTACACCGCGAAGTAGGGGTGCCAGTGCCAGTCCGCCCCGGGCGGCTCCGGAGTCCTCTCGGAATCGTCCTCCTCCGACGACCGCGACTCCGACCGGACGACGTACTGCTTGGCCGGCCTCCTCTTCCTCTTGGCCGTGCCCTTGGGAGAGTAGTGGATGGACCTCACCTTCCTCTTTCCTCCGGCCTTGGTCGGCGGCGGAGAGGCCGAGGTGGCGGCGGCCATCTGCCGGCCTTTGGGAGACGTCTTCTTGGTAGGTGGCTTGGGGCGCCCCTTGAAGTCGTGTCCGAACTGCGCGGCCTCCTGCTTGGCCAGGTGCTCGTTGATGATCCGCCGCTGCCTCCACCAGTAGCAGTAAGTGGCGAGCATGGTGAGCAGGAGGACGCAGGTGAAGACCGACATGGCGATCTGGATGGCAGTGTTGTCCACGCCGCGGCTCTTGAGGGAATCGTCGCTCGGGATGGAGTTGTTCCACTCGCCGAAGCATTCTTCAATCGAAATCTTTTTCACATCAGTGCAATCTGCCATTTTAAAATTAAGCCTATAAACTCAACTTTGAATTTTACGTAAAAACGGAACAGGAATGATTTTTTTAAAAAAATAATTGGAGAACCAGTCGAAAGGAGTTGTGAAATGAAAGTGCTCAAGAAAAGATGTGTCTGAAAATTAGCTGAATAGTGGAATCTTTTCTACAAGCGGATTGCGGTGGCCCAAGACTTCTTGTTATGTTACTCAAGGATGCCAGGAAAAGTGTCAAAGCCAAGAAGGCAGCGTTTGGACCACTTCATATCGCAACAACAGGCACTGAAGTCGCTGGGTCGGCAAGTCGGGATTCAAGTAAGGAGTGCTGTCATAGAGATCAAATGATGTACATGTGCATTTGTGCTTTTGAACATTTGTTCTTACATGAGCCTGTATTAAACTCAACTCAAACTCAACTGGAGAACCAGTCGATTGTTGCGATTGCGCCTGCAGCTATTGTAAAATAAGTACTGTATACCTAAAAATAAATGAGTCAATGAACGCCGATTTAAAAAAGGGAACGTTTATTTCGGTTATTGTGCTGTATTTGGTGAAACGCTAACAATGTTCCCAAGCCTAGGGAAAGATCACCGTATTGCTTAACTAGATCAATTCCGTCCTCCAATTGTACCGCACAAAAGATTATTTTCGAGATCTACTTCTGCTGTCATTCAAATGTTTGAAACAATTAGTAAGACGCCAAAAAAACCGGAACTACACATTGTTCGATTCGACTCGATTGAATACAACATTCAGACAAACGCGGCGGCCGAGTGATGGGCGATCGAGGTGGCGGGCGGCGCCCCGGGAAAGAAAAGCGGGTGTGCGGCTGCTGAAGCTGGAGCCACGGTCGGCGCTGGCAAGAAGGGTGCCGCAGATATCGGGGGCGATCCGGTCACCCCCGATGCCGACGGCGCTGTCGTCACGGACAGCGGCGGCGGGAGCGAGGAGGGCACTCCCAGCGGAGAAGAGGCCGCCGCCGCCGCCGCCGTGGGGCTGGCCGTGACCGTGGGCGCGCTGCTGGGGGGCGAGGCCGAGGATGAGGCTGGAGGCGGCGGTGGTGCTGGAGGAGGAGCACCGGGCGGCGTCTTTCCCGCCGCGGCCGCCGCCAGACTGGCCGCCCCAAGGTTGCTCTGGAGGAAGAGCGGCACCCCGGAGAAGGCGCGCAGGCTGGAGGCCTCGTTGTCGGCGGCCAGCTGGCGCTTCCACTTGTTGCGGCGGTTTTGGAACCAAATCTTCACCTGAAGGAGACGAGTATTTGAGTGTTTTTCCATGTCTATGTACGCCGATGCTCTCTCGTATTTATAGTATAGTTATACCTGTGTTTCTGAGAGCTGTAGCGAAGCAGCCAGGCCCGCCCTCTCTGAGCTGGAGAGGTACCGCTTGATGTCGAAGGTGGATTCCAGCTGGAACACCTGAAAAAAACAAAAGCAACGTGGAGCTATTCGAATGCAAAAGTTTGCTGAAGGCGAGAAGTTACAAAATCAAATATTATTTTTCCGTTAAAAATACCTGCGACCTGCTGAACACTGTCCTCGTCTTCTTCTTCTTAATCTTTCCCGTCTTCGGATCCTTGACGTCCTTCTCGTCCGCAACGCCGTCCTCGTCTCCGGACAAAACGTCGTCGTCGTCGGACCTCGCCGACGAAGCTCCTCCTCCTCCTTCGCTCTGCTGCCTCCTCAAGGCAGAGTCTTCCCCTCCGATCCCTCCTCCTCCAGCGCCGCTCTGGGCCAAGTCGGGAGCTGCGATGCTGCTCGAGTCTCCTCCGCTGTCTCCTTGTGGAACACCTAAAGATACGTTAAGGAGGAAAATTAATTTTGGTTCCCAATGTTTTGCAGTATCCTCGCTGTCAAGAAAGTAAATAATGTGCATCCATTTGCTCTCTCAGTATTCAACGCCTAATGTGAATGAGTTGAATTGGTCACCTGGGATGCCACCGGAAAGTTTGGGATCGAGAAATCCTCTGCAAAGTCCGCTGCTACTGGCGTTGGCAGCGGCGGCGGCTGCAGCTGCAGCGACTAGGTGCTGGTGCTGGTGGTGCGTTGCTGCAGCAGCGGAAGAAGCTGCGGTGTGGAACGCGGACAGAGGAAATCCTGGCGGATGTCCTTTAATTTTGTTTTCCATTAGAATTTAAATTATTTTGTTCTTTATGAAAAGTTCCTACCTGCTCCCATTGTCTTCTGCAAGTGCAGGGCAAAGGGGTGGAGCGCAGCAGCAGAAGCGGCGGCCGCCGCGGCCGCCGACGCCCTGAGCCCAGCGGCCGCCGAGAAGCTGGACAAGTCCAGTGGCGCCGACGGAGGAGGAGGCGGAGCGGCAGCGGCGGCAGGAGGAACCAGAGGGCTCGGTGCTACAGGCGCCACCGCCGCGGCCGAGGTAGTGGGGGCCAGCTTTGGCAGCGGCGCCGTCGGAGCCGTGGAGGTGAGGCCGAGGGCGCTCGCACCGACGGAGGCCGCCGAAGATGCCGGGAGCAGAGGCGGGGGTGGAGGCGGCGGGAGGTGCGGCGGCGTCCCGTACAGTCCCGCGGCCAGGAGGAGCGGCCTGGCGACGGCGGCGGCGGCGGCGGCGGAGCCCGGGTTGGACGGGTCCAGCAGCGGGTGGTAGTGAGAGAGCGGAGACGGCCTGCGGAAATGTACCGGTATAATAAGAAACAAAGAGAAATATATAATGTAATTGTTGCGACTTCCTTTTGATCATACAAATGCGCAACTGCTACTGTGTGATCTGGCGCATCCATTTGTGTCAGGATTTGCGCGAGAGGCGGCGGCGAGATTTTCCCTCGGGACTCCTTCGGAATGGAGGAGAGAGAAAGGGGATCCTTCCTCACCACTCACTCACTCTCCTCTCCTCTCCTCTATCCATTGTGGAAGCGACGGAAAAGCAATGATGTGATAATGATCTCTCCGCCGCCGCCGCCGACCCCCTATTTCCCTCCGTCCCTCCCTCCCTCTCTCTCTCGCCCCCTATTATCCGCCCCGCAGGTTTTTCAAATCCCTCCTTTTCTCTCTGGCTTTCTTTCTCCCTTCCTTCCCCCTTTCTTTCTCTCTCCTGCTGTCCGAACAGATGGTGTGTCAGATAGTTACGAGAGGAAAGGGGAAGGCGAAGAGAGGGAGGGGGGAAAGGGGGACAAAATAGGTGGGTTTTGGTTGTTTGATGTACAGCTTTCACGAAACAAAATGGAGTAGACGTGTTTTTATCCAGCTATACTGTTATTGTAGTACAATACCGAATTACCGATAATGTTTTTCTCAGTCTGAATCATCTTAATTTCCCGCCACTTCATCCCCCACTTTTCCCCATCAAAATTGAGATGTGACGAGTCCCGTATGCAAATCGTGTCCGCTGAGATCGAGAGGGATGAGCTGGATCGAGAGGAGAATGAGGATGCGCTTTCGTGGTCGCTGGAACACGCGAGGGAGAAGAATGAAGAGTGGAGCTAAAACACTCTCATTTATACCGCGTACGTGTGGTACACGTATAGCAGACAAGGGCGGGGCAAGGCAGCACGGCATTCATGGATAGATAATAATGGGCGGACGGGGGCCGATCGCTCTTTCCCTTTTGTGACCCCCGCCGCCGCCGCCGCCGTTAAGGACCAATTTATTAGAGGAGGGGCGAGGCGAGAGGGGAGGAGCAACCGCAAAAATAAGGGAGGAGGGAAAAAAAGGTCGACATATGCTAAACGCGCTCTTGTACCATGCACAGCCGCTTCTCTTTCTTTTCTGTATAAAACTTTTTACTCTCTTCTCCCCTTCTTTTGACAGAGTATGACGTGAGCTGTCTGTCCGCCGCTCGAGATAATTGATTCTGATTCTATACGTGAATTTCCCCTCTTTTCAAAAACTCATTTTGCCCGTTCTAGCGACACGACCCATGTAGCGCGAGCGAGAAGTAAGAGCGTCGGCCGGCAATGTCTATTTACCGGAAACGCTTGCTTATCCTTGGAAAACAAGCAGCTATTGTACAGTAGGCACGCATATGCATACTGTACTGTACTGTACGGCACACGCTACAACAGTCGGCGACCTGAAAAAAGTACTGAAAATCCTCGGTTTTTTGAACGGAACCACAATGATAGCGTCACACTCTTCGTCAAAAGTAAAGTCGTCATGAAAGAAACGAAGTTTGACGACGAATGCTATTTGGCGTACTAGACAAAGCATGGCGGCTGCTCGACCGCCGACGCTGACCCCTCGGGAGCTGTTCCCCTGGCTGAGCGCGGGGGTCAGCCTCCAGCTCCACAGGTCGTTCGGCGGAGCTGGGGGGAAATCGGCGGCGGCGGCGGGAGATGAGAACGCAGGCACCTCGACGACGGTGTCGAAAGGCAACGGCATTGTCGATCCGGTCTTCCTCATCGTATCGGATAAGGCAAAGACGACTGTCGCATACCATTAGTTACCTTATGTTTTAACTTCCTCTTGTTTTAGTCCTTCAACATGTCGGTGATGTTCAAGGACAAGAGACGCAACATCGATATCAACCCCTTCCTGATCCGATGGGCTCAGGCGGAGGAGGAAGCGGGCGGAGAAGACGACGAGGGGGTCTCCCGCGGTTCCATTACTCTCGCTTACGGCAACCGCTTCACTCTCAATGAGCTCAGTGAGGAAATCAAACTTAATTGAACCTGATAAAATACACGTAGATAATTCTATTCTCTCAAGACTTTGTGACTTCTACTGCTGCTGACGCCAGGCGCATCTCCTCCGAGATCTGCTCCCTTCACGACTTCGCCACCTGCCTGCCGTACAACCGCCGCCTGGAGCTCTTCCTCGGGGACCTGTTCGACTCCACCGCTTCCGCCTCGCTGGTGCCGCCCGCCGCGCTCTCCGCCGCCATGAAGCAGATCTCGGGCAAGATCCTGAGCGGCCAGCTCAAGAACTGCGTCAGCGCCGACAGGGGCGGCATGGACAGGGCGGAGCTGGCGGGGTTCTACCGCAGCATCCTCAACCAGCAGTCCAACCAGAGCCAGGTCCTCACATTCCTCTTCTTTAAGGTACTGTACAACAACCTTTTCACGGATCCATTTCAGCACCCCGATTATGGATTTCCTTTATCAGAACTGCAAGGGGGAGGACAAGATCCTCGGTCGCATCGGCGTCAGGTCCTTCGAGCACTTCTTGGAGGAGAGCCAGCACGAAGAGGACATCGCCACGGAAGAACTGGTCATGGCAATGGAGTCGTGCACAACAAGGTAGGAGATTCAACAAACAAATCATCCGCCATGTTGACAACAACAATTTTTTTCATATTCTCGAGAATCGAGAGACATCGCAGGAGCATCCAGCCGCACCTTTCCTTTGAGGACTTCCTCGACTACCTCTTCTCGCCAATGAACGACATCGTGGATCCCACGGTGGACTCGGTGCACCAGGACATGAGCCAGCCCCTCTCGCACTACTTCATCAACAGCTCCCACAACACTTATCTAACAGGTTCTTTGAGTGAAGCAATTCTAAGAAAATTTCATACGTAATAAAGATCATATTACGTACAGGGAACCAGTTGACGTCAGAATCGAGTGCGGAAGCGTACGGTAGAGTGCTGCGGCAGGGCGCTCGCTGCGTGGAGCTGGACTGCTGGGACGGCTCCGACGGCGCCCCGGTCGTCACCCACGGCAGGACGGTCTGCACCAAGATCAAGCTGTGGGACGCCCTGCTCGGCATCAGGGATAGCGCCTTCGCCACCTCCCCCTACCCGGTCATCCTGAGCATCGAGGACCACTGCTGCGCCGCGCAGCAGGCAGTCATGGCCAGGATGATGGAGGAGGCGTTCGGGGAGATGCTGCTGAAGCAGCGACCGCCAGGGTACGAGGAGTCCACGGTGCTACCCAGTCCGGAGGTCCTGAAGCACAAGATCATCGTGAAGCACAAGTACCCGAGGGCCAAGCTGGCGAGGGAGACGTCCGAGGCCGTGAGCGTGGCGGAGGAGGACATCCCGGAGGAGGAACTCTTCCAGGAGCACGCTCTCGTCCTGAGGGAGGGAGAGGCCTCTCCGAGGGAGGCCATCGTCAGCCTGGCCGGATCCAACTTGGAGATACAGTTCGCGAGTCGTGCGGAAGAGGTACCGGAAGGCGAACAAAGAAAATGGAGAGGCCATCCAAGTTTCACCGATACCGTCGAGGACGGAGGGGAGAAGATGAAGGTCCACAAGCTGACGAGGGACGAGGCCGAGGATCTCTTCAGGCACCTCCAGATCCCGGAGAACGGACATTTCGTCATCCGGAAGAAGACCGGAGACGATAGCACTCTGGTCGCCTCCGTGCTGAACGACAAGTTGGAGGTGAGGCACGCGGAGATTCAAGTCGATGGAGAAGGGGCACTTCGCATGGGGAGCAAGAGGAGCTTCTCCAGTCTTGAGGACCTCGTGATGTACCACAGGAGCAAGCCTATCGTGGTGAAGAAGAAGGGCGAGGAGGAGCACTGCGAGTTGCTCCTGCTAAAGCAGGTGCCGGACAGGTACCACGTCTACGTGCAGCACTGGTACATCCCGCATTTGCTGGAGGTTGATGTGGACAGGTCTGGAAGTTTTTTTGCCTACTTCATCTAGCTGTTTTATAATCTTACATTTGCGCCATGGGTTTTTCCAGGCTCCTGCACTGTACTCAGGAGGATGGAACATTCTTGCTCCGCGACAACACTGACGGGACCAGAAACATACTTTCCTTCCTCTCGGGAAATGAGGTTTTCCACCTCTACATCGACCAGTTGGAGGACATGTGCCTCTTGGGTAAGTGCGAAAAAGACTTCTTACTTCAGATCAGAGCTTATTAGTAATTCAACTATTTTTAGCCGGAAAGAACACAAGGTTTTCCACCATCCTGGATGCTATTGGAAACTTCCAGAAGGTGCCAATCACGGGAAGTGCCCTGTTGAAGAGGCCCTACTCGGAGATTGATCCTGAAAAAAGTTCCCAAGCCGCGGAAGGGGAAGAGAAAAAGATAAAGTATGCCTAAAAAGTTCAGAATTTATCTTGCATCAGTTGAACACCGACACTTTTTTGGCAGGTCCAGATATCTGTGTGAGTCAGAGCTGAACATTGACTTTCTCGGGCCACGCAGCGTTCCTGACGACGTGGAGCAGGACGGGAGATCAGAAGAGACCGTTCTGTCGCTCTCGGGTAAGTGAACATGAATGCTATAGTGCATCAATCATTTACTTTTTTTCACAATTGGTAATCGTCATTTTCCCTCCTCAGGTGCCAGGATTTCCGCCAGTAGGGCCGACAACCTGGACCTGTCCCGCGCCACTGCGAGCAGGGAGCTCAGTCCCCTCAGCATCCTGGTGACCCCTGCGGAGGAGAAAGTCGGGGAAGACGAGAGATCCCCTCGCCCGCTCCGCCTCTTCGTCAAAAACACCGAGGAGTGGCTGGCGAGACTGATGGACGGGATCAAGGCTGCCAGGGCACAAGAAACAGGCGGAGAGCCCCAAGCTGAGGTTCGTTTCCACTCAAATTGTCTTCCAGTTCCCATATGCATAAGAAATACTGAATTAGTGTCGTTCCTCCATCGCTCATGTTCAGTACCTACGCAAAAAGCGTTTTTCCTTCCCCGATTCGATCCCGGAGGGACATGGCTTCTCTTCCCCTCCACTTCCTCCTCCTCCGTAATCGGGTTAGGGAAGGGTTGATCAGTTCCTCCGTGTACTATAAAGCAGACTGACGGAAGGGAAAACTGTAACTTCAACTCTTCCCCCCCCCCTTTCACTCTTGTCCTAATCTTTCGACATGATGTATTGCGGAGGGGCTTCTCCCCTTTCCGCGGTACTTCCGCCGACAGAACAGGAGGAAGATTACCACTGCCGTGTCTTCCGGGGAGGGGAAAATGGTTGTCGGAGGAGGGAGAGAGAAGCAATTGGAATGAGCTCTGCTACTTTTGTACCTCCCGTATGTATACCTGGCGGTCTGTTCACTTTCACGGTCGGGAAAATCCCTCGAGTTTTGCCGAAGTATGACATCCGAAATGCGATTATTCACCCTTCATTGAATCTTTTGCCTGCCCTAAACAAAGAGGGCACACGACAGGGAAAGGGGGGGGTCCAGAAAAGAGATTTTAAATAAGATAGTGCTTAAAATTTTAATAAAGTTTTATGTCCTAGATTTATCAACAAAGATGTTGGAAACTTGGAGTTGCCTACCATCAATACTTTCGGTAGCATTTTTCAAAGGGACTTTCCCAAATTTGCAAGTTCGAAATTATTCTTATTTCCCTTCATGCTGCTTCTCATTGAGCAAAAAGTATTCAGCGCCCTATAATTTTGTCATCAGAGCATGCCTGGATGCGCCCGAAGCCAACACAAAAGCTTTTTGGCGGAATTGA
>JAAUYJ010053174.1_pt1 | contig 12536 bp, 18 predicted proteins | sample 7278031 | NCBI WGS metagenome assembly JAAUYJ01 (sample SAMN14350222, study PRJNA611818) | marine sediment metagenome | isolation source: surface marine sediment (1.8m) | place: French Polynesia: Moorea | collected 2018-08 | reverse complement strand
TCCCTCCTTCTGTGAGGCTTCCGCGGCGGCGGCCTCCACCGTCGTCGTCATTCCCTGAATTCCAGGAGTACCTATGACAAAACAAGACTATTTAAAGGTCGCTATATTTTTTTGGGGAAATTTTAACCTTTTTAAGATTTTCAAGCTTTCATCGTATCTTCTTGCTTTACCATATACTTCGTTTTTCTTGCGCTGAGTGGACAGCATTTTTCATATTCCAGACTTGCTACTAACAAGTAAAAGACTCAATTATAGATTTGTGATAGTGCAAAATTCGAATGAAAGCCCGAATTCAAATGACTCACGTCATCATTGTAGATTACTATCTTCAAAACTACCTAAGGTCTTCACGGGATTTCCCCTCTCTTGGGCGACCTCATTTTGCACCGTCGCTTCCGGTTCCACACAACGTTCTATGCTAAGCCTCTCTAGGTCGATCACCGCAACGTAGGTTCACGTTTAAACAGCCGGTGGATATCTACGTAGCGGGGCTGGTATGTAGCAGCAGGAGGACCGACGCAAATGTGCCTCTTCCCTCTCACACCGTCAAAAAAGCTTCCTCCCATGAGCGCACAGATTTCCCCCCGCCCCCAACACGGAAAAAAAGGCACATCTGATCTCTCCTCCTCCTCCGGAGGCATTCGCAGTCGACGAAAGATACGTTGAAGAGGAGAAAGCCCGATTAAAAACTTTGAAATCCAGAATTAAGTGGGAAGCGGAGCATGGGCAGTATGTGGTATTGGGCGCTCTCGGTGGCGGCGTTTGCGTCGTTGGCCGCCGTCGAAGCCACCGTTCTAACCGTCCAGGACAGGCAGGACGGAGGCGGCGACGGTGACAGCAACAACAACAGCAACATCCCTGAAAACTGCACCCAGCCCTCTGATAGGGGCAGGTGCAAAGCCTACTTCGAGAAGTAAGACAGGACAAACGTCATATTTATGTTCCTAAACAATTTATATACAATATAAATGCAACACCAAACTACAAATTCTCAGCTGGTACTACAACGTGGAGACCTCCCAGTGCGAGGTGTTTGTGTACGGCGGCTGCGAGGGCAACGGCAACAACTACCCTACGCTGGCCGAGTGCATCCAGAACTGCACGGCCAGGATTATAGGCAAGACGGTCGACGAGGTCTTCCAGGAGTACACGGACGGAGTCAGGGGAAGGAGGCACGCCACGCATTCGCACGTAAATAGACATAAAATGCCGTGAAAAGTACCGTCATAGATGCCGTCCACCGTTTTGCTACGGCAGATGACGGCTATTAACAATTCAAACTTTTCACCTTTCAGTCCAAGGACTACGGCAGGCAAGTTGAGGTGAACGCCTGGAAGTGGGGGCAGACCGAGTTTGTGGACTTCGAGACCAACTCGACCGGAGGGTGGGCACTCAGCAACTTCTCCACGGTGGCTTACGTCATGATAGACGCTCCCGCGGACGACAACGACAGCGACGACGACAAGGAAGAGGAAGAGGAGGGAGGTGAGACCCCGGCGGAGAGCATCGTCAACACGATCGACGTCCTCTCCAAGCTTGAGTACACTCCCAGCGTGGGGATCGTCCCGCAGTTCGACGAGGCGGACCCAGGCAGGAATGCAACCATGGTCAGGACGGTGTCGCTAAAGGTAGGGTTTGCCTGACTTAACTACATTCCGCATACTTAGAAAATGCGAAAACACGAATCTGCTTTTCCCAGCCCGACTACAACCAAATGGTGGAGATGGCGGTGCGCATCCAAGGCTACGACGAAGACGCGGAGGATCCACTAGACAACCCATTCTTTTCTGTCGAGCTTGTGAAGTGCGATTCACATTTCTAGTTTTCTACAAAAACTCACAGCGGTGTTTTTACTTTTTGCCATTTTTCCTTCGCCAGGAAGTCTCCTGACTTTTTCGGCGTCCGCCGGGAGTTTCTTCTCTTCGACGTGAGGGACTACGGAGACTACTTTGGCAGGATGGAGGAGTTTAGCATTCTCAGGCAAGAATTTTTTAAAAAGGGGAAGTAAATGTTTTCACCAAATATTTTTTCGCGACAGACTTTCTATCGCAGAAGAGATCCTCCCGTACGGCAACTACGACCTAGTGCTGACTGCCCGCAGGGGCGCCGCTGAAGACTCCCTTATCATTGTAGACAACGTCACACTCACCGAAAACCCCAGGCAATTAAATTCAAGTTTTGTACGGGCAACAAAAACGAATGCAATTTGGACAGGCTGACTATCGCCATCGCGGAGAGACTCGACAACGCTGCTGACGGCGACCCGAACGCGGTGGAGAACCCCAACAACGGCGGAGGCGGCGTCGGTGGCGAGGAGGAGGAGACCACCCCGACCCCGCCGCCGAAGGATGGGACCACGCCGGAGCCGCCGGAGAAGCCGGAGGAGGAGGAGCCTCCCGTCAGCAAGACCAGCAAGGCGGCAGTCATCAGTAAAAAAATAACAAGCCATTATAGATGCGGGAAAGGCAACATTAACTTAATTCTATTTTTTTTTTGCAAAAAGTCCTAATCCTGCTGGTGATTGCCCTGGCCATAGCGCTGGCAGGGGTGTCGTACAAGTACTACCAGCTGCGGAAGGAGATGGTGAGCGAAATTAGTCAAACATTTCAGTGTCTGTAGCCTGGTGGGCCTCGAAACTTAACTCGGGGATATAAGGGTTCCCAGGTGGGGAACTACAGTGTGACCAGGGCCCCACAGCAGCAGCAGCAGCAGCAGTCGCCGCCATCGCAGCAGCCGGCTTTTGACAATCCTCTTTACAGGTACGGTGATCGGTGAGCGTCCGTGTCCCTCCGTCCGTCCGTCCTCTTCCACCATTCCTTCCTCCACTTCTCGTTTTGATGCACCGGTGAGTCACACATTTTAAACTTGCAATAAGAGCACCTGACCTTTCCAAAAAAAGAACGAGAAGTGGAGGAATGACTCGCAGCATATTTATGATAATATTTTCCCTTAGTGGCCAGCACACCTCTGCGGACGACCGCTACTACGACCCGAAGCAGGAGATGCAGCAGGTGGGCGGGAACAGCATGAGGCCAGGAGGAGGAGGAAGGGGTCGAGGACAATATTGAAGCGACAACCCACCACTTTCCCCTATTTTAATCATGCCGCAAATCCCCTCCCTTCGGCCCAACGAGCAATAAAGTCGACCCCGCCCCACTTTTTTTTCCTGAAATGCGTGAGGTGAGGATAACACTTGCGGCAGCGAAAACAGAAGTTGCGACCTCGATCCACTTATACGCAAGAAAGATTGTTCGCTTCACTGCACGCAATTATATTTACCGTTCTAGTACACAGACAGACAAGACATAACTCGGAGGATTTCAAAAGTATTTTTTGGCTGGCAGTAACTGGCAAAATGCAATCGAACAAATTCGACTTCTTCCTTAGAGTAGCCTGCCTCTGCACTGCAATGACCCGCACCCGCAGAGGATCTCCTTCCCGTCCACCTGCCCCACCACATAGCAGTAGTCCCAACAGAGCTCCATGCCGGCCCGGATGTAGTCCAGCGCGAAGAAGGCCACCCAAGGGAACCTCAGGTCGTGCGTGTCCACGAAGCAGTTCTGCACGAAGACGTTGGGGGAGCAGGAGTGGTTGAGGTAGCGGCCGATGTTGCCGCGCGTCTTCGCGTCCATGATGTACACGTCCTCCTCCTTACCGAAGTGTTTGCGGGTGGAAATGAGCTTCTCTTTGGGCTCCTCAGGCGCCTTGGCCTTGGGTTTGGGACCCCGCTTCTTCATGGGAGTCTGCGGCTTGGGCACTTTTTTGGAGGCCTCCCCCTCAGAAGTGGCGGAAGCGGCAGTCCCGGAGTTGGGGGCGTCGGTCTTGGCCCTCCTACTCCGGGTCTGCCGGTCCTGGCCGGAGTGGGTCGGCTTCACGTTGGGCATCTTCAACAGGGTGTCCTCACGGCTCGACCTACAATTTGACATTTGTATAAAGAGCAGCAATCCCTACGGTTACTCAATTGCAAACTTACATGTCGTCGTCACCGAAGTCGTCCTCTTCGTCCTCTTCGTCCTCGGTGGAGGGCAGGCAGTCCTCGTCTCCGTCGTCGTCGTTCCCGCTGCCCCTGCCCTCCCTGAAGGGGCTGACGCCCCCTCCGTCGTCGCTGTCTCCCTCCTCCATCAGCTCGTCCTCATCGTCGCAGTCGGACTCGTACCCGTCCTTGCCCCGCTCAACCGTCTCGATCATGTCCAGCTCGGCGAAGTACTCGTCGCCAAAGTCCTTCCCCACCTGGTTCGCCTCTGAGTTGGTGTACAGGTTGCCTACGTAGATGCAGATGAAGGAGCCCTGAGGTATGTCGACCAGCGTCCTTATGCCCCACCCCCTCCTCTTGGTCTTGAAGACCTGCAGGCGCTGCCTGAGCGAGTGCTGCGAAACTCTGTTGAGACACGTCTTCTTGCACGAGCACTTTGAGTTGCACTCGAAGATGCCCGTCTGCACCGGCTCTAGCAGGCGGCGGTAATTGTAGCCGACGTTGGGGTTGATCTTGCCGTCTCCGGCGGCGGCCGTGCTCTGGATGGTGAGCTGCCAGCAGGCGCACTTGTCCTTGTCCTGGCAGTCGTCCGTGCAGTCGCAGCAGGCCAGGAAATCTGTTTCCGTGTTGATGTGGACGCCTTCCTTGGGGATGCGCTTGGTGGAGTACTCCACGTAGACCGGGTACTCGTCCTTGAGGGAGTTGACGCAGGATATTGGCACGCTCTCCTTCCCGTAGGAAATGTCCTGGATGTCCATCTCGATCCTCTCCGGCTTGAACTCATGCCGGACGTGGACGAACCTGGAATTTCCTCACAAAATAAGAACAATTTTCGAACTACTTCAAAAAATATATCACCATTCGAAGTTGAAGAAATCAATCTCCAGGGACGATTCCGTCACCGTCAGGTACTTGTGGACTTCGTCCAGATTCCGGAGGCGTCGGCCGCATGGAGCGACGTAAAAGACGGACCTGAAGGCAAAGACGATATTAACAAAAATTCAAGTTAGACGAAACACCTTTAAAATACTACCTCCTGTTTTGGGTCTTGTGCTTTGTGAGCTGCCTCTCCCAGCCGAGAAGGATGGGCACCAGCAGCGGCGAATTATTCTTCAGGATCTGGAAAATCGTAAAAAAATAGTTTATAAGCAATCCTTCCTCGTGTGATTTTCACCAGTCTCTCACCGATTCCGTGTACTTGAACTTTGGGTCTTCCAGGCAGATCTTGCCGCACTCGTGCGGCTTGAATGGATAGCCTTGCTTTCGGCTGATCGGAGCATTGTGCACTTCGCCCTTCAGGTCCCAACGCTCCTCCTCCGGGGGCGGCGGGGGCGGCGCGGCGCGAATGTCACCAGGGCCGACCAGCATGTCGCGGCGCTGGGAGGAGGTGCTCTTGCGGGCGACGGCGCGTTTCTGCATTGAAGTAGAAAGGGGCTAGAAGTTAACACTTGAAAATGCTTTTGCTCTCGATTCTTACCTCTTGCTTTGCCCCAAGCCCAGGCATTCCCATGTCTTCCGCCTCGGACCCGTCCGGCTGGCGGGTGTACTCCACAAACGGGCCGCCGCGGTTGAACTGGCGCCTAAACAAGATAGAGTTAAAAGTCCGGAAAAATGGGTTTGAAAAACTTATGGCAATTTTACCTTTTGAGCACCGCGCTGGCCCCGCCCTGTAACTGCGCGTCCTTCCTAAGCCTCTGCTGCTGTAGCTCCATGTAGAGCGGCCCCAGCCTGGTCGATCCCCTGTAGATGTTCTCCACCCTTCCGTCCGCCTCGAACCTCAGCCGCACGAGAGACCCGTCCACCTCCTGCACCCGCGTCACCCACCACTTTCCCTCCCACTCCGTTCGCACCACCTGGCCCACAGACAGCTTCACCATTGGCCGCTCCGGGTACTGCATCAGGTACTTCTTGACAAACTCCTTGCTGTTCGGGTGGATGTCGTCGAACACGTTCTTGCTCTGCTGCACCACCACACGTATCTCGTCGTGCGGGATGTAGGAGGCGTAGCCGTCGTCGAAGAAGATAAGGTAGCGGTACTTGTTCATGGTTTTCGGGGGTTCCGCCACGATTCCCGAGTAGAAGTCGTCGCGGCTCAGCGTGTTCGCGTCGGTAGGGTCTCTGTAGACGGCGATGACCCTCGTTCCGACAGGCAGCCTCACCCTCGCTGGCTCCGAGTAGGCAAGGTGCCTAAATGGAAACCGGAACAACAGTTAGGCTCAGAGAACACACATCACCCACTCAATTTCCTTACTTAGGCATGAGCACTTTTGACTGGTGCCTCAGCAGCTTGCCCTTGGCGTCCACCACGTCGAACTTGAGTTTGTAGGTGGGTGCGGCCCCGCTCTGGAAGACGTCGACGACGCCCCCTCGCTTCCAGATGTTCAGGATGTTGCCCCGCATAGCGAAGGCCTGGTCGCCCACCACTAGGGGAACACGCTGCAGATCTCCAAGCGGAGGCAATCGCCCGAGCGTGTTCTGGGAATGGTGCAAAAAACATTGTGATAGTGCCTTTTAAATGACCGCAACAATACTGCATGAACTTACGGCGGTGGCTGGCGTAACGTAGTTTTTGACCGCTCCAGAGGGTACTAGAGGAGGCTGGAGTGTGAGAAGCTTTTGCTCCCTTTGAAACTGTGCTTGCTGCCGCTTGCGGATGGCGGACAGGCTGTGCATCCTCTCCAGGTCGTTGAGGTCCACAGGGGAGATCTGCGAACATGTAAAAATGAACATGACGGAGCAAGAAAGTGGGGGGAAACGTGTCCAAATACTCTACCTGAGTGATTTTGGGCCGGAAGTCTTTGTACAGCTCGTTCCTCAGGTTGTCAATATCTTTCTCCACGTCCTTGAACATCTGGTCCACCTCCTTGATCTTCTCCTCTCCCTGGTCCAGCCGCTGGCCGAGGTCCTCGGCCGCACTCGTCACCTGCTCCTCCAACTTGAACTTGTCCTTGAGTGTGCCCTGGACCAGCCTCTCCAGCATGTCCTTGGCGGAGACGCCACGCTCGCCCGTCATCTCGGTGAGGTCCACTTCAAACTCGGACTCCTCCGAGGAATCCGTGGCGGCGGAGACGTCCTCGTCCGAGTCGTCCAGGGTCACCATGTCCATGGCGGCCATGAAGGCGTCCAGGCCCCTCAGCGCGGGCTGGCCCTCCCTGATCTTGTCGGCCACCCCGCGCAGCGTGGCGCCACTCCTGTCGGCGCAATCGGCGCAAATCTTGCGCTTCTTCTTGACCTCTGCCTCCTCCTCCTCCTTGTTAAGGACGTCGCCGTAGTACTCCCTGTGGAAGGCGGAGGCGGTGGAGAGGGCGGCCCTGTCCGCCCCGGGGCAATCACGGTTCAAACACTGCCGGTCTGTCCGCACCCTCTGCCTGGGCCTCTTCCTGGCCTCCTCCACGAGCACGTCCTCCTCCTCCTTGCCCTCCATCTTGCCCTCCTCCTTCTTGATGCCGTCGCCGTCCTTGTTGTCCTCGGACTTGTCCACGACGTCGACGCCGACGCTCTCCATGTCGCCCTCCGGGTCCGTGGCTCCGTGCGAGTGCGACCGTACCGTGCCGGCGATCACCTTTCTTTCTTTCTTCTCCTCTGGTCTGTTGTGGGTTTTTATCAGCTGACTAACTTAGGCATAGGCACATGTCAAGATATAAAAGGAAAAACGATAGAAAACGATACACTTTAACTGGCAAATGAGCAATGTAATATATGCAATTCAAAACAAGACAGTGACACTGAGATTTTTTAATATTTTTTGTTCTCTGGCCTGCCATTTTCTTTCGTTTCGTCGTTTGCGGTCTTGACTTGTGCCTATCACTAAGTTTAGCGCCAAACTTGAACAAAAACAAAGCAAACAGTACAAAAGCTGCTGTGTGCCTGTGATCCTGTCCCTGTCTCCCTGCGGCCTGCGCCTGCCTCCCTGACCCCTGAGCCGTGTCCCTGTCCAGAAAGGACTTCCCCCGCCCATTTCGTGTGCGCCTCCTCCTTCCGCCGCGGCCGCGACATGAAGGGCCCTCTCTCCGCGGCGTCTGGCGAGGACGCGCTGGCCGCCCTGCGACACCTGCAACAGGCACACTTCAAGGGGTTCCAGAGCCAGAGGGGCGACCTGCTAGGTAAGGAGACTGTTCTGCCCCTACTCTCTCTTATTTTGACCCACTTTGTGTTCTTTCAGCCCTGTTAAAAGCCACCCTTGACCACGGCGAGTCCAACTCGGTCCTGCTGCTGGGCCCGCGCGGCACCGGAAAGACGGCCCTGCTGGAGTCAGTCCTGCTCGAGCGGGGACTCCACCTGGAGAGCGCCTCCTCCCGGTGCCGACTGGTGAGACTGCACGGGCTGACGGAGACGAGCGACCGCCTGGCGCTGAAGAAGATATCTCGGCACCTGCGCCTGGACGGGCGCGCGGGAGACAGGGTATTCGGGTCCTTCGCCGAGCACCTGGAGTTCCTTCTGGAGAGCCTGAAGCAGGGCGGGGAGGCCTCCTCCGCGTCCTCGGTCGTCTTCGTCCTCGAGGAGTTCGACCTATTCTGCGCGCACCACAACCAGACGTTGCTCTACAACCTCTTTGACATCGCGCAGTCGGCAAGGTAGTGCACAGCAAAAAAAATTTTACCATTTGTTCAATCCTAACTTATTTTTTCCAACAGGAAGGTTCCCATCCTGGTGATCGGGCTGACGGCCAGGATCGACGTGATAGAGATCCTAGAGAAGCGCGTCCAGTCCCGCTTCGGCCGACGCTGCATCCATCTGTCCAAGCCGGCATCCTTCCAGGAGTATTTCGACTTCGTGCGGCACTTCCTCCTGCCGGAGGAGGGGAAGAAAGACTTCTCCAAGGAATGGATACGAGCCGTCAATGACCTGCTAGAGAGCCGAAAGGTAATCTAGAGATACGGTTTATATTGCTGTCCGATGGCTTCTACGCGATTTTTTTTAATATCTGCAGGTCAATGGGTTTTTCGATGACCTTTTCCGCCGGAACTCCGTCGTTTCCTTTCTGAAACAACTACTCCAGTTGGCCCTCTTCAACGTCAGGTATAGCTAAACAATATATTTTGAGTTTCGGGAACGCTGATCGACCGATACATCCTAATTTCAGAAGTCACGAAGAAGAAACTTTGTCGCTCGCCCACCTGGAGGAGGCCGCGGAAGAGATGTGCCAAGATCTCGAACAGTCGCAGCTTCTGAGTCTGCCAATGTTGGACCTGACCCTGCTGATCGCCGCCATGCACCTGCAGGAGATCAAGGAGCTCCAAAGCTTCAACTTCGAGATGGTCTTCTCCGAGTTCAACAAGTAGGCAACAACATAATTTAAACAAAAAGTTTTTTGGATGCTAATTTTTAAAGAAATGATTTTGTCCCCAGGTTTACCAACTGGAAGTGTTCGCTGCTCCGACACGACCGCAGCGTCATGCTCAAGTGCTGGGAGAACCTCCTCAACCTGGAGCTGATAGGGCCAACAGACAGAGGTAAGCGGAACAAAAAGAAAGGATTATGCATCTGGGCAATGATATTCATGTCCGGGTTTATCAGGTTCCGGCGGCCGGGTTCAAAAGGAGTACAGGGCTTGTTCTCTCAACGTTCTTCCTTCAGAGGTACGTAGATAGTAGAATCTTATTGGAGAAGAACAGTACATGATTGTTTCTTTTCATTCAGATCCACGAGGCGGTCAAAAACTACGACGGACTACTCATGGCTGTCAAGGACTGGTCCAAGCACGGCCTCTCGGATTCAAGATAGCAATCTCCCCAATAAATGGAAAATATACCGCGCTTCAAGTGTGCAAGATTGTCAAGACAAGTATCCTATTATTTGCGTCCGTCCTGCATGTCAAAAGTCTTTAGGGTAATTTTCTGATACCGTCATCGCTTCTCATGAGAACGAAGGAACCGTGCGCTCTCCCCAAAAGACAAGAGGAGAAACGGGAGGAAAGTCCTCCGTCGGCCTTTGACTGTCCTCTGTTCCTCTCTCCATTTTTCCCTCCGTCAGTCCTCGCTCGCTTGTCGAGTCGAGGGGAGGTGGGGGACAAAAAGGGGCCTCCGTGGCTTCGTATCATGTTGGTCCTCTGGCGGAGACGATCCTCCTCCGCCTTGTCAGGAATGGTGCTATTGGCTAGGTCGTTGGCGATCCTTGGCTTGCTCTACGGAAACGTCGGGTAACTTTCCCTCCAAAATACGAAGAAAATATCCTTGGTATTTCCGCCTTTCTCTGCTATAGTTGCAACCAGGCAGAGAGGGGCTGGCAACTTCCGGGCGGAGGCGACTTGTCTCGGACTCGGCTTCCCCCTGGCATCCGCATGGAAACAGGACTGGACACCGACCTCTACGCCAGGATCTTCCGGCCCTACCACGGCTTCGGCAGGCAGCTCTACATACACGGCTTCCAGAAGAAGCCCTCCTCCGGAGACGAGGATAGATTGGTGAGTCTTTCCGGTCACTGTTGCTGAGAGGAAACGAATCAAACGAAGTTACATTCGGCGTCGTCGTCTTTGCCTCCTCAGAACAACGGGCGCGAGAGGGTTGAGAACCTCTTCCGCCTCCTGCTCCGAAGCACAGGCCCCTCAGAGAAGCAGAAACCGGTGGACAAGCGAGGAGGAGGATTTGAAGATCTGGATCCGGAGGAAGATTGGCGAAGGCACGGCGGCGGACGTAGAGAAGGCGAGGATCTGGGGATGCAGCGATAATATAGGTCAGAAACTCCCAGTAGCTTTGACCTCGTTTGCTTCTAGAGGGCTGCTATTAAATGTCACCACGAAAACGCTAGCCCCCTTTGCCTTCCGCGAAACTGGGAAAGGTCTTTCTCAATGACTCACATCCCACAATGCGAAAGCGGCGAAAGTTTCTTGACCCCATCATCCGTTGATCAAAATCATTGTTCAACAATCATGGATTTTTCACCAACGCCATTTTCCCGCTTCCCAACAGACTGCTGAGGCTCGTACGACAATGCGCGGTGACCGGGGGCCGACCTTTTCTCCTGGTCCGCCGCCGCTGTTTCACCGATTCGCCTTAGCCGTCTTTCTCGATCCTAAGTGTTACTATTTCTCGATGCCAAGCTGCATGGGGTGTCTTCTTGGCAGGCAACAACAATAAAATGCCACGATGAGCTGTCACTATTTTATACTACAACCGCCCCTGGCGGAAGCTTCCTTTCATTCGTTGCCGGCGCTGGCATTTATACAATTATAGTGTGCGCTATGTTCAATCAAGTTTCGATGGTATTTAGAAGATCTTTAATCAGCGGAAATTGTGGCTGGAATCGAGGGCACGCGCGTGATATCTGGGTTAATGCACATCGGGATTCAATTGGCATTCGGCCTCCCCCATTGCCAATCTGTCGGAACGAAAGTCTGATCCCAAAGTTCCCGGGAAGTTGTAAAACCCCGGGTTCGCCGAGCGTGGGTAGCAAGGACGCGGGATGGCCGGAGAAAGCAAAATGGAATTTCGGGGAAATAAGGGGAAGGCCGCACGGACGGTTTCGCTCTAATAAGTGTGTAACTTTCGAGGCCAGTTTAACCCCTTTAAAGAATGAATGGGCGCGAAGAAAAAGACCGATATTACTCCTCCCACTGCATGCACACCGCCGGAAGGACTTTCTTGAGACGTGCGTAAGAAAGTGTGAAGTGGCAATTTTAAACCCCGCCTTCCGCCCACTAATGCCAGAGAAGCACGTGCACGCACAACAGTTTATTTCGGGAGGCGATGAAAAGGGGACGGATGACAAAAATGGGCGCCTGCAGGCGCACAAATGACATAAAAACAATGTTAAGCCCACATCGAGAGTGACGTAAAACATTCCTGAATGCGTAACGGCCGTTTTTCTCTTTCTCTCTCATGCGGCGACCCCACCATTCCACCACCTCTCTGACAATGCCCAAGCCACGGAGGCGGCGGCGGCGGCCACCGCCGCGACCAACTTGCCGGTGAACCCTCCGCCGCTTTCTGAATTCCTCTCCTCGGATGAGTCCATCGACGACGGCGCCCTGCGGTCCCCCCTGCACATCCAGTAGTCGAGCGTGACCACCCTGCTGGGCTCTCCCGCCTGGAATGTGACCCTCTCCGCCGCCAGCACCGCGCCGGACATGCTCGTCCTGTTGCCGTTGGACGGAGACGGAGGGTCGGGGGATGACTTGCGCGATCCCCCTCCGCCCTCCTCGTCCTCCCCCGGCAAGAGTGCGATCCGGGAGATCCTCCCTCCTCCGCCCCCGCTCTCCTCCTCCGGCTCCAGGATGGGCTGCAGCAGGAGCACGTCGCTCTCCCTCACCACCACTAAGCGCCTGCAATTTGCGTAAAATAAACTGAATAGTGGATTGAACTGATTGAAGCAGGCAAAGGATAATGTCATGCCCCGGGTGGTAGAGAAAAGAGGCAGCGGGCGGAGGCGAGCTTTCACCTCCCCTGGCAACTCATGAATGCACCTCCAGCTCTCTCCCCAATCGCTGCAGCTTCGCCCAACATGGCACAATTTCTTCAAAGTGGTTTTAGGGACCCTGGGGCAGAGGAAGGATGTACTACGTAACGCGGAGCCAAAGTTGCATTGGTGCATTCAACTTTTGGATGCGATGGGAGGGATTTTTGCC
>JAAUYJ010143267.1_pt1 | contig 12542 bp, 11 predicted proteins | sample 7278031 | NCBI WGS metagenome assembly JAAUYJ01 (sample SAMN14350222, study PRJNA611818) | marine sediment metagenome | isolation source: surface marine sediment (1.8m) | place: French Polynesia: Moorea | collected 2018-08 | reverse complement strand
CAGCCTTATTTCCCCCCGGGAGGAGACTTAATAGATCTAGGTATTGAAGCCAAAGCAGATCGACTTTGTAATGAAGTCTCCTTCCCGCCCCAATTCCCCAGTCTCCCAATCCCCCCAATCCCTCATCCCTATTCCCTATCTCAACTATCTAATTAATTTTGCATAACTACTTAAATGTTAAAGGTGAGAATTAGATGATTAGCTGGCAAAAACAGACTAAAACAGTTTCATCTTGCTGCGATAATTTAACCCATTGCCAACGTGCCTGGATTGAGATTGATCTTAATAAGTTGGCTTACAATATACGTCAGATTAAAAGTATTTTGTCACCTCACACAGAATTAATGGCGGTAGTCAAAGCCGACGCTTATGGTCATGGTGCAGTGGAAATTGCACAAACTGCTCTAAAACATGGTGCAAGCTGGTTAGCTGTAGCTACTCTCTCGGAAGGGATACAGTTACGTCAAGCAGAAATTGAAGCACCGATCCTAATTTTGGGTGCAATTAACTCTCCTGAAGAAATAAAAGCAGTAGCATATTGGCAATTAGAGCCAACAATTGGTAATTCTCAACAGGCTTTAAATTTTTCTGATATTTTAACTACTCTCAAAACTTCTTTACCAGTGCATCTGAAACTGGATACAGGGATGTCTCGTTTGGGTACTAACTGGGAAAATGCGCTAGAATTTGTCAAATTTGTGCAAAAATTGCCTCAGCTTCAACTGGCGAGTATCTATTCTCACCTAGCGACGGCAGACGAAAGCGATCGCACTTTTATGAATCTACAACACCAACGCTTTCAGCAAGCAATTGAGCAACTTAAACAACGGGGTATTACACCACCTCGAAAACATATTGCTAACTCTGCTGCTACTTTATGCGATCGCAGTTTGCATTATGATCTAGTAAGAGTCGGATTAGCTATTTATGGTCTTTATCCTTCAGCCCATCTAAGTGAGACTATTCCTTTACAGCCCATTTTGCAAGTTAAAGCCAGAATTACTCAAGTCAAAACTATTAAAGCTGGTACAGGGGTTAGTTATGGACATAAATTTATTGCAGATCGCGATACCAAAATAGCTATTGTGGGGATTGGTTATGCTGATGGAGTACCCCGTAACCTTTCTAACCGTCTGAAGGTAATTGTTAGAGATGAGTTAGTATCCCAAATTGGTGCTATTACTATGGATCAGTTAATTCTGGATGTGAGTCAATTTTCTAATATTCAACCAGGAGAAATTGTAACTCTAATTGGCAGTTGCGATCGCTATACTATTAGTGCTGATGATTGGTCAAAAACTCTCAATACTATTTCTTGGGAAATTCTCTGTGGCTTCAAACACCGACTACCACGAGTATATCTCCAGTAACACATTAGTATGCTAATAGTTAGTAATTCCCTATTCCCTATTCCCCAATCTCCCCAGTCTCCCAAGTCTCCAAACCATCCTACTCGAACTGGACGAGGTTAACAACGGGAGCAACTTGCCAATTTTTGCTAAATAGGGATTCCGCAGTATTAGGGGTGACTGGACGAGAGAAAAAATATCCCTGACAAAATTTACAATGGAAATGTTGTAAGACTTTAAGTTGCTGTAGTGTTTCTACTCCTTCTGCAATCACATTAATCCCCAAACTATGAGCTAGAGTCACAATAGTACGAACAATCTCAAAGTGTTCTTTTTTGAGCGTAATATCTTTGATAAAGGAGCGGTCTATCTTTAAAAAGTTAATAGGGAAACGATGTAAATAACGTAAAGAAGAATAACCAGTACCAAAATCATCAATACTCAACTGAATTCGTTTATCTCGAATTTGATTCAGTATCTCAATGGTATTTTCTCCATAATCCATCAGAGTAGTTTCAGTAATTTCTAAATTCAGGTAATTTGCCTCTAATTTTACTGCTTGTAAAATTTCTACTAATCTTGAGACAAAATTAGGTTGGATAATTTGTTGACTAGCCAGATTTACACTGATTCTGAATTGTGCTGCACTACTATATCTGAGTTTCCAGTCATGAAGTTGGCGACAAGCTTCACTAATAACCCACTCTCCCAAAGGCACAATTAGCCCAGTTTCTTCTGCAATATTAATAAATTTATCAGGAAAAATTAAACCCCGTTGAGGGTGTTGCCAACGCAACAATGCTTCAAAACCTTCAAGTTGTCCAGTTTGTACCGACACTATAGGTTGATAGTGCAAAACAAATTCTTGACGTTCAATAGCAGTACGCAAATCATTTTCTAATTGGAGTAATTCTAGAGTATGGGCATACATTTCTGGGTTAAAAACTTCATAACGCCCTTTTCCGTTGGCTTTGGCACGATACATCGCAATATCAGCATCTCTCAAAATTTCCGTACTATTATCGTAGCCAGCATTACCAAGAACGATACCAATACTTGCACCAGTAAAAACTGTATGTCCTTCCAAATTAAAAGCAGACATTAATTTGTTGAGTATTCTATTAGCAATTATTGTTACATCTTCAATATCAGTAAATTTTTCTATCAGGATGGTAAACTCATCTCCCCCCAACCTAGCTACTATATCTTGAGGACGCAGAGATTGTTGGATGACATTGGAAACTTCCACTAGTAATCGATCTCCTAAAATATGACCCAAACTGTCATTGACAATTTTAAAGCGGTCTAGATCAATGAATAAGACAGCAAATGAATAATCTTCATCCTGTTTAATTTTCTGTATTACTGCCTCGACTTTCCCGATGAAAAAAACACGGTTGTATAGACCAGTTAAAGCATCGTGTCTTGCTTCATAACTTAATTGTTGTTCAAAGATTTTGCGGTCTGTAATATCACAAATAATTCCATCTAATCTAGTAGTTTCATTTTCGTCACGAATTAGCTTGCTACGCTCCCATAACCAACGGACTGTACCATCAGGTTGTAAGATTCTATATTCGACATCTATACTCTTGTGTTTTTCGAGTCTCTCAAATTCCTTTCTGACTCTATGACGGTCTTCGGGGTGTACCACTTGTAGCCGTCGTCCTGGATTTTCTAACAATTCTGTAGCTGGTCTGCCATAAACTTTATGAGCAGCAAGATTGAGAAAGTTTAGTCGTCGAGTTTGTCCGTCAACCGACCAGACAACTTCTTCTAGAGAGTTCAGAATACTATGTAATCTTTCTTCGCTTTCTTTAAGTAATTGAGTTAGTTGTCTTCGCTCAATAATTTCTTGTTCTAATTCTTGATTTGTGGCTTTGAGTTGAGCAGTGCGCTCTTGAATCTTGATTTCTAATTCTTCATTGAGTTGACGAATTTTGACTTGAGCTTTCTGAAGGTCTAATTGATTTTTAATCCGGATTAATACTTCATCAATTTGAAACGGTTTATTAATATAGTCAACTCCACCAGCAGCAAAAGCTTGAACCTTATCTTGAATGTTGTTATTGGCACTCAAAAAAATTATGGGAATATCTTGGGTTTTCTCATTGGCTTTGAGCTTGCGACAAATATCAAATCCACTCACATCTGGCATCATTATATCTAGCAAAATCAGATCGGGTTGGGCGGACATAGCTACTCTTAAAGCCATCATTCCATTAACCACTCCACGAACTTCATAGCCATGACTAGTCAAGGTATGAGACAGCAAATGGAGATTTTCTGGTTTATCATCTACAACCAGAATATTTGCTTTATGTTGCTGGATTGGAGGTTGGCTCATTTTATAATTTTAGTAGGCTCAATTAAATCAATAATTTTGTCACAACGAAAATGTTTGACTAGATTAGTCAGTTTCTCCGCAAGCAAATTATATTCAGTGGGTATTTCGGCAATTAATTGGTAAATTCTGGAATTATCTACTTGTTCTGCTGCTTGATACAGTTGTAATTGCCACGATTCTGGCATCCTATCTATCTCCGTTGGTGTTAGCTCTAAATTATCTTGTTGCTGCTGTGGTAAAACTTGGTCTGGGTTTTGAGGATTTGATTGATCTTCATAAACAAAATCAACTCCTAGATGATGGGCTATTTTGTTGAAGAGTTCTCCTTCATAAAAAGGTTTACACATAAAATCATCACAACCTGCTGATAAAATTACGATTCTTTCTTCTTCAAAAGCACTAGCGGTAAGGGCGATAATTTTCGTATCTTTGCCTTGTTCATAAGATTTAATCCGTTTAGTGGCTTCATAACCATCAATGACAGGCATTCGCATATCCATAAAAATTAGCTGAGGTTGCCAACTTTTCCATAAGTCGATGGCTTCTTGTCCATCACCAGCTTCTTTAACATCAAAACCAACATTAGAAAGCATTGTTCGTAGTAAAAAACGACTTTCTGGACGGTCATCAACTGCTAAAATGCGGTAACTGGGTTGATTAGGAGCTAGGCTAATAACTGTTTGATAATGGTTGGATTGAATAGTATTGGCTGCAACCATTGTTACTAAAACCTCAAAACTAAAAATCGTCCCTTCTCCAACAGTACTCTGAACACTGATTTCTCCTCCCATCAATTCCACAAATTTTTGACAAAGAGAAAGTCCTAAACCTGTACCTTCTTGAGAAAGACGACCCGATTTAGTTTGCTCAAAGGGAGTAAATAATTTATCAAGATTTTCTTCCTCAATACCAGGACCAGTGTCTTCTACTTCAAAACAAATAAAATAAATATCAGGAAATAATGAGTCTAAATCTTCTTGTTGTTTTTTTTCCAGCTTGACTCTTAGTGTTACTTGTCCTTCCTCAGTAAATTTGATAGCATTCCCCAAAATATTAATTAAGATTTGTCGTAATTTACCTTCATCAGTTTTAATAAACTGGGGGACAGTTACATCTTTGATAAAGGTTAATTTTAAGTTTTTACACCTCGCTTTTAGTTGAAACATCTCCTCTAGGCTTTTAAGTAGCAGAAAAAAGTCAAATTCATTCTCTTCTAGAGTGATTTTACCTGCTTCAATTTTTGACATCTCTAAAATGTCGTTGATTAATTTTAATAAATGCTCTCCACTACGATTAATAATTTCTAAACTTTCTTTATTGTTAGAACTTAAAGAGACATCACGAGACATCAATTGTGTAAATCCTAAAATGGCGTTAAGGGGAGTCCGAAGCTCATGGCTCATATTGGCTAAAAATCTGCTTTTTGCTTCATTAGCTTCATTAGCTCTCAATAAAGCAATTTCTGTTTTTTCGACACTGGCTTCTAATTGTGCAGTTCTTTCTTCTACTTTGTTTTCCAAGTCAGCAGTAAAATTTTCTAAAACTTTAACAATGCTACGATTGGTTTTTGTTAAACTGCTAATTATTTTATAACTAGTCCATAATAATAAAGTTAAAACAGCCAACCCTGCTCTAAATCTATATCTATAAATTGTTTTGATTTCACCTACATAAGATTCTTGATAAGTTATTAGAATTGACTCTAAATCTGATAAGGCTGAAAAAGAGTTAAGCTCTTGCCATAACTTTTGAATTTTAGGTAGACCTTGAATAATATTTTGAGTATATGTAATGCTTTGTTGAATTATAAAGCGATCGCTTGCAGAAACTATTTCTTGATCAAGATTTTGAAGTTGTTCTATTTGATAATTAATATTTTCAATTAAAAAATCATCTGAATTTAATTGATAAGCAAGTAAGTTTTGGATTAAAATTTCAAAATTTATAACGGCTTTTCTCTGCTCAGGAGCTAAGTCTCCATTTTTGAGTATTTTTTGATTAGCGAGAGATAAAGAACGCCATGCAGTCTTTACTTTATATTCTTCCTTTTCTAAAGTTGTAATTAATTTATTTCGCTCTTCTATTTTAGTTAAATGATTTTGAATTTTGTCTTCTAATATTTTTTGTCTATCTCTCTCAAGAAACTTAGGTAATTTAGTCAATATTTGTGGAGCATTTGTATATTTCTCGGCAATAATACCCTGTGACTGAGAATTATAGTTAGAAAAATCTGCTAATTTTATTACCTCTCGTTCTAAAATAATTAGTTTTTGGATTTCATTATCAATAATTTGTTGATACTCTTGATGTTCTTGCTCATTTACTAATAAGCTTCTAGCAAAAGAAAACAAGATAAATACAGTAAGTGCTGAGCAACCTACTGCATAAAATGTTGTGTGAGTTAATAGGCTACCTAAAGAATATTTTGAACCATAATTCTTTAAAGATAATTTCATAAGCTAGATAAAATACAGCATAAGATAGTGACTTACTCCAACAGCTAATCTTAATGAATAAGTCCTATTTTTCTAAAATTAGTCTCTCTAAAAGATTAATTTTAAATACTGAATTATAATTAGTAGTAATATGTATTACTTAAGTAAAATTTTACATATTTATACAATAACCGTTCCCTAAAAAGAAGTAAATACGAGAAATTCCTTAAATATAACAGGGGAGATGATTATAAGTATTAAGTTAATTTATTTTTTTGGTTGATTCTAACCAAGCCATTCTGAAAGGTTTTTTTGTTGCATATCGGAAGCATCGTCAATAAGCACTACTTCATAACGAGTTGGTTGGGGTTTCTCTAAAGTCGCAGATACGGTAAGTAATTCGTCTTGATGAAAGATGGTAATTGCAATAGTATCTCCAGGGTGGTAATCTTTAAGACGTTCATTTAAGTTATCCGCAGTAACTCGAATTCCATCGATCGCTAGTAACTCATCATTGGGAGCGATTCCTGCGATCGCACCTGGTGAATTTGCTTCCGTAAAATTAACTATTTCTTTACCCCCTTCACTTTTTACCTTAATTCCCAAGTAGGGGATGGCTTCTTTATCGTAAATTGGTTTAATTTTTAAGCCAAAAGGTGCAAGATAATCATCAAAGGGTAGTGCTTCTGTTGTTTCTAGGTAGCGAGTGAAAAAGTCGGTTAAATCTTGTTGGGCTACTTCTTCAAATACTTGTTGCAAATCTTCTGGAGTAAAACCTATTTCTGTTTTACCATAACGTTCCCACATCAACCGCATTACATCATCAAGAGATTTTTGATTATGGTGTTTATTTCTAATTAATAAATCAAGTAATAATGCTACTAATTCCCCTTTAAGATAATAAGATATCTGATTATTATCACTATGAGCCTCTCGACGATAGAGTTTAATCCAAGCATCAAAACTGGATTCACCTAAAGGCTGTACATTCCGCCCTGGAATTGATAAGTATTTAGTAATATCTTTACTGAGATTTTCTAAAAACTTCTTACGGTTATAAATACCAGCCCGCAGAGGAATTAATATATCGTAATAGCTGGTTACTCCTTCACTAAACCATAGAGATGTAGTGTAATTTTCTTGTTCATAATTGAAGGTTTCTAAAACTTTGGGGCGAATTCTTTTGACATTCCATAAATGGAAAAATTCGTGGGCGACTAGTTGTAGAAATCGATTATATTTGTCTTTATTCTTAAATCCGAACCGGGGGTAATTGAGAGAGCAAGATTCTTTATGTTCTAAACCACCATAACCACTTCCAGAAAGATGCAGTAAAAATATATATTTTTCATAGGGTAAGCCCTCAAATATTTCTGCTTCTACTTCGATAATTTTTTTGGTATCTTTAATAATTTGTTTAACTTGAGCATTTCCTTTTCCCCAAATCGCATATTGATGGGGTATTCCTAACACTTCAAAATCATGGCTCTCTTGCTCTCCAATTTCTATAGGACTATCTACTAAAGTGTCAAAATCCTGAGCAATAAAAGTGTTATCTTCTTCAGCAACTCTTGCTAGAGTAGTAGTAACTTTCCACTCTGGTTTTGGTGGAATAATCTGTACTTTAATAGGTTCTTGTATTAGCTCGGGAATAAACATAAACAAGGCAGCCCCATTAAAATAACCGTGAGTTGCATCTAAATGATTAGTTCTTACTGTCAACTCATTAGCAAATACCCGATATTTAATAGTTACTTCTGTTTTATTTTCTGTGATAACTTGCCAGTGATTTTTAGAAATTTTACGACTAACTAAAGACTGATTACTATTGCTAGATGTTGCTGTAAAATCTTGTACGTGCCTAGCATATTCTCGCACTAAATAAGAGCCAGGAGTCCACACAGGCATTTTAAGAACTAATGCTTTTTTCTCCCAATTACTAATCTGTAAAGTTACTTCAAATAAATGGGATTTGGGCTTTGGCATTGCTACTTGATACAACATTGTCGCTTTAGTCACTAGGTTATCTCCCTAAATCAGTAGTTAGTGGTTAGTAGTTAGTAGTTAGTGGTTAGTTATTTTAGGCTTGAAATTTAACAGTTTTCTTGAATAACACGACAGCATTCACTAACAGATTTTCTCGCTTCCATTGCCTTTACTAGAGCATCATAAGATTGTGGATGTCTTTCTAACAAGTTAGTTGCTTGGAGTTGCCCCCATCGTTCTTTTTGTTTGTAAGATTGAGGCGATAAACCAGCTAAATTTAGTGCCATTCTAAGCTGTTGCAGATCTTCTTGTCCTCCTTCTGCGGTGTTATATACTAGCTTTTCGGCTGCAATACCAGCCATCCATACTGTACATAGACGATCTAAGGTTAAGCGCATCTTTTCTAACTCAAAGGGTGTGGTGGTAACTTCTTGAGTATCGAAAATCACACCGCCTCTACCATAATGTCCTTGTTTTATAGCTTCCCAAGCAGTAAGAGTATAGCCAGTAATAGGGATACCCAGAAAATAAGCAGTTAAAAAATGTCCTGCTTCGTGGTGGATGACTCGTTGACGTTGTTCTGTGCTAGCAAATAAGTCTAGTACTAGGGTAACTCCTCGATTCTTAAAACTTAGAGTGTCTATGGTCACTAAGCCCAGAATACCAAAAGTAGTAGCAGCAGGAATAAAAGGAGATATATTAAGTATAGGACTCAATAAACTAGAAAGAGTCATGGTAAAAATTGCGATCGCAATTATATTTAATCCTGTTTGTTGCATGGGATAAGTAAATAGATATTTTAAATCATTGCGTTTTGTTAATTAAATATAAGTATATCTATTTAGCTCAAGAGAATCCTATGTCTTGTATTATTTCATTATTATCCTAAAAAGCGAACTGCCATCCCGATAGAAGTCACGAACCCACTGTTAAACGCAAAGCGTTTTAACGGGGGCTTGAAAAACAGTCCACGACGTGACCCGTTCACCAGAAATTCTGGTAGCCGTTATCTAGTTCATGACACCTCTAGGTGCGTGCCAGCTTAGAGCAACTGTCGTCTAATTTTAAACATCTGTAAACGGGTTAAAGAAGTGAGTTAGGCATAACAAGATTAGATAACCGAACGAGGCAAACATCACCCCTAACGGGGAAAAATTATGTCCAACTTTGTATTTGTTATAGATACTAAAAAACAACCTTTAAATCCCGTTCATCCAGGACAAGCAAGGTTGCTATTAAAGCAAAGGAAAGCATCAGTTTTTCGACGCTATCCTTTCACGATTATTCTTAAAGAGGAAGTAACAAAAAACCACCCAAATATCATATTAAAATTAGACCCTGGCAGTAGAACAACAGGCATAGCTTTGATTCAGGAAGACTTGGTTATCTGGAGAGTATAATTAACTCATAGAGGGCGACAAACTAAGGATAAGTTAACTTCAAGACGACAATTGAGAAGAGCAAGAAGAGGAAGAAAAACTCGTTATCGTCCCCCAAGATTTCTTAACAGAAAATGTCCTGAAAATTGGTTAGCTCCTAGTTTACAACACCGTGTTGATACTACATTAACTTGGGTTAAAAAACTCACAAGATATACTCCCATTAGTTCTATTGCTGTTGAATTAGTTAAATTCGATTTACAAAAACAGGAAAACCCTGAAATCAGTGGAGTTGAATATCAACACGGAACTCTCTACGGTTGGGAAGTTAGAGAATATTTGTTGGCTAAATTCAACCGAACTTGCGCTTATTGTGGAGCAACAGATAAACCATTTGAAGTTGACCATATTCAAGCTCGTTCTAAAGGAGGAAGTGACCGAGTTTCTAATCTAACTTTAGCTTGTCACGATTGTAATCAAGCTAAAGGAAATCAAGATATTCAAGATTTCTTTAAAGGAAAACTGACGAGCGTTAATCGCATTTTAAAGCAAGCTAAAACTCCACCCCTCCCTAGCCCTCCCCTACAGGGGAGGGAACGATATGTTTCCCCCCCTCTCAGGGGGGATTAAGGGGGGTGATGCTGCTGCTGTCAATTCGACTCGCTGGAAATTATTTAATTTCCTTAAAAAATTAGGATTACCAATACGCACAGGTAGCGGAGGATTACCCAAATTTAATCGAAAAAAATTAAAAGTCCCTAAAACCCATTGGCAAGATGCAAGTTGTGTAGGTCAAGTACCTGATAATCTAGTATTTAAAACCAACCACCCTTTGTTGATTAAAGCTACAGGACACGGGACAAGACAAAGGTGTCGTACTAATAAATTTGGCTTCCCGAAAAGTCATGCACCTAAAGCTAAATTTTTCCGAGGTTTTCAAACAGGAGATTTGGTATCAGCATCAATACCTAAAGGAAAATTGGCAGGGCAATATACAGGAAAGATTGCTATTCGTTTTCGTCCTAGTTTTGTCCTTCAATTACCATTATCTAAATTTGTTTGATATTCATCCTAAATATCTGACTCATATTCATCGAAATGAGGGATATCATTATGCTTTTTGACGTTGGAAATATATTTGGAGGACGGCGTTTCCGAGAACCGCTAACTCTACCGAGTAAGGTCTGGAGTCCCCACGCGGAAGAAGAGATGGCAGTTAAGGAAAAGTGTTAATTTTGTGCTTAAATATGTCAACTTTATTCCCAGCCTATCTTTCTCCTAATACACTCCAAGGAGATATTTCTGTAGTTACTGGCTGTTGAGTGTTATTGGTTAAGCTCAGACCATAAATAATAGGAATTAGTCCTAATACTAAAGATGTGGATATAGCAAATAAGATAGTAATTATTTGATAGTCATGATATTCAGCATCACTGATGATATGAGCGGGTTTATGAGTCTTCATTGTTTTAACCCCAATATTCTATACAGTTTATAGATTATCAGAAATTTCTGTATATTTTGCTACCAAAAACATAATCTGTAATATAAATTACTTTTTTGCAAAAATTAACAATAGTTTACTAACAAATTCTTGGCAAAAGTAAACTGTTAGTGGTTAGTTGCTACTGACTTAAACTAGAACACTATTAACTTGTAAAAACTCTTTTACTGTTCGTAAATAACTGGAAGGGTCTTCTAGCATTGGGAAGTGACCAGTATTAGAAATTTCTACATAACTGAGTTGGTCACTAAGTTTTGCTGCTTCTTTGCCCATAGCTGCTGGAATAATGCGGTCTTTTTCCCCTGAAATCAGGAGTGTTGGGACTGAAATATTGGCGAACTCTCTGGGCATATTTTCTACAGCTTGTTTACTTACTGAGGTATAGATAGTGCCTAAAGCAGATTCGTAATCGGCTAATAAAAAATCTTCGAGAAAAGCACGGCGATCGCTACTCTTAATAGGACGAGACAAAAATCGAGCCATAAACATCCTATCTGCTAGAGGAATTTTCAAAAACCAATTGTAGCGAAACTTAACTACATAGCCTCCAAATTTATGAAAAGCTGCAAAAGCTTTTGGATCGTACTCAAAAATACCGTTGCAAGTTAGAATAGCTTGTCGAACATAGTTAGGGTAGCGATTAACAAATAATGCTCCTACAGATGCACCCATAGAATGAGCATGAAGCAAGATTTTGTCGATGTTGAGTTTATTTAACAAAATTGCCAAGTCTTCAGCATACTCTTCTAATTCATAACTCAAGTTAGGAGGATTTTCTGGTAAACTAGAGCGTCCGAAACCTCTAAGATCGTAGAGTAAGCAATCAAAGTTTGGTGTTAAGGCAGATGCAGTACTAAGCCAGTACCTAGCTGAACCTCCCCAACCATGAATAAACACCATTACGGGTTTTGATGAATTGTCACCAGAAGACTGAGAAACCCATTCATAATAGTGATTCACACCGCGAATGTTGATTAGAGGCATTACTTGTTACCAAACTTATTATTTATTTATGGGGATTGGTTGATTGCTTCTCTTTCAGTCTAATAGAGATTGCTGTCAAGGGGAGTTAATTTAATCTGCATTTAAGCACATTTTTTTACGTAGGGAACACTAATCAATCCTGTAATGAGAGGGAAATTTTCTGTTGATAAGGGAAGTAAGAGGCAACTTTATTAAGATAAGCTTCAGAACGAGCAGAAAAGGCGAAAAAAGCCATATGAATATACTTGTCTATCAAAATTTAACGTTCCAATAACCTAGTTTACTTTTTATTAATATTGTGCGACCCTACCGAAACCCAAAAATAAGTCTGAAAAAAGATTATCCTTGCCCTTGTCGGCGACGAGGTTGCCTAAAACCGATTATTCTCACGGAGGCTTTAGGTTGCGATCGCTGTCAACAAATCTTTGTGGTCAAAGAAGATGGTCAAGTTATTGAACAACTCTCATCAATATATCAAAAACAAGCTTGGAGATGGACTGGTTATCGTTGGGCGAGTGTTTATCCTGGGTTCAATAATAAATCTTTATCAGCTTTGTT